>ENA-OSET01005808-OSET01005808.1-sediment-metagenome-genome-assembly--contig:-NODE-5808-length-10285-cov-4.349236_pt1 | contig 10285 bp, 9 predicted proteins | sample MGYA00237882_ERZ534229 | MGnify/ENA primary metagenome ERZ534229 (study PRJEB26408, sample SAMN06266212) | sediment metagenome | isolation source: Hudson Canyon methane seep mesocosm | place: USA:Hudson...
TGATTGGTAATGACATTCTCGAGATTTTCTTTGTTCATGCCGCTTTCTAGAACTTTAGTGAACTTCCAAGCAGTTTCGTCCTGAAAGCTACTAGGTATGAACATTTGTATAAAATCTTGCCCTATTGCCGCGTCCCTCGTATATGTGAATTGTAGCTCTGCAGCAGTATTCCATTGCTTAATTTTAAATTTTGAGTCCAATACAATGATTGGAATCCCTGCAGTTTCAAAGAGTGCCCTGAATTTCTGAGAGGACTTTCTAAGTGATTGTTCAGCCTGCTCTCGGATAAAAACCTCATCACGCAGTTCTTGGTTCGCAGTCGACAACGCCTGAGTCCTCTGGTCTACCATGTCTTCAAGCTGAGCTTCTATTCGTCTTCGATCAGCGCGTAGCGCACTGAAATAAATGGTAGTTAACACAAGCATCAGCCATGCGCCTAACATGGCGAACTGAGGAAATATGTGTTGTGTTTTTTCAAACTCAAATACGATAAGCAGGGTACTAAGTACGAGAGAAAAGCTACACGTTAACTGATTAAACCTGGTCGATACCCACATGAGTAAAGGAATAGAGAGAAAGATAAAGCTGTATTGAGATTGATACGAAAAATATCCTGCAAATACAGTTGTCGAAAACCAAACAAACCATTCTAGCGGATGAGTATATTGAAGAATGCGCTTTGAATGATTTAAGTAAGCAAATAGGAGGCAGGGGAAAACAATCAAACTAATCTGATTAACTAAAAAATCACTCAGTATTTCGTTGGGGTCGATAGAATGTATAGGAAAAAACTTATGGCGAATTATCGTCAAAAGCACGGTGATAATGGCTGAAGTAACCACGCTAACACTAATGAAAAATATTAAAGCACGGCTATTTTTGAGAGGGTTTCCATAACGGACAGAGCTGACAAAAGAACGATAAATCACATAGGCTTGTATTGTAAGCACTAGGCTATTCAGTGATTGATAAAAATAGAACATTCTTGTAGGTATATCGTCTGCATATTGAGGGCCGCTTACAAGCAGTGATAGAAAAATAGCTATGCAGGCCCTTGGCCCAAACGCAAATACGAGACAAAGCGCTATGCCGCTTTTTAGCGATACCGGGTAACTAAATACATTGTGAGAAAGAGCTTGTGTATCGATAAAGTAGCTATCGGTCAGCCCAGCAATCAACATGAGCGCAAAGCTGCTAGACAGGACCAGAATATTCTTAGTATTAAAGAGTGTCGATGAAAGTAAAACCTGTGTATTGCTACTTTTCATACAATATCAATTACTCTCACGTACTCAATTAGTGTGTATTTTTTGTTATTTATGGCTAAGGTGTTCACGTTACTTTACACCTCAAAAGCGTTATTAATTGTATAGATAAATAAGTTTAGTAACGCGATACGAAATGTATCCTTATGTAATATTAGGTAAGTGCCAAACAATCAAATTGTAATTCTCATTGAAAGATCAATAGACTTGCAATCTTTGGTCAGTGTACCTATAGAAATAAAGTCAACGCCGGTTTCAGCAATTGGGGTTAAAGTATCAAGGGTAATGCCGCCAGACGCCTCCAGTTTTGCTTGCCCTCTGTTAAGCTCAACAGCCTGAGTTAACGATAAGATGGAAAAATTATCCAGCATGACAATATCTGAACCTGCTTTCAGTGCTTCTTTCAATTCTCCAATAGATTCAACTTCAACTTCTACTGGCATAGTAGGCGCGATAGCTCTTGCTTCTGAGATAGACTTTGCGATTGAGCCGCAAGCCATAATATGGTTTTCTTTGATTAGAAATGCATCATAAAGTCCGATTCTATGGTTAAAGCAACCACCACATTTCACCGCATATTTTTGCGCAAGCCGTAGACCCGGAATGGTTTTGCGTGTGTCCAGTAATTTCACGTCTGTATGCGCAACCATTTTGGCATAGGCTGCACTCTTTGTTGCTGTAGCCGAGAGTGTTTGAAGAAAATTAAGCGCACAGCGCTCACCAGTCAAAATGGATCGTGCAGGCCCTTCAAGTGAGAATAAAACCGAATTTTCGAGTACTTGCTGCCCATCTTCATAATGCCACGTAACCTTTACAGTAGGGTCGACTTGTCTAAATACAGCGTCCACCCAGGCTGTTCCGCAAAGTACGGCATTTTCTCTGGTAATCACGCGAGCACTAGCTATTGCCTTTTCATCGATTAATCGCGCGGTGATATCTCCACTGCCAACGTCTTCGCTTAGCGCTAGGCTCACACTTTGTTCGATACTGTCGAGTAACTCTTGATTCATGTTTAAATTTTTACCTGATATTCGATGTAAATTATTGAGCTTGGGTTAATGTCAGTGTCTCACCAACTTGAGACAACTCTAAACGCTTTAGCGCGCTCATACCGAGTAAGATAGCTTGTGTTTTATCCATGCCGGGGTTAATACTTGCGGCTATATTATAGAGAGTTATGCCGCCAATGCTAAGCGTATCGATTGTCGCATGTCCAACGGTTACAATACCGTTCGCTGTAATGCTCTGTTTTTCACCCTTACTCACCAAGCCAAAGCTCGATGCGAGTTGACTTGGAATGACAACATCTGTTGCCCCTGTATCAAGCATAAAGGTTGCCGCCTTACTGTTTATTAAGCCATTTGCTACATAATGACCCATTCGATTACGAAGTAATTCGACATGGATCTTTGATTCGTTGTGCGCAGTGTCTGGATTCATATTCGGGTTGTATTGCTTTTGCTCCCAAACACCAAAAAACTGTGCAAGCAGACCTAGGCCCAAAATCCAGAAAATATAAAGCATTATCTTTCCGGTTCTTTGCGTACTATCCTTAGACATTCATGTAACGCTCAGCCGTTTAAAGGAGGGATAGTTTAATGGTATTTAATGGTTTTCCAAGTGTTATATGTGATCTGGTTAACATTGATACAAAACGTGACAGGTGCCGCTGAATTGACGCTATATAATGTTAAATATAGTTAAATAATTGACGGGCGGTAACTTTGAGTGACAGCTAAATCCAACATAATAGGAATTCATGGAGTTAGGCATGAGGTAGAAGCTAGAGGTTCAATACCGCTACCAAAGTCTCTAATAACGCTACGAAAAAGTATTGCTACTGGCGTTAAAGATCTACTACGTAAGCTGTTTGACAACGCTGATGATTCTCTATTTGCTATGGCTGATAAAGCTGGCACCAATGGTGACCAAGCAATGTATTTTGATGCGATGAGAGAGCTAAGGCTACAGAAAAAGAAAATAGCCACGAGTACTATCCATATATTAAGCCGATCGTTTAATGACATAAATGATACTAATAGCGACAAACAGGGGCTTCCAGAAACACTTGATGATTTAAGTTTAATTCAGAACGATGAGCTAGAAACGAACGTCGCTCAAGAAGGTATGGTTACTCGACTCCGGAATGTATCTGGTTCATCCCTACAAAACTATCATGCTCGATTTGAAAGTATAATTTCTTCCAAAATACGGGTTGAGAATGTTCCCGCAAGTCCTGAAATTTTGTGCGAAGCTTTCGTAACTTCCTGTGGGTGCCTTGACGTTCCTTTGAAGGCCAAATTATTCGTATTCAAACTGTTTGAAAAATATGTCCTCTGCCAAATGCCCGCTATCTATGAGGAGGCAAATCAGAGCTTTTCTAAGATGGGGATTTTACCCCGATTAAGCGACTCCGTTCCTAATGTTAACCGCATAAATACCAGCGCTAAGACCAACATAGCTAACAATATACCCAGCAGGCACTCAGATTTTAATGACAATACTTCGCAAGGTATGGCTAACAATATCCCGGTATTAAATGCCGACCAATGCCTATCTGGCGGCCAGTTCGAAAATTTAAGAAATTTAATGCACCAGAGCGAAACAGCATCGAGTATAGATGGTCAATCTGACATAAAGCATTACCCACAACAAGACCTTCTATCAGCGTTATCGCAGTTTCAATTTCAACAAACCGAGAATGAAAAGCCTAGCGGCGAGCATACCACTTTAGATTTTCGAAACCTGCTAAACAATGTATTGCAACCTGATCTATCGATGAAAAAATATTCAGATATGGATTCTGATGTAATTAACCTTGTATCCATGCTCTTTGATTTCATATTGGATGACCGACAGCTTCAACCTGCCATGAAAGCGCTTATATCCAGGTTGCAAATTCCTATTCTTAAAGTTGCGATAATTGATCGCAGCTTCTTTGATAGGGGTGGTCACCCTGCAAGAAAGCTACTAAACGAAATTGCTTCTGCTGCAATAGGCTGGAATGAGAAGAAAGATGGAAAACGTGACAGATTAAAAGAAAAAATAGAAGGAATTGTTGGAACGATACTAGATGATTTCGACAGTAATATAGAGATATTTACAGCGCTACTGAGTGATTTTGAATTATTTATTGAACTGGAACAGCGTAGAGGCTTGCTGGTCGAACAACGAACCAAAGACTCTGAAAAGGGAAAAGCGGCGAATGACCTTGCCAAACAAGCGGTCGAATCAACATTAAATGAGCTACTACAAGATAGATCTATTAAAGATAAACAAGTTCCTGCATGTGTATTGGATTTATTCAATGAAGCCTGGAGTAGGGTGATGACCCTTCATCATCTTAAATCTGGTCAAGACAGTCGAGAATGGTCACGAGCTCGTAAAACAGCTTCGCAATTAATCTCGAGCGTCTGCCCTGATGAAAATGAACCTGATATAAGACAAACTTTGGTGAAATCTATACCAAAAATAATGCGGAGTTTAAGAGAGAGCTTAAGTGAAATTTCTTTTGATGAGTTCAGAATGAAGACCTTGTTTAAGGCCATTGAAAATGAACATGTCAAAATAATGAGCCATCTAAAAAAGGTTATAACACCCAATTTAAATTCGTCAAATGAATATAGTGACCCTCAAATCACTGAGTCTTCAACAGACCGTCAGGATGATGTAATAGCTGATCTCGTCAGAGAAACGCTTGAGATGGAAGAAGATTTTAAAAAGTTTCAAATAGCTTCCGTTCCGGCACCTTTAGTGAATGAACCAGAGCCTACGACGATTACATCTACCGCAGACAGCACTATTCCTAGACAAACTAATGCGTTTGTTCAACAAGTTGAGAACTTGGTTGTCGGATGTTGGTTCGAATTCAGCGGAGACGAACAACCCGAGAGGTGTAAGCTAGCCGCTGTCATCAAAGCGTCAGGAAAATACATTTTTGTGAATAGGTCTGGTGTAAAAGTTGCCGAAAAATCAAAACTCGATCTTGCTGAGGAGATGAGCAAGGGTTGTATCCAAATACTAAATGATGGGCTACTATTCGACAGAGCCCTAGAGTCTGTGATTGGAAATTTAAGAAATAAGTCTAATTAACAATAACCAAGGAACATCTAAACCTCGAATAAAGAAATATGAGTATGGAAATAATTGACGGCTGGCTAGATGGGGTGAAGCATGTTCGCTCTCCAAATTTTAATCAGCGCCCTCCCGATACATCTATAGATTTACTCGTTATTCATAACATCAGCCTTCCTCCAGGCAATTTTGAAAATACCCACATAGAAAACTTCTTTCAGAATAATCTGTGCTACGAAGACCATCCTTACTTCGAGAGTTTGAAGGGTTTGAAGGTATCATCCCACTTCTTGATCAAAAGGTCTGGGGAAATTGTTCAGTTTGTTTCGTGTAATGATAGGGCTTGGCACGCGGGCACATCAACGCATGACGGTCGTTGCAATTGTAATGATTTTTCAATTGGCGTTGAATTAGAGGGAACCGATGACTTAAAGTACTGCTCACAGCAATATACGTCGCTGATAACACTAACCAAGCTACTCCAATGCATATACCCAGAGATTAATAAAAACATCGTTGGTCACGAAAACATCTCACCGGGAAGGAAGACAGATCCAGGGAAAAGTTTTGACTGGATTCGTTATAGATCCAATTTGTGACTGGATTCAATATGCAATTGGTCGAGCATATTGTCATTTTTAACCTATACTCACAACTCAGGGAATACGCAATCTTCAACGGCAGACTCATCAATAATTCTGGAGTGAATAACAAATGGGGATTTCCAACGTCCTGGTAGAGTATGACCAACTCTCTGTGAAAATATTTACTACCTTATCGACCAATGCACTAGACAATATATCTGAATCTGCCGGGCAAATGCTTGATGTTGCCTGCTTGTTTTTCGATAAGGACGTATCAAAAGCTATAATCGACTTTCAAAAGCTATATCTCGAACACTCTAATCTCGACGATATTAAGGGCGCGATTAATGAAGAGGTGGACGATATATTTGAGCGAGCTCAACAAAATGACTTATCTAGTAGCGAAGAGTCTACTTCTCTTTTAGAAGGTCATACTATTGATGAATTAGCTAACATTCAAAAAGACCTTGAAGCACTAATTCAACAAGATGATCATATAAAGCAACGCATGGTTCCCGTTATGCAATGTATGCAGTATGAAGACATTATAATTAATCGAATCCAAAGACTGGTCTCATGCTGGGAGCATATGATCAATCTATTAAATACCAATGACGATGTGGATATTCCTGAAGAATTAGCCAATTTTGTCGCTTATCTATCTACAGAAGATGAACACGAGAAATTCTACAGCCTGGTTATCGAAAAAGATTACAAAGATTCATTGAATACCAAGGATCATGACATAAAGAAGATCGAACACAACATAAGCTCCGTTAGCATTCTTCAGGAACGTTTTTTTAAGTTTTCACAATCGTCTTTAAACGAGTGTATATCACAAACACAGAATGCATTTGAAGAACTAATTGATTTGCTAAACCTGGTTACTGGAGAGTCTGAAACGGTTGGTTACCTATTTTCAGGAAGCAGCGAATCATTTGCTGATATCAAAGCGATACTTAAAAAACACCGCTCCGGTGAGTGTAAACAAACAAAGAGTATGATTACAGAAATAGCAGAAACAAAAGCGCAGCACAGTAAAGAGGCTGATTCTTTAATCGGTAAATTTATGATGGCGCTACAATCTCAAGATAGAATTCGTCAAAACATTGAAAATATGGGGAATTTTCATCATTACTGGCTTAATTATAGAGAAACCGTCAAACGGAATGACCTATTTTCTGAGCCACAACAACAAGAGTTTGGTACTGAGGCGATGAAACTAATGACATCTGAAGCTGAGCGAAACGTTATACACGCTCAAATGCCAGGCCTTGTCGTTTCAGATTCTGCCCCCGAAGATGACGACATCTTCTTTTAAACGGAGTACATTGGTAAACACTTAATCCTCACTGCGCTGTATCAACACAAAGGACATTGTATGAACACAAAGGACATTGTATGAACACAAAGGACATTGTATGAACACAGATAACCAAGACGCAGTTAGTCAGCAAACCCATAGTTCAAGTAAATCGAATAACACGGTCGACTTCGGGGGCTCTGCACGTAAAGATGCGTCACTGCCGAGACCAAGAGAAACGCTCAGAAAAGGCAATTTCCCCTACAAATTTAAACTTTATGAAAACTATACTTGCGATACTACTTGGGCGTTAGACGAAGCGTTCGAATCGAAATGGTTAGACATATCAACAGAGGGTAGGTTAACAATCAAAGTAACAGATACCGCCTACTGCTGGGACGGCTGTACGCCTAAATGGAGCATCTTGAATTTATTCATAATTGGTACACCCGACGGGCATATTGATCATCGAACGATGAAGCCGCATACTTATTACGCCTCTCTGGTTCATGATGCTCTGTACCAGTATCTAGACTCAGTCCCAGTTTCCAAAAAAAATATAGACCTGCTTTTCTATCAGATGTTGGGTGATTTCAAGCTAAGAAAACTCTACTATTTGTTTGTAAAATATTTTGGTGGGAGAGGGGTTAAGCAACATAACCTTATTTAATTATTGGAACATTCACAGGTTTCGTATTTTTTTGTGCTTCCCTGATGCATGTCTTTCACGTAAATCAGATTCAATATATCGATCGGTAGTTTGCATCGATGCGTGGCCCGCATCATCTCGTACATGTTCTCTAGGTCTAGTTTTAACATCTTCTGAGATGCCTGTATGCCGAAGCCAGTGAACGGTCGCCGTTTTCAATTCTTGAGCATCATCCTCAAGGCCATCCGCTTTCATTTTGGTATACGCTAGGTCGAAGCAATCTTGCACGATACTTCGAACCATCCGGGTGCTTGTTACAGGACCTTTCCCAATTAACTTCGAGACAATTGGTGTTCGGTCATCGATTAACGGCAAAGGCGTTAGGCCTAAATGAATTCGATATCTTTTTAATGACGAAATCATGCCTTCACTAACAGTAATAATACGACTCTTATTTCCCTTACCAGTAACATGTAACCACCAGTTCCCATCGTGGTCACGTCGAAAATCGCTCATTAACGGAATAGAGCGCTCATCAGCAACCAGCTCAGAAATTCTCAAATACATCGAAAACAAACAATTTAAGATAAATAAGGACCGCTCATGTTTTTCTGGATCTAAATTCGCCAAATTATTAATTGTTTCAATAACATACTCCCATTGGAGGTTACTGACACGACGAATCGGTGCTTTGTGTTGTTGCTTTACCGTAAATTTACTTTTTTGACGAATCAGCGCTACCGGATTCATGGTACAAACTTCTTCTTGTATCAAAAAATTGAAAAATGAAGAAAGAACAGAAAAGCATGCCTGGATACTCGACTGTGAGAACTCGAAATCTTTAACGGTAGGCTTGATTCCTTTTTTATTCTGCGACTTTTTAAGAGATGCGACAAAGGGCCGCCAAGCAGGGTTTTGAACACGCTCGCCATGTAGTGGTTTAAACCGAGCGACATTCTTAACGCCAATCCAGCTTTTCGGTGGTTTCATACAAAAGGTAATGTATTGTTCAATATTTTCTCTTTTCAGATCCAAAATTGATAACTGACAAATATGCCATGACCATAAGATCAATCGTTCAATTTCTCTACGATAAGAATTGAACGTTGCGGTGCTACCATTGTAACTATAGAGAAACTTCCAGGCATACTCATAGTCTGTCGAAGAGTTTTCAATGACCTTCAGTTGTTCGTCGAAGAATTGACTTGTATCAAACACTTTCAAGTAAAAGGGATTATCTAAGTATTCTAGGTTGTCGAAAATAACAGGCAGAGAATGATCAGTACTTGAAGACATATTATTTCTTATATTATTCTGGGAGGTAGTATTAGTGTAGCGTGAATATTAAATATCACAATATTCCGATAATGATAATTATCGGAATATTTGGTAAATGATAATCCAACCCCATTCACATAACTCTAAGGTGCGATAACGGCCAACAATTCGTTTGAATCCTAGTTAACTCTACTGACATCATTAGATTAGTTATTTCGGGCATGAAGCTGAACAGATTTAATAAGGGTTAAGTGCAGCGCATATTAGATGAAGTAACTTCGACTAAAATCAGCTAGCTTGAATAATCGCTATTGCTCAGGAGCCCTGTTTATTCATTTTTTAGTTGCAGAAATTCTGGCTAATGTGAAAAAATATTGATACCTGAGTCGTATCGGGTTACACTTGTTTTATGATTCTATCGTTTAAACATAAAGGTCTTGAGAAATTCTTCAAACTTGGGAAAACCTCTGGCATTCAAGTGAAGCACTCACAGCGGCTTAAGCTTATTTTAGGTCGCCTTAATGCCTCCACTTCTCCAAATGATATGAATTTACCAGGATTATTTTTGCATCCGTTAACTGGCAATCGATCTGATATATGGTCTGTTCGTGTTAGCGGTAATTGGAGAGTAACTTTTCGTTTTAATGGAGAGCATGCAGAAATCGTCAATTACGAAGATTATCACTGAGGTGAAATTATGCTAATGCACAACCCACCACATCCAGGTGAAATTATTAAAGAGCTTTGTTTAGAGCCTCTAGAATTAAGTATCACTGCAGCAGCAGAGGCTTTAGGTGTTAGCAGGAAAACATTATCCAGCATCATTAATGGTAAAGCTGGCATAAGCCCAGAAATGGCTGTAAGACTTTCCATTGCATTTAATACATCGTCAGAAAGCTGGTTGAACCAGCAATCACAATACGATCTTTGGCAAGCTGAGGCGCATCGTGACGAGCTTCATGTAAAGCCTCTAATTGCAGCGTAAAACATACAAAAAGAGATGGGCGGACCGAAGGGCCTAGCCATCACCCTAATAGAATAGATCGCTTTCAGAGGATACTGTTGAAAAACTCTTACTTTTCAAAAAGTATGTTTTTTTAGGGTATCGAAGTGCATTACCTATCCAGAGAAA
>ENA-OSET01005810-OSET01005810.1-sediment-metagenome-genome-assembly--contig:-NODE-5810-length-10281-cov-3.047236_pt1 | contig 10281 bp, 5 predicted proteins | sample MGYA00237882_ERZ534229 | MGnify/ENA primary metagenome ERZ534229 (study PRJEB26408, sample SAMN06266212) | sediment metagenome | isolation source: Hudson Canyon methane seep mesocosm | place: USA:Hudson...
CTTCTATTTTTTGACCTTCACTTAAATATACATTGTTAATCATAACGCGCCGAGCAGTTGGGTCACCTGAATAAATGTGACTATTAAATATTAATGAGGGGATGCTTTTTTGAAAATGTACGCTAAGTTCAGTTAGGCTCGGGTACGATAAAAAAGGGTTAGCGTCGGCCGTATCTTGGCTTCGTGAGTTATCACGCTGGAAGTCATCACCAACCGAAACAGTTAACTTATCACTATCTTTATTAATAAAGATTTTTTTAGTCTCTTGCTCAACTGAACTATCAACATAAGCTGTTGTGAGGTCATCATTTTGAGCTTTTCTTCGCGGAACAATTAATTCCCCCTCCGATTTAGTTTGTACAAGCGGAGTACTACTTTCAAGCTGGGTAGCCTGCTTCTTGATTACCGTTTGAGATTTCACATGATTAGGTATCTTTTTTTGCCCCACATGATTCTTTGTAGGCACATTCACGCGAGGGTGATCTTTATTCTGAAACGAGGTTTTTTCTTCAGAGAATAACGTTATCGTCCCATCACTTGTAGTAGACTCAATAGCGGAGTCATTATTGAGATTAAATACTACATAAGCCCCGATATTTAATACGAAAATGGCAAGTAATAAAAACGGCCACCATTGAGTTTTAGTCTTCTTTTGAGGAATAAGGATCATATCGTTAGACAGGTTTGAAGAGTCCACTTGTCGACGCTCTTGCTCAGATCGCTTTAATGCATCTAAAATATATGACACTCGCTAAGCTCCACTTAATAATTTAGGACAACTTAGATTTAACTGACTATTGAGATGAATCAAGGTCATGCTGCCAACAATTCCATCTGGAATGAGACCAGTGTTCAATTGAAATTGCTTAATTTCAGTTTCTAGGTTTCCTGAGCCAACTCTATCCGACTGGTTAATTGCCAATAGGCTAGACCGAAGCCATTCAGCTTCTTTGAGTTGTCCAGGTTCTATTCTATTTGCCAAATAAGGCGGTAGCCGCCATAACAATGAATACTCACCTAGCCAATAACGATCAATCTCATCTAATGCCACCCAGAACTGCTTTGACTGATGTGAAATCAAGGCATGATCGCCGTCAATCGCCATTAAAGCGAAATAGAGCGTTTCTCCAACTTCATTGATCAAATTTAAAACCGCAGGTCTATTTAATTTAAGTAAGCTACGCCAATTTCCATTTTTGTGTAGACAACGTAAGCTATAAATCTCTGCATACTCACAGGCAAGCATAAAAGGTTCAAAGTCATTACCGGTACCCCATCGAGAAAGAATTGCTTTATAAGCCTGAAAGCGGTCTGTTTTTTTGCTACTTAAGCCCGTAATTTGTTCTAAAATAGGTGCGCTCTTACTATCGTCTACTGAAGCAGTTGTCGTTAACCCTGCACTAAGCTCTTGTTCACTTTCAGTAATTTTGGTAATCGCCTGTACTTCAACTGCTTGTAAGTCCTGATTATTGTCTTGTTGATTCGGCCCTTCAACGCTTATTTGCGGTTCCGTCATTTCTATTGATTTTTCTAATGCTGTTTGCATTTTATTTGCATAAAAATTATTGATACCAAACAATGCAATTATTATTATTCCGACAAGTGAAAATGCCGGCATAAATTTAATAAAAGAGCCTCCTTTAAACCAGTTCTTTTTTACACGCTCACCTTGTATTTCACGATAAGCCATTTTTACATGAGAAACTTCAATTTGATCCGATTGACTCGCATAGGCTCCCAATAAAGCCCTATCTGCTATCAAATTAATTAACCGAGGGACACCTTCACTAAACTTATATAACGATTTAATTGATTTATTGTCAAACAAGCGACCTCTCCTTCCTGCCACAGCTAAACGGCATTGGACATAAGCGCCTACTTCCATATTCGTCAGTTCATGCAGGTGGTATCGAGCCGTAATTCTTTGAGCAAGTTGCCGCAATTCGTTTTGGGCTAAAATATCTCTTAATTCTGGTTGACCCAATAAGATTATTTGAAGTAATTTTTTTTCTGAAGTTTCTAAATTGGTCAACAATCGAAGTTGCTCAAGTACATCAACTCTCAAATTCTGCGCTTCATCAATAATTAAAACTGTATGCCTATTATCTGCATGAGCAGCTAATAGATAGTGATTAATTAAATCAGTGAGAGTTTTGATTGATGCAGAATCATGATGCTTAATATCAAGTTCATCGCACATTGATGACATTAGCTCTCGAGCAGAAAGCTTTGGATTGATAATGAATGCAACATCTGTATTTTTAGGAACCTGATTCAAAAAACAACGGCAAATTGTGGTTTTCCCAGTGCCTACTTCGCCCGTTAGTACTACAAAGCCACCTTGACCTGATACACCATAAAGAAGGTGCGCAAGCGCTTCACGGTGCCGCTCACTCATATACAAGTAACGTGGGTCAGGTGCAATTGAGAATGGGAGTTCTTTGAGACCGAAATAGTCTAAATACATGAGAAATAGCTTAAAAAGAGTAAAGGATAATCTAAACCAAGCTTAATCAGAGGGGAGCCTAAAAGCAAGCGTGATCATGCTTTTATCAAGTCACGCTTAAGCACTTCTAACCAATGACTGACAATTTAGCCTTATGAGACCTTACGTCATCTTTTAGCCTAGAAATACATTGCTCTAGCGTTTTACTAATTTTTGAATGCGTTCTGATCATTGATATTTTAGGCCAAGTTGCTCGTTCACCTTCAAGCATTAACTCTCTAATGAATTTAGGGTCAGGGTTAGTTAATATTTTTAAATAATGCTTTAGCTTGTATTGAGGCGCCACAGTGACATCACCACAATAGTTTTGGGTCATCATAGAACAGACGTGCCCTGACACCTTTCTCACAATAGGTGATTTTGCATTTTCCCGAATATAACCTGCCACGGCACTACCATGAAACTTAGCTTCTGCTTTCATAAATGCTAACGGCATATTCAAAAGACTGCCTTTTTTATCACCTTTATCAAGATCTAAAAAAGGGACTATATGAGGGTTTGTTTGACTGACAATGGTAAAATTAACGTCATGAAGGTGCATCAAGCGCTCTATTGGCAGATCACTATCCATACTCCCATCAACCCATCTTAAACGCGGCATATAAGGCACATTTTTACTGTTTTCATCTTTCTTTAATAGTTTGACCGGCGGAAAAATGGCAGGTAAAGCACATGATGCTAACGCGGCACTCCAGGTCAATATATATGGAGAAGTATAACCACAAAGAAGTCTAGATTTTTGATAATGCTTAACAGGCGATACGCTAATATTAATGCTTCTCCCCGTTCTCTCATATGCTTCTTGTAAAGTATATTCTCCTACGTAACTACGGATATAATCTTGAAGCTGCTTTTGGTCCATAAAGCCCCTTCCCTTGACCCCATTCATTAAGCCCATCCACTTCCAAGCTTTAATATTATGAACATTAGGGTCAAATAAAGAAGGAATTTCTTCATCGGTATGTGTCCCAAGTGCAGCGGCGATGATTGAACCCGCACTGGAACCATTAATGACTTCTGGTAATAAGCCTTGCTCCCAAAGAGCTTTAACAACACCTATATGAAAAACACCAAGTGAGGCGCCACCACTTAACAATAATGCTGGCCGACCAAAACTAAGTAAAACATCTTTAAAAAAATCAAGTTTTTTTGCCGGAACAACGTCGGTTAATGCATTATCACAAACATAATCTAGACAATCGCATACCTCAGTTACATAATCTTCAATTAATGCTTTGGTCCCATAATGACAATGCTGATAAAGGCGTATATCACCCATATTGCCGAGGTCGTGATGTAAACCTTCCCTTAATGCATGGTAAAGTTTATCTAGTTCTTTATTTTCTTTATAGCTTCGTAATAACTTGAGTCGATCAGATAACAGCTCGTAGTTGTATATATCAGAAGCGATATTTTGCTTCCAGGCACTTTTGTTTTCTAGCGCGTCTAATGTTTGTGCTGCATCCTTCCACTCAGCATAGCTTGTTGCACTAGACATTTGTTTTTTATGATTTTTAAATGAAGTATTGGTCAAAAGATAAAACCCTATTGTGTTAGATATATTAACTATAGAGTATGTACGAGGTTTATTTGTTGAGCTTGGTTTACACAATGTGAAATTTTGTTAGTTATTCCGTTACTGTGACTCTGTTTAACTAAAAATCATCGTAATCGAAGTCATCATCAGAAAACGCATCTTCAACTACGCCGTCATTAATTAAAAAATCTCGATTTTGATAATACGCACTTCTCAAAAAACGATATCGGTCTTCACCTAATAATAAATTGTCTGAACCAAGAATGTCGGATCTCAAGTCAACTATCTTGACACCCTTGGCGATTAAAATATCAGTCGAGTCTACTTCTTCACTATATTGCAATGGATCAAAAACGGTATCTACAACTCTACCACCTAAGTCACGAAAGGTACTGGGCCCCAGAAGTGGTAAGACTAAGTAACTTGAATTCTCATAGCCCCAGTGTGCCAGGGTTTGCCCAAAATCTTCATCATGACTGACAAGCCCGAAGCCGGTAGCCACATCAAACAAACCACCAATACCAAACACAGTATTATAAATAACCCTGTTCAGGGCCACGATAGCGTTATGAAACTTTGCTTGTAGAATTGAATTGGCTATCGTTTCTACATCACCGATATTTTGGAAAAAATTGGTCACACCCTCATCTACAAAGCTTGGACTGACATATCGATAAGCCTTCGCAACTGGTTTTAGAAGGTATCTATCTGCATTATCATTGAAGGCAAAGAACATGCGATTCATTGATTCAAATTGATCTAATTCTTCATAATCAGTGGATGCAGACACACTTAGTGAACTGAGTAAAATGCAGCTTAATAATAGAAGTCTGTACTGTTGATATAAGTTCGTAAAATGTGTCATTAAATGAGTCCGGCCACCTTATCCTTTTCGGAGGATTATATTACCAACAGAATACCCTGCACCGAAAGAGCAAATCACACCATATTCACCAGATTCTAGTGAGTTTCTGTGTTTATGAAATGCAATAATAGAACCTGCCGAGCTAGTATTAGCATATTCATCAAGAATAACCGGCGCTTCAGACTCCGTCGCTGGCCTACCTAAAACGCGTTTAGCAATGAGCTGATTCATGCTTAAATTAGCTTGATGTAACCACATTTGTTTTAAGCTTGAAGGCTCAAGTTCATTTTCCTTAAGGTGACCGGTAATCATGCTGGCGACCAAAGGTGAAACCTCTTTAAATACTTTACGACCTTGTTGAACGAACAGCTTATCTGCGGGCTCTGACTCTTCCGGTTCGCAACGATTTAAAAAACCGAAATTATTCCTTATATTATTAGAGAAGCTAGTTTTTAACTTCGAGCTGACTATTTCATAATAATCATCACAAGCAAGTGTATCTTGTCGCTCAATAATAGTGGCGGTACACACATCACCAAAAATGAAATGACTATCTCTGTCAGTGAAATTTAAATGCGCCGTACAGATTTCTGGATTGACTAATAACACAGCACGAGCGGACCCCGTTTGTATCATATTCAAAGCGGCTTGAATACCAAAGGTAGCCGAGGAACATGCAACATTCATATCGTAAGCGAAGCCCTCTATCCCTAATGCAGATTGAACTTCTACAGCCACTGCAGGATAAGCTCTTTGTAAGTTTGAACATGCCACGATGACTGCATCGATATCACCCACTGAACGATTTGCATTTTTAAGCGCTTGTTTAGCCGCTGATATCGACATTTCGCACACAATACTGGGCTCATCATTGCTACGCTCAGGTAAGGTTGGGTGCATGATGCCAGGGTCTAAGATGCCTGATTTATTCATCACATAGCGACTCTTAATTCCAGAGGCTTTTTCTATAAAAGCAGAAGACGATTCTCTTAACGCGTCAACTTCGCCACTTGAGATGGCGGCTGCGTTATCATGATTAAATTTTGACACATAGGCATTGAAACTTTCGACAAGCTCGTCATTCGATATAGATTCATTGGGTGTAAAGAGACCCGTACCACTAATTACTGCCTTGATCATAAACACCTCTTCAACCAAAATACGACACCAAGAAAAACTACAAAGAATACGGCCAGCCTATACATAAGGCAACGAAATTTAAGCCAAACACAGTGAGGATTCGGCAAAGCTAACGGCGTATTAACTCCCAGTGCTTGTTTAAGCGCTTTTCTGACACGATTTCAGAAGTACCTAGGTGTTGAGCGAACCAAGACACTCTTTGTTCTTCTATGAGCCACCTGAAGTTTGCCAAGTTTTGATCCCAAATACCTTGCGCTTCAAACAGCTTTTTCCGCTCGGAATATTGTTCCCACCAGCGATTAAGTATCGGCACATATCGTCGTTCATTGGCAAGATCTCTTGCCATTTTGTCAAATCTATACTGGCAAGCCTCAAGATAGCGTGGAAAGTTTTTAAGCTGCTCTAACGAGATTTCAAGCAAAAAATTCTCAGCAACTAGAATGGCCAACTGTTGTTTCAAGTCATTCATCGGCATGACAATACTTAAGTTGATCTTACCTTTTAAGCTTTTCATTACCTGATGGTACTTTTCAAGTATGCTAAAAACTAACTCTGAATAACTCGAAACAGCGGCAAAATAATCAGATCTTTTTGTTTCAAATCGCACATCAAATTCTTCTTTAGATCTTGGTAACTCGTTATCAGGTAAAAAATGCATCATGATAGAAGAGATGAAGAAGTCGTCATATAATTTTTTTGCTTGTCCTACAGGGGAGTACAATAGCGCCAGCTTTGCATATGTCGGTATCTGTTTTTTGAATATACTCGCTTGCGCACCAAGGCGGTAGGAATAAAGCCTAGCAACACCTAATCGCGTTAACTTATTCGCTTGCAACTGATCCGTGCAGAGTATTTTTTCAACGTAAGTTACTTTGTCACTTAAGGAAGGAAACTGAGTCAGCTTTATACTAGCCTGTTCAACAAGCACTGACTCTTCTAGCGCACCAAAGTTCCACTCGGTGATTTTAACGACACTTTTCTGAGTTGTTACTTGCTTGCTTTCTGGGTCAATCAAATGACCAACTTTATCTGATAGCTCTACTAGGTCCCGCCCTTGCTGAACGACAGTGCCGTTATCATTTATAACCTGGATGTTAAATTTCAAATGGCTATCTATAAGCTTAAAGTCCCAAGCATCAATGGGAACGTCCACCAAGGTTTTTCGTTTAAGTTGCAGGTTTAATGCTTCTAAAAGTGGTAGATCACTCGCTTCAACCTTGGATAAAATTTCATCAACCATATCAGGAACGGGCACAAACTTTCGCCTTAAGGTTCTTGGTAAGTTCTTAATGAGCTGTATACATTTTTCACGCAACATTCCAGGTACTAATTTTTCAAGACGCTCACTCGTTAACTGCTTAATAGCATTTACGGGGACAGATATAGTAACGCCATCCTCATCAGTACCTGGATCAAATTGATAACTCAGCGGAAATTGAATGCCATTATTTTCAAGGTGAGCAGGAAACAGTGAGGCATCAAATTCAGGCGCTGACTCTCTTTGCAATTCCGTCGTCGTAAACAACAATTTATTCTGTTCTTCTTTATCTAAGCGCTTAAACCATTTTTCAAAACTTGTTCCGTCAGTTACTACTCCTGGTAACCGTTTATCATATAAGTCATATACAGTTTCATCATCGACTAGAATATCTCGCTTACGGGTTCGATCTTCTAGTTTTTCAAGTTTAAAAATAAGCGCCCTATTTTGATTGATAACAGCCGACCTAGTCTTAAATTGAAGCTCAACCAAGCCAGAACGAATGAATATTTCTCGACTAATAACGGGGTCAATCAAACTAAAATTAACCGGTCTATTGGAGACAATTTCAAGACCATAAAGAGATACTTTCTCTTTGGCTATCACCTGGGCACGGTTTGCATGCCATAAAGGTTCAGACCAGGATTTTTTTATCAAATGCAGTGCGAGTGGTTCTATCCAAGCAGGGTCAATTTTAGCATTGCACTTTGCATACACCTGTTGCGTCTCAATAATTTCAGCGGAGAAAAGCCATTTAGGTTTTTTCTTATTAACGGCAGACCCTGGAAATAATGTGAATTTTCGATTGCGACAACCATCATACTCACGCTTTTCGTTATGACGACCAATATAACCTAACAAACCACTTAACAATGATTGATGAATGACGTCTGTTGATGCTGGTTCGGTGTTTTCTTTTAAATTTAGAGTCTTTAAAATTAGATGTAATTGTCGATGTATTTCTCGCCATTCGCGCATCCGCATGAATGATAGATAATTCTTCTGGCAATATTTCTTTTGTTGATTATTTGTTAATAGTTGTCGTTGCTCTTCATAGTGTTCCCACAACTTTAAGAATCCAATAAAATCAGACTCAGGGTCCTTAAATATGTTGTGTGCCTGATCTGCAGCTTGCTGTTTCTCATTAGGCCGTTCACGAGGGTCTTGAATACTTAAACCACTTACGATGATCAGCACTTCCCTTAAACAATTTTTGGCTGCTGCCGTAAGTAACATTTTGCCCAGCTTAGGGTCCGTTGGTAAAGCCGCTAAACGTTTACCTAAAGGGCTGATCCTCCGGTGCTCATCAACCGCTTCCAATTCATGCAGTAACTTAAAGCCATCATTTAATAAACGACTGTCGGGAGTATCAATAAACTCAAAATCAGAAATGGAGCCTAAGCCGGAATCTATTAGTTTTAAAATAACCGATGCCAAGTTAGTTCTTAAAATTTCTGGGTCCGTGAATTCAGAGCGCGAAATAAAGTCATCTTCACTATACAGTCGATAGCATATTCCTTCAGCGATTCGACCACAGCGTCCCATTCTTTGATTCGCACTAGCCTGCGAAACGGCCTCTATTGGCAATCGTTGAATTTTAGAACGATAACTGTAGCGAGACATTCTGACAGTGCCAGGATCTATCACGTATCGAATACCTGGTACGGTGATAGATGTTTCTGCTACGTTAGTTGACAGAATTATTCGGCGACCTCTATGAGACGTAAAAACACGATTTTGATCTTTATTACTTAAACGAGCGTATAAAGGTAACACTTCGGTATCTCGCCACTCGCTATGTTTAAGGTGTACTGCAAGCTCCCGAATATCTCGTTCACCCGGCAAAAAGATTAATATATCGCCTATAGGCCAGCCCCTCTGCTGTTCTTCAGAAATTATTTCTTCAACGACTGTGGTAATTTGCTCGTTAAGGGATTGGGTAAATTCATCGCCAGACAACGCCGGCCTATACATGACATCAACAGGAAACGTTCGGCCTGTGACACTAAAAACAGGCGCCTGCTCAAAAAAGTCAGAAAAACGTTCAACATCAATAGTGGCAGACGTAATTATTAATTTTAGCTCCTTTCTTTTGCTCAGCAGACGCTTTAAATAACCCAATAAAAAGTCAATATTCAAACTTCTTTCATGCGCCTCATCGATAATTATCGCATCATATTTATTCAAATATTTATCATGCTTAACTTCTGAGAGTAAGATTCCGTCGGTCATTACCTTTATTAACGTTTGATCTGACACCTGATCCGTAAACCTGACTTGATAGCCAACAACACCACCCAACTCTACTTGTAATTCTTCTGCAATCCTTGTTGAAACCGTACGAGCAGCAAGCCGCCTTGGCTGCGTGTGACCAATGAGCCCCTTACGACCTAAACCAGCCTCTAAACAAATCTTGGGAAGTTGGGTTGTTTTGCCCGAGCCTGTTTCCCCTGCAACGATCACAACCTGATTGTTTTTTATCGCTTCGCTTATACTGGCAGCTTGTTGTGATACAGGTAACTGCTCAGGGTAACTTAGCAATACTTTTTGATTTTCTCGGTTTGTTAGGCGCTGCTGGGCCTCAGTAACCTGACCTTGTAATTCTAAATATGAAATTTCTTTAATAAACAAACCAGAAATTACTCTTTCATTTCTAGCAGATGGTGTAATAATTAAAGATTAAGATTTTACATTAAACCAAGTTGTGTATAAAAGTCTAGAAGATCAAAATAATCTTGTTCAGATGCTATTTTTCCATTTTTCATTTTAACCAGGGTAGTTCCAGAAACATCTACTTTTTTTCCAGTTGGAAGAACACCAAAAAAATCGCCATCGTGAGTGCCTTTAAAATTCCAATGCTTTACGATTTTATCCCCCTGTCCAAATATATCAATAATTGTAAACTCAGCATCTGAGAACCCTATTACATAATTGCTGTAATAAGTTTTAAAATTTTCTAATCCTGTCAAATCTCC
>ENA-OSET01005812-OSET01005812.1-sediment-metagenome-genome-assembly--contig:-NODE-5812-length-10279-cov-2.984121_pt1 | contig 10279 bp, 8 predicted proteins | sample MGYA00237882_ERZ534229 | MGnify/ENA primary metagenome ERZ534229 (study PRJEB26408, sample SAMN06266212) | sediment metagenome | isolation source: Hudson Canyon methane seep mesocosm | place: USA:Hudson...
TAAAGGCGGTACACTGGGTGTTTCTACTATGTGTATTGGTTTGGGTCAGGGTATCTCAACAGTATGGGAACGCATTTAAGCGTAACCTCTGTTAGATAGACTGATTTAGTCTGATAAAAAAAAGGCCGATTTATTCGGCCTTTTTTTGTGTCTGATTAAAAATACTGACTGCGATCGCTGGGTTCATCTTGGTCTGCTGATTTATCTTCATTGGCAACGATGATGGTCTTTGTTTTATTAATACTCTTAATTCGTTCTGAAAGCTCTCGAATGAGTTGAGCCTTCTCAGGAAAGTCGGTGGGGAAGGTCCTCAGAGACTCTCTGGCTTGCTTAAGGTGTGATTGCATCATTACGGTGTCATTATTGTCAAAATAGCTGTTAGCCTGAGCTACGTGGCTTTCTACTTCTATATCTAATTTTAGTCGTTGTATGTGGCTTATTAATTCACTGTATTTTGCTGGAGAAAGTTTCTTTTTTTGATTTAGACGTTGCAGTAATTTTGATACCTGAAGTAATTGAAAGTTTGCCAGGTTTATAGCTTCGTCACTTGGCATTGCCTTATTGATGTCATTTTCGCGTTTCTGCTTACGGTAATGGGTGTTGACGAGTTTTTGCTGTTCGAGATAATTTTTTGTAGTTTCGTCATCGGGTTGGAGTGTTAACTTTTTATTAATTAGGAAGAGTATTTGTTGGTGTAGAATGAGAATAAGTTCATAAGAGCTGTCAATTTGAAGTAGGGTGTTAAGCGTCTCTTGTAAGTCTTGAGTGCGCCTGGTTAGTTGGTTTAACTGACTTTTTTTAAGGGATAGTGCTTGTTGTCTCGAGTGAGCCATTGCACTGAGTATAATTGAGAGAAGTAAAAGCCCGCCTAACAGGCTGAATATAATAACTGTTGTCATTTATAGTGTTTTGCTCTTTTTAAAATTACGAATAGTTTTTCTGTGTGTTACTTAATACTAGCTCATTGATAGGCACAATACATTATAGCTTGTCCTAATAATGGCTGAAATTAACCTAAAAAATATGCATTTTCATTCTGATATTCGGTTAATGCTTGTGTAAAAATAATAAAAAAAATCTGGTAATAACTTGACCCTTCGGCTACAACAACTTATATATGTCGCCAAATCTTTTTTTAGTTAATCCGATGTTTCAATCAGTTGCGGAATAAAGTTAACGGAATTTTATGGGTAAATCACTGGTCATCGTCGAGTCTCCTGCAAAAGCAAAGACTATTAATAAATATCTCGGTTCTGAATTTGTTGTCAAATCTAGTGTTGGTCATATCAGGGATTTGCCAACAAGTGGTTCGGCAAGTACTACGACGCCTGCTGAGAGAGCAAAAGCAGCTGCTAAAACCAGGAAAATGACGCCTGAGAAAAAAGCAGAGTACAAAAAGAAAAAATCAAAAGCGCAGCTTATTGCTCGTATGGGGGTTGATCCAGAGAACAGCTGGGCGGCTCAATATCAAATACTACCTGGCAAAGAAAAAGTTGTTAGTGAATTGCAGCGTTTGGCTAAAACAGCCGACGTTATTTATCTCGCGACGGATTTGGATAGAGAGGGGGAGGCAATTGCCTGGCACTTAATGCAGGCTATTGGTGGTGACGAAGGCCGCTATCGTCGAGTGGTATTTAATGAGATTACGAAAAAAGCCATACAGGCCGCTTTTGAAACACCAGGCGAATTAGATACTGCCAGGGTTGATGCGCAGCAGGCTAGACGATTTTTGGATCGTGTTGTTGGCTTTATGGTGTCACCGTTGCTTTGGAGTAAGGTCGCCAGAGGTTTGTCGGCCGGCCGAGTGCAGTCAGTAGCAGTTAGGCTTATTGTTGAGCGAGAGCAAGAGATTAGAGCGTTTAATCCAGAGGAATTCTGGGAGGTTTATGCAGACCTTCTTGTTAAGAGTGATAGCTTAACGAGATTTCAGGTGACGAAATTTCAAGAACAGAATTTCAGGCCGTCAAGCGAAGAAGAAACTCAGCAGCACACAGATCTATTAAATAAAGCTGAATTTATTGTTAGTAAAAGAGAAGACAGGCCTACAAGTTCTAAGCCAAATCCTCCTTTTATTACGTCGACATTGCAGCAAGCGGCAAGTACTCGTCTTAGTTTTAGTGTAAAGAAGACAATGATGCTTGCTCAGCGCCTTTATGAGGCGGGTTATATTACCTACATGAGAACAGACTCTACTAATTTGAGTAAAGAGGCTGTAGAGGCGTGTAGAGTCTATATTGATAAAAAAGTCGGAACTGAATACCTGAATGAATCACCACGAATTTATTCAAGCAAAGATGGAGCTCAAGAGGCTCACGAGGCGATAAGGCCTTCAAATGTTGATGTGATGGGTTTTCAGATTTCAGGCTTAGAAAAAGATGCAGAGCGCTTATATGACTTAATCTGGAGACAGTTTGTTGCCTGTCAGATGAAAGATGCTAAGTATCTGAGTTCATCTGTTACTGTGGCTGCCGGAGACTTTTTGTTACGCACTAAAGGGCGGATCATGAAGTTTGAGGGCTATGTTAAAATATTGTCTTCATTCGGCAAAAAAGATGAAGATATTGTACTGCCGGATGTGCAGGTTGGGCAGGTTCTTGATCTCAAAGCATTAGATCCGAAGCAGCATTTTACGAAGCCTTCCCCGCGCTACACTGAAGCCAGTTTGGTAAAAGAGCTAGAAAAAAGAGGTATTGGTCGTCCTTCAACTTATGCGGCTATTATTTCGACTATTCAAGATCGTGGTTATGCCAAGATTCAAAATCGTCGATTCTACGCTGAAAAGATGGGCGATATAGTAACTGAGCGTTTAGTTGAGTCATTTGATGATCTTATGGATTTTAGTTTCACCGCTAAAATGGAAGGGACGCTTGATGAAGTGGCTAATGGCCATAAAAACTGGAAAACAGTACTTGACGATTTTTACAAAGGCTTTACCGGGCAATTAGATAAAGCGAGCTCTGAAGAAGGTGGGATGAGAGAAAATCAGCCTACAGAAACAGATATCCCTTGCCCTGGTTGTGGTAGGAATATGCAAATCAGAACAGCAAGTACTGGTGTGTTTCTTGGGTGTTCTGGCTACTCTTTGCCGCCTAAAGAGCGTTGTAAAAGTACTATTAATCTTGTTTCAGGTGATGAGGTTGTTAGTGTTGATGACGACGATGAAGGCGAATCGCGTTTATTGCGTAAAAAGAAGCGTTGTATCAAGTGTGATACAGCGATGGATGGCTATTTAATTGATGAACAGCGAAAGCTCCATGTGTGTGGTAATAACCCTGATTGTTCTGGGTTTGAAGTGGAGCAGGGTGTTTTTAAAATTAAGGGTTATGATGGGCCTGTACTTGATTGTGATAAGTGTGGTTCAGAGATGCAATTAAAGTCAGGGCGCTTTGGTAAGTACTTTGGTTGTACCAGTGAGTCTTGTAAAAATACGCGTAAGTTACTGAGAAGTGGTGATCCTGCTCCACCTAAAATGGACCCCGTGCTGATGCCGGAGTTGGTTTGTGAAAAGGTTGAAGATACTTATGTGCTAAGAGATGGTGCTGCAGGTATGTTTTTGGCTGCGAGCAAGTTTCCTAAGAACAGAGAGACACGAGCTCCGCGTGTTACTGAGTTGTTGCCTCATAAAAAAGAAATTGATACTAAGTATGAGTTTTTATTTAGTGCGCCTGTTGCTGATCCTGATGGCAATCCTTCAATTGTTCGCTTTAGTCGTAAAAATAAAGAGCAATACGTAATGACTGAGCTTGAAGGTAAAGCAACAGGTTGGTCTGCTCATTATGAGAATTCTGCCTGGGTAGAAACTTTAGCTAAAAAGAAGGTTGCAGCAAAAAAAGCAGTAAAGAAAACCGCTAAAAAGAAGGCGAAAAAGCCAGAAAAAGAAAGTTAATTTAATTTTCAGCTTTTTTGATAATCAAAAGGTCTCGAAAGAGGCCTTTTTTGTTTCTGTTATCTATTGGTAGGTCAGAGCTTATAAAGTATGTTTAATTATATGTCTTTTGCATCGGTATGGTGCAATGGTTGGGTGAGGCATAAAAAAAGGGCCGTTAAAAACGGCCCTTTTTATACAAAATAAAAACTATTTTGTAGGAAAATCACGTTTGCTGTGACCTGTATAAAGTTGGCGAGGACGACCTATTCGGTAGTTTTCGCTAACCATTTCGTTCCAGTGAGAGAACCACCCAATGGTACGAGACATTGCAAAGATAACGGTAAACATTGAAACAGGGATGCCGATAGCTCTAAGAATAATGCCCGAGTAGAAGTCTACGTTTGGATACAGTTTACGCTTAATGAAGTATTCATCTTCAAGAGCAATTTCTTCTAATCGCTTGGCGATTTTCAGAAGAGGGTCATTTTCAAGTCCAAGTGCTTTTAGAACTTCATCACAGGTTTCACGCATTACTTTAGCGCGTGGGTCAAAGTTCTTGTAAACACGATGACCAAAGCCCATGAGGCGGAAAGGGTCTTCTTTATCTTTGGCTTTAGCAACGAATTCATCAATATTTGATATGTCGCCAATTTCTTCAAGCATGGTAAGAACGGCTTCGTTGGCGCCGCCGTGTGCAGGGCCCCAAAGTGCTGCAATACCTGCTGCTATACAAGCAAACGGGTTCGCACCAGAAGAGCCCGCCAATCGGACGGTAGATGTAGAAGCGTTTTGTTCATGGTCTGCGTGTAGGATAAAGATTTTATCCATCGCTTTTGCAATGATTGGGTTTACCTTAGTTTCTTCACAAGGAACACCAAACATCATGTGCAAAAAGTTTTCTGCATAGTTTAGGTCGTTGCGAGGATACATAAATGGCTGGCCTTGAGTGTACTTGTAGCACATTGCTGCCAAGGTAGGCATTTTTGCAATTAGGCGATAGGCTGCGACTTCACGGTGTTTCTCATCAGCGATATCAAGAGAATCGTGATAGAAAGCAGATAGAGCACCAACAACACCACACATGATGGCCATTGGGTGAGCGTCTCGACGAAAGCCACGGAAAAAATGATTAACCTGATCATGCACCATCGTATGGTTGCGCACTGTGATACGGAATGCTTCAGACTCTTCTTTGGTTGGAAGCTCTCCATGAAGTAACAGGTGGCATAGTTCCAAATAATCAGAGTTTTCAGCTAGCTGCTCAATCGGGTAACCCCGATGAAGAAGAACGCCATTTGCACCGTCTATGTAGGTGATCTTTGATTCGCAAGCCGCTGTGGAAACAAATCCAGGGTCAAAAGTGAATAATCCTTCAGATACCAAGCTGCGTACATCTATTACGTCAGGGCCAACAGTGCCAGAATAGATTGGGAATTCAATGGTTTTACCGTCAACCGATAACTGGGCTTTCTTATCAGCCATGGTGCTCTCCTGTTACTTGAGTTTTATTCGCAATCGTGAACTACGCTTGCGGCTTGAAAAAAAGTTCGCGCATTATGTCAAATTGAACGCGGATCGTCATCTTTCGATGCATTGCTGCTAAGAGAATGCTTAATTTCTTGATAAGCAAAAAAATTACTCTTTGTTTTTCAAAATTAAAATTAAGCGCCATACGCCTTGCAGTGCTTCAGTTTGGTGCGCGACTAATGCCTCATATTTAGGTAGGGCACTGTTTTCGCGCCATTTTCGCGACACAAGAGCAAAAATGCGGATGTCACTATAGGGGGTATAAAACTTTTGTCAATGAGAGCCGTTTGATGGCCGTTCGTTACAAGGGTTCGTGTCGCTACAATACCCGAAGTGGGTTTGTGTTTCATGAACTTAGTCCCTATAATTCTGTGCGAAAAATCATGCGTCGTTTCACACTTAGTGTTTTGAATGGTTCTCACTTTCATGTGCTAAGCTTGTGCGATACGAGCAGTTATAAAAAGGTTGCAAAGCTAAAATTTGAATGGTTTGGTTTCATGGTGCTTGGGCTCATAGCTCTTGAAATCATGGCAAAACTATTCACTACAGCGTTGTATAAATAATGGCTCACGCCATCTTGAGAGAGAATATGTGCTGTGAACAATAAACGTCCCGTTAATCTAGATCTAACGAAATTTAGCTTCCCTCTACCAGCATTAACTTCCATCGTGCACCGTATTACTGGTGTTGTGTTGTTTGTTGGTATGGTTTTTCTATTATATGCCTTGGACTTGTCCTTGAGCGGAGAGGAAGGATTCAATGCCGTAAAAGAGTGTATGGAATCATTCATTGCCAAGTTCATTATCTGGGGGGTTGTTTCCGCTCTTTTATTTCATATGGTTGCGGGTACGAAGCATCTCTTGATGGATGTCGGGATAGGTGAAACTTTAGAAGGCGGTGTGTTGGGTGCAAAACTTACCATCGCAATATCATTAGTACTGATCGTAATGGCGGGGATTTGGTTATGGTAGCAAGTGTCACTAGCTTAGGGCGAAATGGTCTGTATGACTGGATGATGCAGCGGGTTACCGCCATTGTTCTTGCAGCGTATTCTCTGTTTATATTGGGTTATTTGGTGTGTTCGCCAACAGTTACTTATGAGCAATGGAGCGGCTTGTTTGCCGGTACGTCGATGCGTATTTTTTCTTTGCTTGCATTGCTTTCGTTGGGTGCCCACGCATGGGTCGGTCTTTGGACAATTTCCACTGACTACATGAAAGGGACAGGTGTTAGATTCATATTTCAATCAATATGCGGGCTGGTTATGTTTGCCTATATTGTTTGGGGTGTTCAGGTTATTTGGGGGCTGTAGGGAATGTCTAAGATAAGAACATTAAATTATGACGCAATCGTTATTGGCGGTGGCGGAGCAGGAATGCGCGCAGCGCTTCAGTTAACTGAGTCTGGCGTAAAAACGGCTTGTATCACTAAAGTATTTCCCACTCGCTCACATACCGTATCTGCACAAGGTGGTATTACCTGTGCGATTGCGAGTGATGATCCCAATGATGATTGGCGCTGGCATATGTACGATACCGTCAAGGGTTCGGACTATATAGGCGATCAGGATGCAATTGAGTATATGTGCTCTGTTGGTCCGCAAGCAGTATACGAGCTGGATCATATGGGGTTACCTTTCTCTCGTACAGAGGAAGGTCGAATCTATCAGCGTCCTTTTGGTGGTCAGTCTAAAGACTATGGTAAAGGTGGTCAGGCGGCTCGTACGTGCGCAGCAGCAGACAGAACCGGGCACGCCTTGCTGCACGCTTTGTATCAAGGCAATCTTAAAGGCGGTACAACCTTCCTTAATGAGTGGTATGCGGTAGATTTGGTTAAAAATGCCAAAGGCTCAGTTGTCGGTGTCATCGCTATTTGCATGGAAACTGGCGAAACGGTTTATATCAAGGCTAAGGCAACCGTTATTGCAACGGGCGGAGCTGGCCGAATTTATCAGTCTACAACCAATGCGTTGATCAATACTGGTGACGGTGTTGGCATGGCCTTACGGGCTGGTTTTCCGGTGCAAGATATTGAAATGTGGCAGTTCCATCCAACAGGTATTGCCGGGGCTGGCGTTTTAGTGACTGAAGGTTGTCGTGGTGAAGGCGGCTATCTCATCAACGGTGATGGTGAGCGTTTTATGGAACGTTATGCGCCTAATGCTAAAGATCTGGCGGGCAGGGATGTTGTTGCGCGTTCGATGGTATTGGAAATACTGGAAGGTCGTGGTTGTGGGCCTAACAAAGACCACGTTTTGCTTAAGTTGGACCATTTGGGCGAAGAGACCTTAATGTCTAAGTTGCCCGGTATCGTTGAACTTTCTAAAACCTTTGCGCACATTGACCCGGTTAAAGCGCCGGTTCCCGTTGTGCCAACGTGTCATTATATGATGGGTGGTATTCCTACTAATATTAGTGGCCAGGCGATCACCCAGACTACTGATGGCATTGATGAGGTAATTGATGGGCTTTACGCTTGTGGTGAAGCCGCGTGTGTTTCTGTACATGGGGCTAACCGTTTGGGCGGAAACTCTCTGCTTGATTTGGTCGTGTTTGGGCGAGCGGCGGGTTTGCAAATTGAAAAATCATTGCGTGAAGGCTTTAGCTCCGACGACGCATCTGATGCTGATATCGAGGCCGCGCTGGCACGCCTTGATCGCTTGAACAGCTCTACGGGCGGTGAGAGTGTTGCCAAAGTTCGGGATGATCTTCAAAGCATAATGCAACTGTACTTTGGGGTTTTCCGTGATGGTGACTCCATGCAGAAAGGCCTCAAGATGCTGGAAGATATTGGCAAGCGCGTTCGCAATACCCATTTAGAGGACAAGAGCTCAGCATTCAATACCGCGCGTATTGAAGCACTTGAGTTGGACAACTTATTCGAAATTGCATATGCCACAGCGATTGCTGCTGAAGAGCGAAAAGAGAGTCGAGGCGCACATGCGCGAAATGACTTTACAGAGCGAGATGATGAAAACTGGCTTAAGCACTCCATGTATTTCCCTTTAGATAAGAGAATTACTAAACGCGACGTGAATTTTTCACCAAAAACTGTTGAAGCATTTCCGCCAAAAGTGCGGTCATATTAAGGGGGGCTTGAAGATGTTAGTAAGTATATATCGTTATAATCCGGAAACTGACAAGACTCCTTATATGCAAGATGTGGAGGTTGAGGTTCCAGCGGGTGAAGATCTGATGGTTCTTGATGTCTTGGGTCTTATGAAGGCAGCAGATCCTTCTGTTGCTTATCGTCGTTCATGCCGTGAAGGTGTTTGTGGTTCTGATGGCCTCAACATGAATGGTAAAAATGGCTTGGCGTGTATTACGCCATTATCGGAAGTCGTAAAGAAAGGAAAGTTAGTCTTGCGGCCGCTTCCTGGGCTCCCTGTTGTGCGAGATTTGGTTGTAGATATGACCATGTTCTACAAACAGTATGAAAAAATTAAACCATTTTTGATCAATGATGAGCCGGCGCCGGCAATTGAAAGGTTGCAGACTCCTGAAGAACGGGAAAAGCTTGATGGACTTTATGAGTGTATCTTGTGTGCCTGTTGCTCGACGGCATGTCCGTCGTTCTGGTGGAATCCTGATAAGTTTGTTGGCCCTGCCGGTTTGTTGCAGGCTTATCGTTTTCTTGCCGATTCCAGGGATACTGCGGCGGCAGAGCGCTTAGCTGATTTGGATGATCCTTTTAGTGTTTTCCGCTGCCGAGGCATCATGAACTGTGTCAGCGTGTGCCCTAAAGGTTTGAATCCTACCAAGGCAATTGGTCATATTCGTCATATGTTACTTCGGCGTTCAACCTAAGAGTTTGTCCTAAAATATAGGTTTGTATTGCGATCGCCCAAAGTTGTTATAGGCATGGCTTTTGGGCGAAAAAGGGATTTTTTAGTCAAGTCGGAGAATTATGTTTCCGTCTTGAAATTAATGTCTATAATCAAATGATGAATCCTTCTAATACACTAGAGAAATCAGCGTATTAGATGTGTCTGGAAGCTTCGAATAATGCTCAAAAAGCAGAATTGAAGTTTGCTGATTTAAATAACCACTGGGGAATCGGGTAACACCCGTATTATCTTCACGGCAGCAGTCATCACTACCTATTTTAGGTAACACTAATTTAGGTAACACTAACTGGCCAGTTATCTGCAGCCTGAAAGATAGTGCCTAGTATTCGCATTTACTGCTGATTAAGGCGAGCTATTAATGCAAGAAAGCATCATGGAACAGCTCCGTAGGACATCACATTTGTCCGGCGGCAATCTAGTCTACGTCGAACAACTCTACGACGCGTACCTAACCGATCCAAACAGCGTTACTGAAGAGTGGAGAAGCTACTTCGACCAACTCCCAAGTATTAACGGTTACGCAGCGAAGGATGTTCCTCACTCAACAATCCGCGAACAGTTTCTTCACCTCTCGAAACATAAACAGGCCAGTCAAAGTCAGACAACACCTGCAAGTGCCACGAGTGAGCATGAAAAAAAACAAGTCCAAGTATTGCAGCTGATCTCTGCATTTCGTATTCGAGGCCATCAGGTAGCTAAACTAGATCCTTTGGGGATAATGGAACGTTCCCATGTTCCGGACTTGGAGCTGGATTATCATGGTTTAAGCGCTGCTGATTTAGATACTGAATTTCAAACTGGCAGCTTGGCGTTTGGCGATGAGATTTTATCTTTAAAGGATATTATTTCTGGTCTCAATAGTACGTACTGTGCCTCGATTGGTGCTGAGTATATGCACATTGTCGATACAACGATCAGATGTTGGTTTCAAGAACGCCTCGAATCTGTCAAAGGCATGCCTAATTATGAATTTGATACCCAATATCATTTATTAGAACGTTTGAGTGCGGCAGAAGGCTTAGAGAAGTATCTTGGCT
>ENA-OSET01005815-OSET01005815.1-sediment-metagenome-genome-assembly--contig:-NODE-5815-length-10270-cov-9.903856_pt1 | contig 10270 bp, 8 predicted proteins | sample MGYA00237882_ERZ534229 | MGnify/ENA primary metagenome ERZ534229 (study PRJEB26408, sample SAMN06266212) | sediment metagenome | isolation source: Hudson Canyon methane seep mesocosm | place: USA:Hudson...
TCTCTCATTTTCCCCAACCATTCAATCAGCTTGGGGCTAAAGTAATAGCTTTTTCCATCTTTTTTATATCTGCGAAGACCCAGGCAATTGACTAATTTTGTATTTACTCTAAAGTCATCCCCAGTACACTCAACAAGCCGAGAGAAATCAAAGCGATTAGGGTCACCATAAGGTGCCATTCCCATCACCTTAAATTCACCATCCAGCATTTCAAAACCTAAAAACTCAGTCAAGGCACCATACAGTCCACCTAATGAATCTGGATCATAAAACTCTTTTATTTTATGTATCTTGCCATTTTCGCCATAGCCAAAAAAGGTAGTTGCATACTCTCCTTTTCCATCAATTCCAATAATGGCACATTTCTCTTTAAATCCACTAAGGTGATAAGCGCTACTTGCATGGGCTAAATGATGCTCAACAGGAATAAACTTAACCCGCTGAGATCCTATATCAAGATCATCCAGCATTTTCATTACATTTTTATGGTTACGCCAATATCGCCGGTTCCCAGCAAATAATGCGGTAAATGCTCTATCTGGTGCATACCAATGCCGTTTTGCGTAATGCCATCTTGCAGGTGACTTTAATCCAATTTCTGCAAATGGAAATGCAACAACATCAATGTCACTTGGTTTAATCCCTGCTTGTTTTAAACAAAATTTTACCGCCTCATAAGGCATTTTTCCCTTTGCATGCTTATCACGCAAAAACCTTTCCTCTTCTACAGCAGCTACTAATTTGCCATCCACATACAACGCTGCCGAAGCATCGTGACTTACAGCACCAGAAAGACCTAAAACAATCATATTATTTAATTTATATTAAAATCGAAAATTAGTAGATATTTAACCTACCCAATATTAAGCATCAGACTTATTACTTTTAATTTGCTTTTGTTTTACCTTTTCAATAAAGGTATTTAGTGTTTTTTTTGACTTATTACTTAAATGTTTTTCCTTTTGATAAAAAAGAAAGAAACGCAAACAATCCCTATTATTCCAGCCCGAAGAATGCCTAAATAAACTCCCAAGATCTCTATACATTGCTTGCGCTTTAAATGGCTTCCATTTAACTTTTTCCAAATCAATCAACCGAACATCTACACTTCCATCCTGTAATACTTTAATAAACACATGTTTTTCATAAAGACAATTATGCTGAAAATGACTTTCATGCATAAGGCTTACAACTTCAGCAATTTTTTTTATAGCTGCTCTACGCAATTTAAAGTCTTCATCCAATTGCTCTTTAATCGCCCCTGAATCAAGTGAAGAATAACCATCCAGCTCATTAGTAATCAGTATGGCTTGCAATCCTCCCTCTTCCTTTCGTTGCCCATAATATAACAACTCTAAAGTTGGAATATCATTGCGAACAAAACGCTGTATATTCTTAAATTCCCTATAAAAAGTTGCCACTGGCAGAAAAAAACCATCCCACGATCTATAACAATGGTTTTCCTGTCGCTTTATAAACAAGCCTTTTCCATTGTCAACTCTATGCTGACTAACCCCGCTCCAGCCCCCTCTGCGAACATTTCTGTCTTCAAACCAACCAATATCTAGCTTCCAAATAGTTTGGAAGTTTTTTAATTCATTTTTAATGAGAAATTGCTTTATTTTTTCATTTGCAAAAAATTCAAAAGTTTTCACAATAATAGACTCTTAAATTCCACCGTAACTTCAAATCTTTTCGCTAATGTCATAAAACCTTCAAATCCCATTCATTTTTTCTAAAATAGCATTATATTTCTTCGTTCTTCGATGGTTTTCACCATATATTCCTTGCGCAGAAACTGTTGCTGCCTCTACATGCTCTAGATAATTAAATATTTTTTTTGCAGAAAGATATGAAATTTTATACCCTTGCTTAATCAAGCAATCTTGTGCTTCATACCCTGGTATTCTATTGTTCAATGAAAATGTTAACCCCTGCTCTTTCATTAACTTAATATTCCATAATGCACAGAAACTTTTTAAATGTACTTCATAGTATGGCTTAGGTTGTTTTGATGAAAGCCCTATAGAGAGTTTTAATCGACGAGAGTAGTGCTTTAAAAACCTATTAACAAATCGCCATATAATCCTAAGTTGCCCTCGATATATTTGATCAACACAGCCGACAGCGGCAATATTTTTTTGCAGCTTACACTCACTTAGCATAATATCGAAAATTTCAGGGTTATGAATTAATGTATCCGTATGTAATAGATATAAATATTCAGTATCAACCTGTTCTAGCACCATATCCAAAGCAAGGCCATGAGCCATAAACCCAGACTCATTTTCTACAGGTTTACGCTCAATCAAATGAATCCAATCTAAAGATCTCAGAAACTCTGTACTTTCATCAGCAGAGTCATTGTCAACCACCCAAACTTGAACGCCTGTATCCTTAAAAGCTTTATAGAGCAATTTCAAACAAATTTCAGTTAATTCACGCGTTTTATAATTAACTAACACCACACTATATATTGATGTTTTCAGGTCCGAATGCACTACTGAACTCATTATGTGTATACCTTCATTTTAAACACTACCTAAACCAACTAAAATCTGCCATCACCTGAAAAACACTAAAAAATCAAGATAGCTATAACTCTTTCCTAAATATATTCTAAGTATTTTTTTTACTTTCTGGCATAGCATCTAAAATACCTGCCTTTCTTTCTACCTTTTTCCAAAACTCTATTTCTGTCTTAAATATTTCTCTTAATGTTTGCCCACGATACATTTTGATAAACCGAAAAAAATCCCTGTTATTCAAACCTATGTGCATAGCCGAAAAATATAATGCTGATAAATCCTTTATTAACCACCTCTCAGGTACCTTTTTCCTCAATTGAGCCTTATGAAGGTCTATCAAAAACAAACGAGAATCTTCTTCAGCAATTTCATTTTTTTTTCTCATTAAAAAATGGCAAATATACAAATCTCGATGATTCATTCCATTTTCATGCATTCTCTTCACAATTGCAGCTACCTTTCGAAGCAACAACAGCTTTTCTGCAAATATAGGTGGCTGCGTAGCCCAGTTAACACAGTAATCCTCAAGACTAATTGTATCATCCAGTTCTTTCGTTATAAGAAACGACTTTAAGCTTGCAGGGTTAATTCCTTGCTGTGAAAACCCAACAACCTCCATCGTATCAATATCAATATCATGCAAATATCTTATCGCATTATATTCTGTTTTTGCCCCAATAACAGGTAATTTTAATTGCGATAGGTTTTTAAAAACTTCTTTCCAACCAATACCAAAATGCTGTTTTATAAAGAATCCTTCATCACCAATATAAAAACGCAAGGTCTTACGACCATTCATATTACGATAAAGCTCACCCTGTATATTCATAAAAAACCGGAATGATTTATCTTCACCCAGTTTTTTTTGAAAATTAGCATCTATCTCAATCATCAAACCCTCTTAACTCTAATCCATCCCTACATACTACAATAATAGAAAAAACTGAGCGTATAAAGGTAAAAATACAATTACGCCAAGCCTCATTAAATCATCACAACTGCCAGCTTAACTAGTTTATACTATTTCAAAGATAAAAATATCTAATCTTATCACTTTTAAGTTTAGGTTTTAAAGCGCTGTTTCCCCATAAGTATTACATTATCAAAAATCATCATGAACAAGCCCATCAAAGTTTTACAAATTCAGCCTAAATGCTACGTTCGAACGTCTGATCTTCATGAAGAAATCATCAATGCCTTAGCTGGTGATGAATTTGATGTAACCTCTGCCTACCTTAACGGCACACCTAAAGAAGGGGATATGCATACGGTATGTAAGAAAGTTAAATATTTCAACATCCCCAAAAAAAAGCTTAAGGGCTTAAGACTATCAGCTATGTTTCAACTTTGGAAATATTGTAATGAGCAACAGTTTGATGTCATCATCACCCACCGTTTCAAACCTTTATATATATTCTTACTTATCAATAAGTTTCTAAAAAAGCCCGCTCGTTGCATTAGCGTTCTCCATGCAAACGGTGAGTTTGACAGGCCTTATAGAAGACTAATAACTCGCCTACTCGTTGATAAAAGCTGGTCATTTGTTGGCGTATCTCAGTCAGTTAAACAAGATTTATTACAATATAGCAACGCTGGGTTTACTAACGATAATGTTATCTATATTAATAACTCTCTTGATATTGAAAAAACAACAGCTGGCTTGCTCCCCAGAGCATCAGCAAGAAGCAAACTTAAAATCGATCCAGAAGCCTTTGTTTTTGGCACCATTGGCCGCCTTGTCGCGGTAAAGGGGCATATTTATTTATTAGAAGCCTTTAAGAGAATTCAGACAACCCACCCATCCGCCAAACTAGTTATTATTGGGGGTGGTAAATTAGAACAGGAAATGGAAAGCTATGTTCACGAACATCATCTAGATTCTTCAGTTATTCTAACAGGGAATGTATTTAATGCTTATCAATACTTACCTGCTTTTGATGTGTTTGTTTTATCATCCCTTTCTGAAGGTTTACCACTTGCTGTACTTGAAGCCATGATTGCTAAATTACCCGTGATTGCGACGGATGTTGGTGCGGTAAAAGACACCATTACAAACAAGGGAAAGCTCATTCCATCAACAGATACAGCCGCTTTAGCATCTGCAATGCAAGAGTATATTGAACTAGAAAACCAGCAACTTAAATTTCTTGGTGATGCTTTACATAAAAGAGCTAAAGACCAGTTTTCAATCACTGATTACAAAAAAAAATATCGTAACTTAGTGAATGGGGGTAACCCATAATTAATGTAAAAATATATTATGTAGTCTTTTACCTTAACCCCCTCAACAACAAATATACTTTAAAAAGAATTTTCCTTACTTCTAATACAAATACCTAATTGCATAAACCTTACGTCAGCCCCAAGTATAAAAATTGCTAAATTATATAAAGCCCTCTTCACTCCAAAACCTTTCTTTTTATAGGGATTGATACCTATAAATTGATCAACTACAAATCCATTATCAAAAACAGCTCTCTTAAGGCTTTTTTCAGTAAAGAATCTCAAATGGGTTCTATCAAGAATCCCATCATTTTTATACTCCCAATCTTTCTTTATAAGAAGTTCATTTAAATTTTTTACGTACCTCACATTGGGTATAGAAGCAATCAAACAACCATTTTTTTTAATTTTAGTTTTTATAGATTGAAAAAAACGATCATAATCGATCAAATGTTCAATCACATCATTACAAATCACTAAATCAAAATATCCATCTGGATATATGATTATACATTTCTTCATACGTCCCACATAAAACAGTATCTATTTTCTTTTCTGCTATCTTGGCTGATACCTCATAAGGTTCAACTGCCCAATATTCATGTTCCAGACTTAAGTTTTTCCGAAAATTGCCTTCACCACACCCAATTTCAAGAACTGTTGAATACTCATTAGGTAACAATGGGATCATTTCTTTCCTATCATTTTTATAGTATAAAACTTTCTTACCCATTTACGCCCTCTTACCTAAAAACAATGAATCAAACATTTTTAACGGTTTTTTTCTTGGCATTATTAGCCACCATATCCCTCTTAAAACTTTTAAATTATAATATTGAGGGCTTATTTTTTTAAACAATTTTATTGCATATAGCTTATCAAGCCTAGAAGCTTTAAGAAACATACTAATCATAACTTTATTAATTGCGTACAAATAACCCTTCTCATTATTATACAATTTATAAATCTCAATAATACTCTCAGACATAAACTTATATTGTTTTGATGTGTTAGACTCATGTTTTCGATAATAAATCAAATTATTCTCTAAAATAGCTAATCTATATCCATGATGAGTAATTTTCATCCATATATACAAATCCTCCAATCCAATGTTTGGGTCATAACCCCCGACTTCTCGAAGTACATCAAGCCGAATCATTGCAGATGAAGCAGGTGGCCCCGCTTTTCTATTATTAAATATTGTAAAAAAGTCCACTTCAGAATAAGGCTTTTTCTTCTGTTTTGATAACAGCCTGCCGTCACCATCAATAAAGACCATATTCCCACCACACACGGCAAAATCATTTCTATCTTCAAGAAATTTAATTTGTTTCTCTATCATATCTTCAAAAAACAAGTCATCAGACCCTAAAAAAGCAATATATTTTCCTTTACATAGCTTTATAGCTTTATTCAAAGTCGGCGTAAAACCTATATTTTTTTGCCTTTGAAAAAAGAAGCCATGTTCTTTACTTAATGCCTCAATAATACTTGCTGAATTATCCACTGAACCATCATCAAACACTATCAATTCAATATTTTTATAAGTCTGGTTCAGTACACTTAAAATACTCTCTTTTATATAGAGCTCATGGTTATAGCAAGATACAACCACGCTAACCAGTGGGAGTATTTCATTAGTCATCGAAAACTCCCATCAAATACTTTTCACTTTTCACTTTTCACTTTTAAACAAATAAAAACCTAGTCCAATCAAAATAGCTAAAAAATAAATACTTTGTCTTGAAAAAAAAGAAATTGTTAGACCAGTATGAATAAAAAGCATCGTAAATAAAACAATAATCAGCACAGCCAATGCCTTTTGAGAATCATGTTCAGCCTTCCTGTAACTTTTATATAAAGCAAAAATAAATGTCCCCTCTCCAAATATGATCATTGAAAGACCTATCAAACCACTAGTAAATAAAATCTCTATAAAAAAATTATGAGGCGTAGTAAAGTCAGTTTTTCCGTGATAATTAGAAAAGTACTGAAAAGCAGGTTCAAAACTCCCTAACCCATGGCCAACCAACCAGTGAAACCAATTACTTTCTTGCTGCATTGCTATCGCATCTGACCAAATAGTGACTCTTTCATCTTGAGCAAGGTTATTGATCAAATGATTAAGTCGCACATCAACATCTAACACTCCTAAAGAATACACAGCCACTGGAATAAAAAAAATCATGCCAGCAACCCACCACCTAATTTTAGAATGAATGAAGGGAATACTCACAATTGATCCCACTAAAAATGCTAGCCATGCAGTCCGTGAATAACTTCCCATTAAAAGATAAAACTCCATAATTACAACTGCAATTAAGAGCCCCTTACCTATAAGATGGACTTTATTTAATAGATAAATTGCAACTGGAATAACTAATATGGCCTGTAAAGCCAGGTAATGAGGATTAGATGTCAACCCTATTCGCCGAAATGAATAAATAACTACGGCAATAAAATTTGAGCTTGATGCAAGCAAAAGCAAAGCCAATAAACAGTAACAAAATAGCTTAGCGTTTTTATTTATTAAATCTAATGGAATCATCCATATGGCAAGAATAATAAAAATAGCTGTTTTTAAGTTTTTTATATAATATCTTTCACTAACACCATCTATCAATACGAAATCCAACAATATAAATATAATTGGAATAACAATAGCAACTAGCATTGCTTTAGTTGGCAATATTTGCGTTTGTTTTTTAAAATACAAATAAGTCATTCGAAGTAATTGTATTGAAACAATCACTTTTATAAAAATAAGACATATTTTGTACATACCTTTACTAATAGCCAAATCTAACACTAAAACAAATAGAGCAATCAGCAACAGAGAAAAAAACAAATTCTCTAATCGTTGATATTGAAATAATTTAATCATCTTGTCCTTTAAAATTTTATCCAGTTATCCACTGTTATTATATGTTAATAACAAGTACCTAGAACACAAGAAAACCGAATCAGTTATAATCTGATCATCGTAGTAGTATTTTTCTTTACCGTCAGTACCTCTAGGTTAAATTAACTTCCATAAAGACACTCCTATTCCAACCATGAAACTTGCATTTTGCCTATATAAATTTTTTCCTTACGGTGGTCTTGAAAGGAATTTTTTGCGTATTTCTCAGCTTTGCGCAGAACGAGGACATTCTATTGATGTTTACACTATGGACTGGAAAGGGCCTAAACCAGATAATTACAATATTACTATTATCCCTGTTAATAGCTGGACTAACCATGGTAAAACTAAAGTTTTTGCTAAGAAATTAAATACCATTCTTAATCAACAAAGTTATGATGTTGTTATTGGGTTTAATAGAATGCCAGGGCTTGATTTGTATTACTCTGCAGACCCTTGCTATGTGGATAAAATAAATCACTTAAAACCTGCAATATATAAGTTAAGTAATCGCTACAGGCATTTTTCTGCCTTTGAGAAATCTGTTTTTGACCCCAGTTCCAAAACTCAATTAATGATGCTTTCGGAAATAGAACAGAAAAAATATATTGCTCATTATCATACTCAAAAAGAGAGGTTCCATCTTTTACCTCCAGGTATTAGCGCAGATAGAAAAAGACCTCCTGATGCCGATAAAATAAGAGCTCAATGGAGAACTGAGTTTAATATTCATGATGATGAAAAAGTTATTTTAATGATTGGTTCAGCTTTTAAGCGCAAAGGACTTAATCGAACACTATTAGGTGTTGCTTCATTACCTGAAGCATTAAAATCAAAAGCCCATATCATGATGATTGGTGAAGATAACCCAAAACATTTTCAGGCTTTGGCTGAAAAATTAGGGATAGCAAAACAACTCCATATTTTTCTTGGCAGAGATGATGTACCAAATTTCCTATTAGGTGCAGACTTATTAGCCCATCCAGCCATTAGTGAGAATACGGGTAATGTTATTCTTGAAGCAATGGTTGCTGGTCTCCCTGTACTTATTTCTGGTGCCTGTGGTTACGCCTTCCATGTTGAACGAGCTGAAGCTGGATTAATTACTAAAGAACCTTTTTCGCAAGACTTATTTAACCAACAACTTGAAACTATGCTTACTTCACCTCTGTATTCAACATGGGTTAAAAACTGTATTAATTACAGCTTAACTGAAGATTTATATAGTAGACCCGAAGCCGCTGCCAACATAATTGATTCATTTAAGAAAAAAGATGACCCTAGTTAACAATATAGATGACCTTAGATCAGTTGGATATGAGAACTTAATTAATTTCAGTTTATATCTCCCTGATTCAGAATCTAAAGAAACTTTATTTCAATGTTCAAAAATCACACGCACCCTTCCAGGGAAACGTATTTCCTGTATAGGCCAATGGCAAGATAAAACCATTTTTGCTAAATTTTTTATTAGCCCTAATCGTGCAAAAATACATTGGAATAAAGAAAAGAAAGGGTTTCAGCTTTTAACTGGAAATAAAATCCTTGCCCCTAAAATTTTAGATGACGGCAAACATTTACAAGATGAAGTTTATTTTATTCTTTATGAATTTATTGAGAATGCTGCTGATTTAAAGCCTGTTTGGGAAAGTGCATCAGAACCTCAGCAACTCCAGTTACTCAATCAATTAACTATTACCGTAGCAGAGCATCATAAACAAGGCATTATTCAACAAGATTTGCACTTAAATAACTTTTTAATTGCAAACAATCAGTTTTATACGCTTGATGGTGCTGATATTACTGAGATTGATTATAATAACCAACAAATAGCATTTAACAATTTAGCCCTACTCTTGGCTCAATTTTATCCATCTAATGATCATAATATAGAAATGGCTTTACAAGATTATTGTAAACACCGTAATTGGAATTTCACCCAAGAGATACTCAGTAAAATTAAACTATCTACACTACAAATTAGAGAAAAACGAAAGCTAGACCGCCTAGCAAAAACAACAAGATCCTGTAGTTTGTTTTTTTACCAGCAAACATGGGATCAACAAACTATTTGTGCAAGAAAATATAGATCAGCTGAAATGCAGGCTTTTCTTAATGCACCTGATAATTATATTAATAAAGACAATTTACTTAAAGATGGCAATACCTGCACCGTTGCCATTGTAACTATTGATAATATAAAAATGGTGGTTAAACGGTACAACATTAAAAATTGGCAACATGCCTTTGGTCGTGCTTTTCGGCGTTCTAGAGCTGTAAGTTCCTGGGTCAGCGCCCACTTGTTACAATTTTATGGCATACCAACACCAGAACCTGTTGCCGTTATTGAAAAACGCTGGGGGCCGCTGCGTAAGGAAGCTTATTTTATAACAAAGTTAATTTCAGGTGAGACAGGAGATATCTATTTTAGTTCTGATAAAAAGTCATTGGAAGAGAAAGAATCCCTCGCTAAGTCTACCGTACAATTATTAAAAAACATTCATGCTCTTAACATTTCTCACGGTGATTTAAAGATAACCAATATTATGATTTCAGAATCAAAACCAGTCATTATTGATCTTGATTCAATGAAACAACATTCAAATAAATATTT
>ENA-OSET01005816-OSET01005816.1-sediment-metagenome-genome-assembly--contig:-NODE-5816-length-10270-cov-4.079466_pt1 | contig 10270 bp, 10 predicted proteins | sample MGYA00237882_ERZ534229 | MGnify/ENA primary metagenome ERZ534229 (study PRJEB26408, sample SAMN06266212) | sediment metagenome | isolation source: Hudson Canyon methane seep mesocosm | place...
ATGGTATCTGATTGATTTTTAGAAATGGAGATAATTTGGTTTTCAATTAAATAATAATGCACTAATTGTTTTTCTTGTGTTTTATTTACACTTGCATCAGCCATCAATGCTGACAATCCACGGCCAAGCCCTCGTGTTTTTGTTTTCTTTTCACTCATGGTTGCTCCTTTAGGCTGCGGGTGTTGCCTGGGTATCGTGGTTGTTTTTTAAGAACTCTAAAGCCATATCGCGATAAGCCAAAGAGCCTTTTGACCCTGTATCATAGGCCAGAACCGGCATGGCATAGGACGGCGCTTCGCTTACACGGACGTTTCGGGGTATGATCACCTTATAAACAAGCTCGTTCAAATTATCTCGGGCATCTTTTTCAACCTGCTGCGACAGGTTGTTGCGCTTGTCGTACATCGTCAACACGATGCCCTCGATGCGCAATTCGGAATTTGCTGTCTGCCGGACATCCCGGATTGTCATCATCAGTTGGGACACCCCTTCCAGCGCAAAAAATTCACTCTGCAAAGGAATTAGCACTGAATGTGCAGCTATCATTGCATTAACTGTCAGCAGATTCAGCGACGGAGGGCAATCTATCAGGACATAATCCCAATCATATTCGTCCATGTCCTTCTGACGAAGCGCATCATGTAGCAAAAAACTGCGACGCTCATTTGCAATCAACTCAATATCGGCCGAGCTTAGATCGACCGTTGCCGGCACAATGCATAGGTCCTCTATCTCAGTTGTTCGAATCACGTCTCGCAGAGGTGTCTCGCCAACTAAAAGATCATACGTCGTTAGAGTACGATCTGTTGGATCAATACCCAATCCAGTTGACGCATTTCCTTGCGGGTCCAAGTCTACGACAAGGACACGCAACCCTGATTCCACCAGCGCGGAGGCCAAGTTTATAGCGGTGGTGGTTTTTCCCACCCCGCCTTTCTGGTTAGCAATCGCAATTATGCGAGGCCCAGTTGGGCGGGATAGATCAGACACGGGTCACTCCCTTTACTTTCAAAATGACGGCGTCGGGTTCAGTTAAACTTGTAATTGGTTCTACGTCAAAACGCCAATGCCGACGTGCCTCTTCCAACTCTTTTTTCCAGGTGACACCTTTTGGAAATAGAGCAACTCCTTCAGGATCCAAATGAAGGGTTGAATAAGTTAATAAAGTGTTAAGATCGGCCAATGCCCGCGCTGACAGCACATTCGCCGACTGGGCCTCTACTTTTTCTATTCTTTCGCTGAGAACGTTGATTTTTATTCCACACTCCCGCGCAGCTGTTCGCAGAAACACAGATTTCCGCTGGTCGCTTTCGATGAGCGTAACCCTAGTATCAGGAGCCTCATCTGCCGCCAAAATACCAACTATTAACCCGGGAAATCCGCCACCACTGCCGATATCAACCCAATGGTCAACAATCAGTGTACTGCGGTAAACTTGAATGGAATCGATGATGTGACGGGACCAAAGGTCCTCCAGACTACTTCGCGAAACCAGATTTATCTTTGGGTTCCACTTTAGGATCACATCTTCGAAAACTTCCAGCTTCTGCATTGTTTCACGTGAAACATTTAGTTGACTCAGTAAGTCCTGGTTTCTCACGCGGTTTTCTCCTGTCGCTTTCCATCTCGACGCAATCGGGCAAGTAACAATGCCAACGCTGCCGGCGTCATGCCATCAATCCTAGCGGCCTGCGCCAAGTCATGTGGCATTGTCATTCGCAATTTGGTTTGTAACTCATTGGAAAGTCCGGAAATGCTGGTGTAGTCCAGTTCGGGAGGGATGATAAGGGCCTCGTCCCGCTTCATTGCGGAAATTTCCCTATTTTGACGATCAATGTAGTTGGCATACAGTGCATCCCGTTCAACCTGACGTCGGATAACATTACCTACACTTTGAGTTCCAGGTATGAGTGGGACCAAGTCTTCGAATGTAACGTCCGGAAACGCCAATATGTCCTGTCCACTGCGTCGGTTTCCATCCTGACTAATTCGAATTCCAACCGCCGCTACCTGTTTAGGAGTATAGAAGTTTTCATTTAGAAGTTCACGGGCAGTCTCGAGGTTCTCCATCTTTATAGAAAAGGTAGATTTTCGTTCCTCAGAGCAGCAGCCCAACGAGATAGCCAACGGCGTTAGCCTTTGGTCCGCATTGTCAGCTCTTAGCGATAGCCTGAACTCGGCTCTGGACGTGAACATTCTATAGGGCTCCGCCACACCGTTGGTAGTTAGGTCATCTATCATGACCCCAATATAGCTGTTGGATCGACCGAAAATTATTTGCTCTTCATTTAAGCAGCGTCGGGCTGCATTCAATCCAGCAACCATACCTTGGGCTGCGGCCTCCTCGTAGCCCGTTGTTCCATTGATCTGCCCCGCTAAATACAAGCCGGGAACTGATCGAACCGATAAATCCAGATCAAGCGACCTTGGATCAACGTAGTCATATTCGATTGCATAACCAGGTTGAAGAATTTCAGCATCTTCCAATCCCACAATCGAATGCACATAATCGGCTTGGACATCTTCTGGAAGACTAGTAGATATTCCGTTCGGGTAAACTGTGTGGTCATTTACACCTTCCGGTTCCAAGAATATCTGATGCGATGACTTTTCCGCAAATCGGACAACCTTATCTTCTATCGAGGGGCAGTATCTGGGCCCTACCCCATCAATGCGACCTCCATACATCGCTGATCGGTTCAAATTCTCACGAATAATCTCATGTGTTCGCTCGTTCGTATGTGTGATACCGCAATTCACTTGTTTGGCCGTTGTTTTGGTGGACAAAAAAGAAAATAGTGTGGGATCGTCATCACCCGGTTGGGTTTCCAGTCCGGACCAGTTGATAGTCCGTCCGTCCAACCTTGGTGGCGTCCCTGTTTTCAGTCGTCCCAGCGGCAGGTCCATTGTACTTAGCCGTTTCGCGAGCCGTATGGAGGGCCGATCACCCATTCGACCGCCGGGTTTGGCTATTTCGCCGATGTGAATGACGCCTCTTAAGAATGTTCCGGATGTCAAGATAACGGCGCTACAAGATAGTTCAGATCCGTCGCTCAGTACTACACCCGTCACTTTCTGCCCTGTCATCAGGAAGTCGATCACCTCGCCTTCTATGATGTGGAGTTTTTCTTGCTCGGTAGTAACTTTCAGCATTTCTGCGCGATATATCGTTCGGTCTGCTTGTGCTCGCGGTCCTTGGACCGCTGGTCCCTTGCGTCTGTTCAAAAGTCGAAATTGTATTCCGGCTTTGTCCGCTACCCGTCCCATAACACCGTCCAGGGCGTCTATCTCGCGAACTAGATGTCCTTTACCCAAGCCACCAATGGCTGGATTGCAGGACATGACTCCGATGTCCGTTTTTCGCAGCGTTATCAACGCAGTTTCCACGCCCATGCGGGCCGCCGCATGAGCAGCTTCTGTCCCTGCGTGGCCACCACCAACAACGATCACATCAAATCTCGAATGTTTCACGTGAAACACTCCCTATTTCCCAATGCAAAAACTCATGAAAATCTCATCCAATAGATTTTCAACTCCAACGCGCCCCACCAGCATCTCAAGGGACCGTATAGCCGACCGCATATCTTCAGCAGCAATATCATAGAATTCGGGGCCTCTCCTAAGGATTTCCCTAGCCTCAACCAAGCTTTCCAGGGCCCTATTCATAGTATCACGGTGCCGCGCATGCGTTGCGATACCAACATCTGCCGACCGCATTTTTAGAACGCTTGAGATATGTGATACAAGTTGATCGATACCATAACCAGTGCGTCCTGAGATTGTATTACCGACATTACTTCGTTCGTCAGCTTTTGGTAGCAATCTAATGTCACCAGTTTGCATTTCCACGTCTAAGGCTTCGTTTTCTTCTACAAGAAACACCCTAAGGTCTGCATTCTCGGCACGTTTTCGAGCCAGCTCAATACCCAAGCCTTCAACATGATCTTCGGTCACCCGAAGCCCTGCCGTATCAAGCAGCGTAACCGGAAGGCCAGCCAAATCCATTCGAACTTCGATCACGTCACGCGTGGTGCCAGCATAATCAGATGTAATTGCCGCCTCTCTTCCTGCTAACGCATTCAAAAGAGTGGATTTTCCAACATTTGGAGCGCCTATGATTGCAACTTCAAATCCGTTTCGGATACGCTCCGCGATCCCTACACCCTTCGTCTCCTGTTCCAGATCCCTCTGGACACCAGATAAAAGAGATGAAACCTCTGGAGTGACGTCAATTGGCACTTCTTCGTCGGCAAAATCTATGGTGACTTCAATCAAGGATGCGGCTCGTATCAAATCACGTCGCCACCGCTCGGCGAGCTGACCCAATCCGCCACTAAGCACAGTCTGAGCCTGTTTTCTTTGAGCCTCGGTTTCTGCATCGATCAGATCTGCCAGGCCCTCGACCTGCGCCAGGTCAAGGTTTCCGTTCTCCAACGCGCGGCGCGTAAATTCTCCAGGTTCTGCCAGCCGCAGCCCTTCAATTTTCGACAACGTGTCCAGTATTACGGAGATTACCGCGATACTGCCATGCGTTTGAAATTCAACGGTATTTTCGCCTGTAAAGCTATTTGGAGCCGCGAAAGTTAGCACCAACGCCTGATCCAGGGGGTCACCAGTCGCATCACGTAACGTTCTTAATGTCGTACCATGCTTCGGAATGTCCCCACCACAGAGCCTTTTACCTACATCGTGAGCCAAAGGTCCCGACACGCGAATTATCGCAACACCGGCCTTGCCCTGGGCCGAGGCCAACGCAAAGATCGTATCCATGGGTTGGCCTTTCCTTCTGCCGGCCGGATCAGGTGTTCATAGAGTCGAAGAAATCATTGTTCGACTTGGTCTGTTTCAGCTTGGACAGCAAGAATTCAATCGCATCCGTCGGACCCATAGGGTTAAGGATACGGCGAAGTACAAAGGTTTTGGTCAAATCAACCTTATCAACCAACAGTTCTTCCTTCCGGGTCCCGGATTTGAGGATATCGATCGCTGGATAGACACGTTTGTCAGCAATTTTGCGATCCAGGACAATTTCAGAGTTACCTGTGCCTTTGAATTCTTCAAAGATCACCTCATCCATGCGTGATCCAGTGTCGATCAGGGCTGTGGCGATGATGGTCAAAGACCCACCCTCTTCAATGTTACGAGCCGCACCAAAGAAGCGCTTGGGTCGCTGCAACGCGTTGGCATCAACACCACCAGTCAGAACTTTACCAGATGATGGCACGACAGTGTTAAAGGCTCTACCAAGTCTTGTGATCGAGTCGAGAAGGATAACAACATCTCGTTTATGCTCTACCAGGCGTTTGGCTTTTTCAATAACCATCTCGGCCACAGCGACGTGACGTGTAGCAGGTTCATCAAAGGTCGATGACACGACTTCACCCTGAACCGAGCGCTGCATGTCTGTGACCTCTTCCGGGCGCTCATCAATCAGCAAAACGATCAAGTAACACTCAGGGTGGTTCTTTTCGATTGAATGGGCAATGTTTTGGAGGATCATCGTCTTACCGGTCCGTGGCGGGGCCACTACCAGTGAGCGTTGGCCTTTCCCAATGGGCGCTACCAGATCGATTACACGGGCAGACCGATCTTTCCCGGTCGCGGTTTCGATCTCCATCTTCAGTCGCTCATCGGGATACAACGGAGTGAGGTTGTCAAAGGCGATCTTATGACGGGCTTTTTCGGGCTCTTCAAAGTTGATCAATGTGACAGTTGTCAGAGCAAAATAACGCTCAGTATCCTGTGGAGCCTTCATGACTCCATCAATGGTATCACCGGTACGCAGAGAATATGTGCGGATCATTTCTGGTGAGACGTAGATGTCATCCGGGCCGGGCAGATAGTTGGCCATTGGCGATCGCAGGAAGCCAAATCCATCTTGCAGCAGTTCCAACACACCATCACCAGAGATTTCCCAACCTTCATCTGCGCGCTCACGCAGGATTTGGAACATCATCTCGCCTTTACGCATGGTTGAGGCGTTTTCAATCTCCAGCTCTTCGGCCATCGCAAGCAGAGATTTGGGGCTTTTTGCCTTTAGGGTGGCGAGACTCAGAGTTTCAACGGTCATATTATGCAGCCCTTAAGCACCCAATTTTGGGATGCGGTGTCACTAAAGATTGGAAAATGCGTTAACCCGGACGGGTCCGCTTTGGTCGATTACATATGCGGTCGCTCAGAGGGAGTCAAATATTGCGTCAGAATTTAAAAATAACCGACACAACGATGATGACCATCAAAAGAGTAGGGACCTCGTTCAGTAGCCGGTACTGGCGCCCTGTCAGCGTGTTCTGACCCGCAGCAAGGTCACGGGACCGCGCCATAAGGAACTGGTGGAACCCTGTCATAGCAATAACAGATGCACCTTTGGTCCAGGGCCAGATATCGCTCCAGTCCACCAAACCCGGCGTAAACACCATAAACAGTCCCGCAACCCAGGTTACTATCATTGCAGGTCGCATGATTAAGCGAAGCAACTTGTCTTCCATCATAAGGAAGATTGGAATGATTTGCTGAACTTTCTCTGCCTGCTCCACGTGATACACATACAAGCGTGGAAGATAGAAGAGACCCGCCATCCAACTGAGCACTGCCATGATGTGGAGTGACTTGGCATATGGGTAGAGTGAGAACATGAGATCGTTCAGATCCATCTTGGTTTTTCCTCGGGTTGGAATGAGTTCCCTATAAATAGAATATTTATAAGAAAGGATGATGTTTTAGTAGGGCAGCATGAATCCCGTGGATAAGTGAGTCACGCACGGGATTATCCACAGCATGGATAAGTTTCCAGTCCGTTGAGTTGGGTTTGGGATGAAAAATGACCAGTCCTTAGAAATAAGGCTGTTAGGACTTTTTTAACCAAGGTTACTATGGGGATAACGTGGTGAGTAATTTGGGACGACCGCGATATCCCGAGATTTGAAGTTATCCTTATCCTCCGAGGGCGAATCTGCCGGCTTTTTTGTGAAATATCGAGATAACCCCCAAAGCTTGCCTTGGCGGTCAAATCGATACAAACCATCCGAAATCCATTCTAAACTTTTCCAAGGGGTTTTCCACATGTCTACCCACATCGTTCTTGCCTCAGGATCGGCCATTCGTGCGCAATTGTTGCGGCAGGCAGGCATTGAATTTGAAGTTCAATATCCGGACGTAGATGAAGAGGCTTTTAAATCCGACCTGTTGGGTAAGGGCGCCTCTCCGGTTACTGTTGCAGATGCCCTAGCAGAGTTAAAGGCCATAAGAATAAGCACTCAAACTTCGGGTTCGTTGGTTTTAGGTTGTGATCAAGTGTTGGACTTTGAGGGTAGATTACTGTCAAAACCAGAGACGCCAGATCAAGCATTAGAGCAGCTGAAAAAAATGCGTGGCAAACAGCACATGCTGCTGTCAGCTGCGGTAATCTGTCGGGACGGAAAACCGATTTGGCGACATGTTGGGCAGGTAGAACTGCACATGCGGGACAGTTCAGACACCTATCTAAGGTCCTATGTCAGTCGCAACTGGGATAGTATTCGGCATGCCGTGGGTGCCTATAAACTTGAAGAAGAGGGTGTTCGGTTGTTCTCAGCCATTGACGGCGACTACTTTAACGTCTTGGGATTACCCCTGATGGAAGTTATTAACTACTTGGCTCTGCAGGGGATGATCGAACAATGAGTGACGCAATAATTCCATTGGCGGCAGTGATTGGCTGCCCGGTGGCCCATTCAAAATCTCCACAACTGCAGCGCTATTGGCTGAACGCTTATGGAATATCGGGTCACTACGTTCCGATGCATGTTGAAGCCGGCGATTTGGAAGAAGTGATTCGCTCGATGCCCAAGATGGGCTTTGTTGGTGCAAATGTGACGATCCCGCACAAAGAAATCGTCATGACGATCGCCGATCAAGTCACGGATCGTGCGACGCTGATCGGGGCAGCTAACACGCTGATATTCCGTAAGGATGGTACGATCATGGCGGATAACACCGACGGCTATGGTTTTATCACAAACCTTCATCAGGCGGCACCGAATTGGGATCCTAAGTCTGGTCCGGCGGTTGTTCTTGGGGCAGGGGGGGCTTGCCGCGCCGTGGTCGCCTCGTTGCTAGAGGCTGGTGTGCCGGAATTGATAATTTCAAACCGCACCCGTGGGCGTGCGGATCAGTTGAGACAGGAATTCGGCGCCCGGCTTCGGGTTGTGGAATGGGTTCAGGCCGGAAATGTGATCGAAGAGGCGGCGCTGTTGGTCAATACAACATCTCTGGGCATGGTTGGAAAACCACGTCTTCGAGTGCCTTTAGACGGCTTACAATCCAGTGCCGTGGTCACTGACCTGGTTTATGCGCCGCTGAAGACTGAGTTGTTGCAATATGCCGAAGAAATAGGTTGTAGCATAGTAGATGGACTGGGGATGTTATTGCATCAGGCCGTACCAGGGTTTGAACGTTGGTTTGGCCAACGTCCCGAAGTGGACAAAGCCACCCGTGCTGCGGCGCTGAGATGACGTTCAATTTAGGCCTTACCGGATCGATAGGTATGGGCAAAAGCACAACGGCTGGTCTGTTCGCGATTGCAGGCTGTGACGTTTGGGATGCTGATGCAGCTGTACATCGGCTATATGATAGGGGTGGCGCTGCTGTTCCTGCGATGCAAGCTACGTTTCCCGATGCGGTCCATGACGGCCGTGTGGATCGCGGGACATTGAAAGCCATAATCGCCAAAGATCCCACTGCGCTAACTAGAATCGAAGCCATCGTGCACCCATTGGTGTCGCTGGACAGGGATCATTTTCGCAAGACAGCTAAGTCTGATATACTCGTCTTTGATATCCCATTGTTGTTTGAAGCCGGCGGGCATAGTGAAATGGATGCTGTGGCCTGTGTGACGATCGATGCGGAAACACAGAAAAGGCGGGTGCTCATGCGGGGCACGATGACACTTGAGCAATTTCTGCAGATCCGGAAAAAACAGCTGCCAATTGAAGAAAAAACAGCTCGCTCTGATTATGTGATTGTCACTGACACTCAGGATCATGCACGGGCGCAGGTCGAAGCCATCCTTGCTGACATCCGGGAGAAGATAGCAAATGCGTGAAATCGTTCTGGATACTGAAACCACAGGGTTTGATCCATTTTCCGGCGACCGTATTGTCGAAATCGGTGCCGTCGAATTGCTCAATCATATGCCGACCGGTGAGACATACCATGTTTACATCAATCCCGAACGGTCAATGCCGATCGAGGCCTTTGGCGTGCATGGCATTGGCCCGGATCTGCTAGAACCACCACAGCCACCGGGGCCTGGTGCGGTAACGCTGAAAGATAAACCGGTTTTTGCCAAAGTTGGGCAGGGGTTTCTGGATTTTGTGCGCGATTCCAAAATGGTGATCCATAACGCCAGCTTTGATATGAAGTTCCTGAATGCAGAACTGCGCTGGATGGGTCTTCGGGAACTGCCGATGGAGCAGGCATTGGATACGCTGGCAATTGCGCGCAAAAGGTTTCCGGGCTCGCCGGCGACGTTGGACGCACTGTGCCGCCGGTTCAATATCAACAACTCAAACCGGGTGTTGCACGGCGCGCTTCTGGACTCTGAGATCCTGGCTGAAGTTTATCTAGAGTTGATCGGAGGACGGCAGCCGGATTTTGGTTTGGCAACAAATGCGACTACGGCCTCTAGCGGTGTGTCGGATGACTGGCGACCTGCGGCGCGGCCAACACCGTTGAAATCCCGTTTAACCGAGGATGAACAATCGGCCCACGATGTTTTTGTTGAAAAAATGGGTGACGGCGCTCTTTGGAAGGCCTGATCATACAAAAAACGCCGCTGACAGATCAGCGGCGTTTCGATGTGAAGCTGGAATAGCTTAATTTACTGCGTAGGTTGCTCAGCAGCGGACTCGGTCTGACGACGTGCCAGTTCGTTGCGATAAATCGCCACAAAATCAATGTTGTCCAGGTTCAATGGCGGGAAACCACCGTCACGGGTCACATCCGAAACGATGCGACGCAAGAATGGGAACAACATGCGCGGGCATTCGATCAGCAGGAACGGGTGCAGCTGGTCTTCGGGTACACCTTCGATGTTGAAAATGCCGACATATTCCAGCTCAAAAACAAACAGGACATCGCCAGTTTCTTTGACCTTGGATTCGATGATCAGCTTGGTGATCACCTCATACTGGTTTTCTGCTGTCCGCTTTTTTGCGTCCAGATTGACCTGAACACTGACGTCGGGCTGGGCTTCTGTGCCGGTGCCCTTTTGTGCCATTACGTTTTCGAA
>ENA-OSET01005818-OSET01005818.1-sediment-metagenome-genome-assembly--contig:-NODE-5818-length-10268-cov-4.497302_pt1 | contig 10268 bp, 10 predicted proteins | sample MGYA00237882_ERZ534229 | MGnify/ENA primary metagenome ERZ534229 (study PRJEB26408, sample SAMN06266212) | sediment metagenome | isolation source: Hudson Canyon methane seep mesocosm | place...
TTTTTGCAGAACTTGATTGGAGTCCTGCCATCCATAGACAGGCAGAGGATAGACTTCATAGAATTGGCCAAAAAAATACTGTTTTTGCATATTATTTGATTGGAAATGGAACTTTGGATGATCATGTTGCAAGTATTTTGGTTGATAAAAGCTATGAAATTGATGCAATAATGGATGAAACAGTCGATACTTATGAAAACAAGGATAAAGCTGCATTGATTTTGGCACAAATACAAGATAAAATTCATTCAAAATAATTTATCAAAAAATTTTAATTTTTTTAATTAACTGCGATCTTTTTCATTTTATTTTCTTCAAATGTTGTTGATGAATAGTCAGTATGTTCTAAAGATAATCTAAAAATATGCTATTTTTCTTAAAGTATGTATGAAAACTCTTTGTAAATGTGGCTGTGAAACTCCGTTAACTGATTATGAATATCGAAAATGGAGCGGGTATAAACGAGGCCATGAGCCATTGCCATAATTTTTGATCTTTAAACTAATTTTAGAATTAAATTTGATGCCTAGTACTTTTCTCTCTAAAAACCCAATTTGCAATATAATTTACAATCAATTAAAAAATATTGTTTTTTAAATATGGCTATGTGCATCTAATTCTATATTGATTGTCCTGTTTGACAGATTGAATTACTTTTTTTGAAAACCATTTCTAATAATGTCAGTACAAATAGAAGTACGAATATGGAAAATTATGCCACTATCATGTAAGGAGTGCAATGGACGACGATTCCCTATTATGTTTTCAGATCAAAGAGATGCTCTGTGGCTTTGTGAAAAATGTAAAAATTTTGTCAACATTAAGGATGAATTTGTACGTGAATGGACAAAAGAAGAAATGGATGAAAATAAACGAAAACTCGAAAATTTTCAAAAAGATGTCACTACTGAAAAAACACCTGAAATTAAAAGACGTAGTGGCGTAAATTAGAAAATGCATTGGAATAAATAATTTAATTTTATACAACCACTATGGGGTTTCTAAATAAAAAAAACATAATTAGAAACACCATGCTAGTAATTGGCGTAATATCTGCAATAGTGTTTTCAATTTTGCTGGTAAATGATTTGAAGGCAGACACAATTACCCAATGGACAGTAATGACATCATACTTTATGATCATCTTTCTGATAATTGGAATAGCACTTAGAATTACTCAAAAATAGTATTTAGATATCCTGTCCGGTAGTTACCCATTCCAGAGTTCGAAGTGCACCTTGATAATATTTCATAGCACCCATAGGATCAGGTAGTTTGGAAACATCAATCAACCTTTGTTCAATGTCTTTTCGAAATTCTTCTATCTCTTTCTCAGTTTTCATAAATCCTGTGGGGCTTTTTAAAGTATAAATTAATTGGTTGAAAATTTTTGGATTTATTTTAAATATTTTTTGAATTTTTATATTTCGTGTCAACAAGATTTTCTTCAACTAATTGAACCGTTTAGGTTGGAGTAAACAGTAGATTAAACTACGATAATCTAACTTAATTTTGGCTTAAGATACGTGGGTAATTGTGTTAAAGAATAATGACCATGTTTTATTTAGATTAAGAAAACAACTGTATGATGGAGTCGTAACATCCTACTCAACATTTACCAAAACTGACAAAATGGTATAGCGTAATTTAATAAAATCTACCTTGCCATACCTATTTGATGGAGCCTGCACGTTCTTGTCCAATTTGTCCCAAATGTGGTTCTAAAAGATTCATACGACTTTCAGGAGAAAAAGTCACTGTAAAATGTCGTTCATGTGAAAATGTTATGGAAATTTAATTTTTTTACTTTGAATCTGTTTCATAGTTAATATTTGCACATTCTTTATGAAAGACATGGCAAAAACATGGAAAGATAACGATATCAGCTTAGATCCTCTAAAGGATCAAACTGTCGCTGTAATTGGTTATGGAATTCAAGGTGATGCTCAAGCAAATAACATGAAAGACTCTGGTCTTAATGTTATAGTCGGTCTTAAAGAAGGCGGTAAAAGCTGGAAAAAAGCCGAAGCTGATGGTCATAAAGTAATGTCTGTTGCAGATGCAACCAAACAAGGAGATATTATTCACATCTTACTTCCAGATATGATTCAGGGTCAAATTTACAAAGATGAAATCGAGCCAAATCTTTCAGAAGGAAAAGCATTGTCATTTTCTCATGCAGCTGCAATTTATTGGAAATGGATTGAAGCATCAAGTAATATTGATCTCATTATGGTCGCCCCAAAAGGACCCGGCTCTAAAGTTAGAGAAACTTATCTTGATAACTTTGGAACTCCATCTATTGTTGCAGTTGAACAAGATTTCACAGGAAAAGCTTGGGATAGAACTTTAGGAATTGCAAAAGCAATTGGTAGTGCACGAGCTGGATTAATCAAAACAACTTTCAAAGAAGAAGTTGAAACTGATTGGTTTGGTGAACAAGCAGACCTTTGTGGTGGTGCAGCTTCTATGGTAACAAATGCATTTGAAACTCTAGTTGAAGGAGGATATCAACCAGAAATCGCATACTTTGAAGTTTTACATGAACTCAAACTAATTGTAGATATGATTCAAAGATATGGAATTAATGGTATGTGGAGACGTGTAAGTGAAACTGCTAGATATGGTGGTTTAACACGTGGACCTATGGTTATGGATGCTGCAAGCAAAGATAACATGAAAAAAGTTCTCACCATGATTCAAGATGGTACTTTCAACAGCGAGTGGATATCTGAATACCAAAGTAAAGGTAAAGATGCATTTGATCAATACATGAAGACAAATGATGAACACCAAATTGAAAAAGTTGGTAAACAAATGCGTAAAATGATGTGGCCTGATTCCACAGAATAATCTTTTTTTATTTTATATTTTTCTTAATTTAGATACACCTGTATTGATGTGATCAATAATTGTTGGCAATGGTGTACCTGGACCAAATACATGGTCTACTCCTGATTTAATTAAATCTGCATGATCTATTTCTGGAATTACTCCTCCTCCTACAATCAAAACATCTTTGATACCTTTCTTTTGTATTGTTTTTACCACTCTTGGAAACAATGTTCCATGTGCACCATTTAACAAACTCATTGCAACTGCATCTACATCTTCATCTTCTGCAATTTGTGCAATTCTATCTGGTGTAGCAAATAACCCTGAATAGATGACTTCCATACCTGCATCTCTAAATGCTCTACACAGTACCAACGCACCTCTATCATGACCATCTAATCCTAATTTAGCAACTAAAATTTTGATGCTTCGTGATGCAGTTTTTTGCTTCATAATTATCGTTTTATTGTGTATATTTTAAAAGCTTTATTTTTTCTGATCTAATATGAAATCAAAAACTGTTCTGTTTTGATTTAATTATACGTCAAATACTTCAAATAAAATTCTGTTTTGCTCACTTCAACTCTTTTTCTACCTTAATTGATCCCTGACTAATTGAACTATCTCCTTTAAATTAGACCTGAAAATTAATCTTGTATGTCTAATAATTCAAAAGATACGATCTATATTGGTAAAAAGCCCTTGATGACTTATGTTACTTCTGCAATTATTCAATTAGCTACTCAACCTTTAGTTACAATCAAAGCAAGAGGTCTAACTACTGCTATTGCAATTGATGTGGCACAGGTAGTTCTAAAGAAAACTCACCCTGCATTTCAAATTGGAGATGTTACAATTGGTTCAGAAGCATTAGTATCTTCAGATGGTAGAAACAGGGACGTTTCAACAATAGACATTTCTATAAAAAGGACTGCTGCATAAGGTTATCAATATGGTTGCTGCCAATTCAACTCCTAGTTGTTTACGTTGTGGGAAGAATTCTCTATTAACTGATGATGTTACTGGTGAGCAATTTTGCTCAAAATGTGGTTATGTAGTTTCAGAAAAATCTCAGGAATCTGGACCTGAATGGAGATCATTTCAAAAAGATGGAGGAGCTGATCCTGCAAGAACTGGTGCACCCTCATCCTTGATGATACATGATATGGGACTATCAACTGTAATTAATCCATTAAACAAAGATGCATCTGGAAAACCATTATCAACAACAATGAAAAGTACAATTGAACGTCTTAGAACTTGGGATAGTAGAAGTCAAGTTCATGAACCTGTTGATAGAAATCTTAGACAAGCTCTTAGTGATTTAAATAAATTAAAAGATAAAGTTTCAGTTCCTGCAAATGTTCTTGAAAAAGCAGCTTACATTTACAGAAAAGCATTAGAAAAAAAATTAGTTAGAGGACGTTCTATTTCTGCAATGATTGCTGCATCTCTTTATGCTGCATGTCGAGACACTGCAACTCCTAGAACTTTAAAAGATATTGCCGATTCTGCAAACGTAAAAAGAAAAGATATTGCAAGATGTTATAGATTACTTCATCATGAATTAGAATTAAAAATGCCTGTTGTGGATTCTATCCAATGTATTGCAAGAATTTCTAGCAAGTTGGAAATATCTGAAAAAACAAAACGGTATGCAGTCAAGGTACTAAAAGAAGCACAAGAACGCAAAGAGTCCGCAGGTAAGGATCCAATGGGTCTTGCAGCAACAGCATTGTATCTATCATGTGTTAAAAATGGAGTATCCATTACTCAAAGAGATCTTGCAGAAGCTGCAGGGGTTACAGAAGTAACAATTAGAAATCGATACAAGGGATTAAAAGCAGATCAAACTCCAAAACCAAAAACTGTTTCTGAATAATTTTTAAAAATAATTCTGTCCCATTAAATAGAAAATCTACATAAAGGCTAAAAATCTCTCTGGAGTATGGATCCTTCTCCTCTAAATTACAAATTAACTTTTGAACCTGATCTAAAAAAATTTACTTTTGATGGTTTAGAATCTATTTCAATTAATTGTAAAAAATCTGTAAATATAATAACCATGAATTGTGCTGAATTAAAAATAAAATCTTGTATTGTGAAATCTGGTAAGAAAATAATTAAATCTACTCCTAAAATTAATGAAAAAAGAGAGGAATTACAAATTAAACTTGGAAAAAAAATTCGAGGTTTATGTACTGTTGATTTAGAATTTGAAGGAATTTTAAATGATAGATTATTGGGATTCTATCGTAGTAAATATCAGCAAAACGGTAAAACCAAATATCTTGCAACTACACAATTTGAAGCTGCAGATGCTAGACGTGCATTTCCATGTTGGGATGAACCTGAGGCTAAAGCCACTTTTGAAATTTCAATTATTACTGATAATAAATTCACTGCAATTTCTAATATGCCCATTAAAACAAAGAAAAAAACTGGAAATAAAACAACTTATAATTTTCAAAAAACACCTCTTGTTTCAACATATTTAATTTATCTTGGAGTAGGCGAATTTGAATATCTTACAGGTAAAGCTGGTAAAATTCAGATTAGAGTTGTTACTACAAAAGGAAATACTTCTAGAGGGAAATTCTCTTTAGAATTAGGAAAAAAACTTCTTACTTCATATGAAAAATATTTTGGAATTAAATTCCCTTTACCTAAACTTGATTTAATTGCAGTTCCTGATTTTGCTGCAGGTGCTATGGAAAATTGGGGTGCTATTACTTTTAGAGAAACAATTTTACTTTATGATCCAAAAACATCTTCAACTAGAACTAAACAATTCATTGCAGAAGTCATTTCCCATGAAATTGCACACATGTGGTTTGGAAATTTGGTTACTATGAAATGGTGGAATGATTTATGGTTAAATGAAAGTTTTGCAACCTTTATGGCAACAAAATTTGTCGATAAATTTTATCCTGAATGGGATTTGTGGAATCAATTTGTTGAAGATGCAATGAATGTAGCAATGGGACTTGATTCACTCAAGACAACTCATCCAATTGATGTCAAAGTTAATTCTCCTGCTGAAATTCGAGAAATCTTTGATGCAATTTCATATGATAAAGGTGGATGCGTATTGCGAATGTTGGAGAACTATGTTGGGGAGCCAAATTTCCAAAAAGGATTGAAAAAGTATCTTTCTGATTTTAAATATAAAAATGCTAAAGGTCAAGATTTGTGGGATGCTATTGGCAAGGCTTCTGGCATGCCTGTAACTGCTATGATTAATACTTGGTTAAAACAACCTGGATTTCCTCTTGTTGAAATTAATCAGGATGGTAATAATTTAAAAATCAAACAAAAACGATACCTGCTTGAATCTGATAAAAAATTCAGTAAGGGGTTATGGTCAATTCCTTTATCATTAGGTTTAGAAAAAGAAACTTCTAAAACATTATTTTCTAAAAAATCCATGTCAGTAAAATTACCTAAAAATACAATTGGTTTTGTTGCAAATTATGGTCGAAAAGGATTCTACCGTGTAAAATATGATGAAGGCATTTTACTTGATCTTAAAATGTTAGTTGATCAAAAACGTATACCTCCAATTGATAGATGGGCTATACAAAATGATTTATTTTCTCTTTGTGTTTCAGGTGATGAACAAGTTAGAAATTATCTTGATTTCTCTGATGCATATTTTGATGAAGATAGTTACCTTGCATCTGTTAATGTTGCACATAATTTGGCATCATTATATTTCCGTGCATTTGATGAAAAATTTATAGAAGAAATTCGAAGTTATGCTATCAATTACTTCCGAAAAATATTATCCAATCTTGGATGGGAACCACAAAAATCTGATAAACATACTGATGCATTATTACGTACATTCACAATAGCTGTTTTAGGAAAAATGAATGATGACTCTGTTACTGATGAGGCAATTAGAAAATATCAAAAATTCTTAAAATCTCCTAGTTCTTTATCTCCTGATTTGATTGAAACAATCTGTTCCATTGCAGCTTGGAATGGAAATTCAAAAACTTTTGCTGAATTAAAAAAATTATATACAAATGCAAAAACAATGGAGGAAAAACTTCGTTTCTTAGGTGCAATGTGTGGATTTCAAGATAAAAAACTCCTTGTTAAAACACTTAATTTTTCTCAAACTCCTGAAGTTCGTTCTCAAAACATGCAATTACCAATAATGAAAGTTGCTGGTAATCCATATGGTGACAAAGTTTTATGGCCATGGTTAAAGAAAAATTGGAAAAATATCAATAAAAAAGTTGGACATGGAAATCCATTGTTTAATCGTATTGTGGCTAGTATTACTGGTGTAGCTGATGACTCTATGGAAAACGAAATTAAATTATTTTTTAAAAATAATCCTACTCCTGGTACTGAAAGAACACAAAGTCAAACATTAGAACGAATTCGAATTAATTCTAAATTCTTAAGAACCATGCGAAAAGAATTCAAAAATGGCTAAAAAATTAGGACCTCCAATATTTCTTGGTGTTTTTACTGTTTTAGCAATTGTATTTTTAACTGGTGGTGCTACTGATGATAAGGATCCACTTCGTGAAAATTTTCAATTAGAAGCAATTTATTATGATACCGGTTATGTTGAAATTTCTTATCTTGATAAATCTGATAAAACTACCTCAGTTGTACTTGAAATACTTGGAATGGAAAATTCATTTCAAAAATCTTTTACTGATTCTGAATTTATAGAAATTGTACAATTTACAAGTAAGCCAAAATATGGTTGGTCAATTCATCCAATAGTTCTGGAAGTTGAACATGAAGAATTTGGTCATGTTCAAATTAAAACTGAAATTCATGAACTTGATACTACTATTCCAAATACTATCTATGATGTCTCATAGATCACATACAAGATTTTACTCGACCTTCTAGATTTATCTAGAAGGTACACTTTCTTATCATCTGAATTTGTGTCTGAATTAATTGCGTCTTTACAAGTCATTAATTGTAGTAAACGTGACTAGATCTTAAGCATTTTTGAAATGTATTACAGTGTATAAAATATTCTTATGTTGTTGAATTTAATCCTATTTTGTGTTGAAATTACATTTTGAAAAAGTAACTATTACTCACATAATATTAATTTCTTTAGTACTACATGCATTTGTAATTCCTTTTCCAGAAGATTGGTTAGTATTTGATGAATCCCTATTTTCATGGGCAAGCAGAACTCTGTTAGAAGGAGAAGATAGAACACCATATCAAATGCCTGGACTTCATGTGATAGGAGCTACTGCAATTACATTATTAGGTGATGATTGGTTTAGTCTGCGTGTTCCAATTGTAATTTTTGGAATGCTCACATTACTTGTATTCTACAATATTTGTATACATTTTACAACAAAACAAAATGCATTATTAGCAACTACAATTCTTTCATTTGATACTATTTTCTTTTTCCACTCACAACTATTTCTACGTGATGTGCCTATGATATTTTTTGGAATGATGGCATTTTACTTGTATCTAAAGAAAAAATATTATTTGGCAGCAATATGTTTAGGTACAGGTGCATTAATCAAAGAAACAATATTTTTCTTTTTAATAATGATAGTAATGTATCATATATCCCATCAGGTTTATGGGATTAAAGAAAAAATTGCTACTAATAATTTATCAAATGTAATAACGCCATCGAAAAAAACTATTTCCACAACAACAATATTTCTTGGAATTATAGCAGCTTCATTTTTAGGTCCATTATGGATTTATGATTCAGTAGTTACTCCAACTGTATATGAACCAATGATCCCAGTAAGACAAAATGCAGATGGAACTGAAAATGCAATTCCATATCCATTAATTTTAGTACATGAACAACGAGGATATTCACTACAAAATCAAACAGGAGTAATTACAAATCCAATTGAACATTTGAATGTCTATTTTACAAAAGGATTACTTTCAGGGGCGTATGATGCAAACAAAAGAATTGTAACTCAAAACTATTATCCACAAAATTGGGTTTTACCTTTACCAACAGATACAGAAAATGGACGAGGTGGTGTGGGTATGGGATGGAAAAATGCAGACCCCTTTGATGAAATAAAAAATGGTTGGCCACATAAAGGAGAGAATATGGGGGTAGAAAGAATCGGTTATCCTAATTTAGCATTATGGCCTGTTGCATTTTGGGGTTCAATTGCATTTGTTATTGTTTCAATTATTAGAAGGGAAGAAGGTAAAACAGCATTATTTGTAGCAGCTGGAATTGCATCAATGTACGTACCGTATTTGCTTATCCATATTTTTAATGAAAGAGTAATGCTTCCATATTATTTTATTTTGACTGTTCCCATAATCTCGTTAGGGGTTGTATTATCTGCAAATTTGATTAAACAAAATAAAATTAGGTTTGGAGTTAAAACAGGAATATTGGCATTAACTGTAGCATGGTTTGTATTGTATTTTCCAGTTAAAATTATTTAAAAAGTTAGTTGATCATATTCTTTTTTAAAATTAGAAGAAATTCTAAAAATTAGGCACACAAATTAACTAATTTCATAAATATCGGACATATTTGAAGATGATATTGAAACATGTATTCATTATTGCAATAGCAGTTGCTGCTATGATTGGAGTTATGGTTCCAAGTGTTTTTGCACAACAATTTGATGATTTTGATTATAGTATTCGTGGTGGAGAAGTTTTAGACTTTGAAATTGATTCTGAGAATACATCTCTACTTATTTTCATTGATGCTAGGGCAAGAGGGGAATTAATCATAACATTGCCCAGAGCTGTAATTGATGCAAAAATTGGTTCTGAAGATACTGACTTTGATGTCTTTATTCGTGGAATGCAACTTACTTCGTATGATGAGACCATTACTCCTTATGATAGAACAATTACTATTCCTTTCAAAAGATCAAATGATGAACTATCTATTGTGGGAACACATATTTTTTCACAACCCGCTGCTACTGTTCAGATACAATCAATAGATCAAACTGTACAATCTGAATTAAATGAAAAGATACCTGACGGACAAGCAAAATTATTGATATTTTCTGATACTGAATGGGCTGGTGCATTCCAATCTTCAAATGTTGATTTCACTGAAATATCTGGTCAAAATGATGATGATATTCTTTTTGAATGTAATTCTACTTTTGGACAGCAGGCTATGTTTGGTACAAAAATTCAAAAATTAACACAAGATGGCTACTTGGAAATTTTTGTAATTCAAAATCAAAAAATAATATCACAAGGTTCTACTGAAGCAAACTTTGGTGAAGTATACCTTACTGACAATTGTATATCTAATTCTAGTTCTGCCCCTATTCCTGTAGGTGGTGGTTGCCTCATTGCAACTGCAACATACGGTTCAGAAATGTCAAATGAAGTTCAACAACTCCGAGAGTTAAGAGATAATAAATTATTACAAACAGAATCTGGTAAACAATTCATGGGAACATTCAATG
>ENA-OSET01005822-OSET01005822.1-sediment-metagenome-genome-assembly--contig:-NODE-5822-length-10266-cov-6.583374_pt1 | contig 10266 bp, 9 predicted proteins | sample MGYA00237882_ERZ534229 | MGnify/ENA primary metagenome ERZ534229 (study PRJEB26408, sample SAMN06266212) | sediment metagenome | isolation source: Hudson Canyon methane seep mesocosm | place: USA:Hudson...
GCTCATTTGCCTACGACACCATTATGGTATTCCCAGATCAATTTAAAAATCATATTCTGCCCGACAAAGTGCATATGCTAAATGTGGCATTTTTAGTGCCTGAACTACGTCGTGAATTTGGTGGTTGTGCCGGTAATATTGCTTATAACCTTAAATTATTAGGTGATGATCCTATCCCGATGGGTACCGTTGGTAATGACTTTGCAAGTTATGCAACGTGGATGGATAAACACCATATCAATCGCCGCCATGTACACGTTAAAGAAGGTAGTTACACAGCACAAGCTTTCATCACCACGGATATGGACGATAACCAAATCACCGCCTTTCATCCCGGTGCAATGAACCTAGCTCACGAAACATCAATTAAAGAAGCTAAAGATATTAGCCTTGCTATTGTTGCACCCGATGGGCGTGATGGCATGATTCAGCATGCACAACAATTAAAAGAAGCTGGCATTCCATTTATCTTCGATCCGGGTCAAGGTCTGCCTATGTTTGATGGTGATGATTTGATGAATTTTGCCAAACAGGCAACATATATCGCACTTAATGATTATGAAGCACAGTTATTTCAAGATCGCACTGGTTTATCACCCGCAGAAATTGCAGAACATGTTGAAGCCTTAATCATCACTCGTGGCGCTGAAGGTTCACAAATATACACCGATGGAAAACGTATTGATATTCCTTGTGCTAAAGCAGAAAAACTAGCCGATCCAACCGGTTGTGGTGATGCATATCGTGCAGGGCTAATCCATGGCATTATGCACGGCAAAGATTGGGAAACAACAGGACGAATTGCTTCTTTATTGGGTGCGATAAAAATTGAACAGCACGGTACGCAAAACCATTTTTTTACTACTGAAGAATTTGCTCTTCGTTTTGAGAAAAGTTTTGGCCCCAACCTGTAGCTATTAAGTGCTATTTATCTAAATAGAAAGCCTCGACATTTATGTCGAGGCCTAGTTTAAATCGTGCAGTCTATAGCCAGTACACCAGCAGAAATATCTGATGTCACATTATTTTGACTGAAGGAAGCTGAGCCACTACATCCATTATTTTTAGATGCCGTTACCGAAATGATTACATTACTTCCAGATACAAATGAGCAAGTAAACGGTCCATTACTATTATCATCAAAGGTACACTCTGCAGTATTCATGTCTGGTTTAACGCCATTGATATTTGAGCCATCTGAAGATGTAAGTGAGATATCCCCGGTCACTGTAATATTTGTAGGCGTAGCAGCAACAACAATTTCAACTGTATCTGTGGCTGATGTAGTAGGGCTTGGGTTTATAGCTAGCTGTGTAAGACCATCATTACTTGGCTCCATACTAGAGGTAATATCTGAACCTGTAGGTGTGGCAGCGGCATGCGCTGTAATCACCCCCCGAACATACGTACCATAATAATCATTCACAGGATCAGCAGTCCCTGCAATTACATCATTCCTAACAGATACTACAGCAGCATCCTCTGCAGTCCATTGTGATAATAACGTTAAATTAACTTCGGTAAAGGCTACTCGCTCTAATCTATCTACGTTACCAGTATCGTTAACATAACTAGTATACGCAGAACTTAAGCTGCCAGTATTATCATATACATCATCAAGATATAGACCTCGACTTTCCAGTTGTTGACTTGTCCCAACGGCCGAATTAATCGGAGTTCTTAAGCTAGGTTTAACAGCCAAATTTGTATTAGGTGATGCAATTTTATCTTTGATCAACTGATCCACATAGGCAACATATTGTGTTTGTAGTGCATCACCATCCACTAAGTTATTACGATTCATAACAGTCATATCCACAAGCTGCCAATCTTGAAATACTCTCATAATGCCATCAATACGTTTAAAGCGGCATGATTCCTGATATTCATCTCCAGCTCCTGCTACCGTACTATTAGCTTTATAATGGGCATGATCTCCACTCGTAGTTCCTGCCACATATTTAATAGCTGATGCATCATCATCATGATGATCTCTACAGCATATAGTACAAAATTCATCTGCTTCATTAGCATTATCAGTTTCAGTTGCTGTTGCTTTACTGATTGGCGAGTCAACAAAGTCGGAACGATCGTTATCAGTCTCATTCCACCGAACGTGTCCAGGTGGATATGCTACTCCATTAGATACTGAAAGATCACAAGTGCAGTCAAGTGTCAAAAAATCTTCTTGTCTATCTTGAATAAAATCTGAGCCATCCTGATGATAACTAATCACTTCAAACGTAACCAAAACATTGTTATTCGAGCCGGTTGTTAAGGCATCAGGCAAAGGTTTGCTTGTTTGTCGATTAACACCATTACCCACACCAACATCAATAACATCAGGAGCTTCTTCAGGGGTATAAAATGCTTGTGGCGGTGTACCACCGGTAGATGAATTATCAGACAGTGCCGTTAAAGCCGGCGCATAAGAATCTACTACCGTATTTAAGGAAATAGATTGGTCGTCACCCTGTTCATCTGTCCAAGCCACATTAATGGTTATTCGTTTAAAATCAGTTCGTGTTCCGCCAGGAACTGGCGTAGTTGCTACTGAAGGAGACCCAGTATAGTAATAATCAACCACATCCCAATCTAATGTATAGGCATAGTTTCCTACTGTCATTGTACTTGCCGCTATCGTGCCTCCCGCATCATCAGCAATATGATCAAATGCTAATAGGGTATCCGCAATACCTGGCACCCAAGCATCTGGAATCGCATCTGAATCTGTGCCAACGTTTAAATTTACAAAACTTCTTAAGTCATCAATTTTCTGCTGAGCAACTGAAACCGCCACGGTTCGCTGATTGGCATCAGAACTATTTCTAATCAAGGTACCTTGTAGTTTGGATATACCTAATATCCCCACAGCCAACACTACCAAGGCAATCATCACTTCAATAAGGCTAAAACCTTTCTTGTTTGTTTTAATATTCATCATGATCTTCCTCCGGCTTATTATGGCGTAAAATCGCGCCAGCTATAAGCCATTTTGGCTATTTCTGTATTCACAGAATCATCTTGCAGGTTATCGAAAACATTTTTATCATAAACCTGATAATAGGTACCGTTAGTTAAGTCAGCGGCAGTTTCTGAAATCGCAGAACCATGAATAACGGGACCACCATTTAGGCTAAATCCTGCCAATCCCATAACAATGCCCCATACTTCACTATTGGCATTAATGCTTAAATCTCCAGCTATAACTAAAATAATAGGTCTATCTCGGCTACCAATTGTCGCACCTGAACCCGTACTACAATCACCTGTTATCCAGACTAAAGCAGGACGGTTTAAACTATTAAACTCGGCCTCCAAATCATCACAATCATCTAATACCAGACCTGTAGCTTGAGCTCTTGCTTTAACTTCCGCTTTTAACGTTGTCACTTCCGCTGCAGTGGCACTGTCAGCTCCCCCAAAAACATAGGCAAAAGGTGAGGTTGGGAAATCAGTTCCAGATAACACTATATCTTCTGTAACATTTGATGAATTACTTCTTTCACTATCACATGAGCATGCCAACCAATCATCACCAGAATCACCATCACCTTTGGTATCCATACATACTGAAGTACCATCCTTATATTCACCGTGATCACACGTTTTCCAGTTTCCTATTCCAGTAGTTACCGTATTAGCCCAAACAGAAATAGGTACACCTGGACCGCCACCATTCGGGTTGGGGATAATATTAAAATTACCACTTAAGGTGCCCGAAGGAATCATCAATGGAGGAATTTCTCCTGGAGACAATAAACTTGCCTTTGCATAAGTCACTTGTGCAACTGCAGCACCAGTGCCATCAGCACTAGCTCCTTGGCCAACGGCCATTGTTCCATCTGCTGTTTTTACTAGGTAAGCATCAGCATCAGCTATAGCACCAGGTGTATTCACTGTAGACGTAATGGCACCGGAAGCTGCTGTTGCAAATACCATATTTGCACCTGTAAGATCACATGGAAAAACAGAAGTAAGACCCGTGCAAGCTAACCAGCCATCTGAAACATTACCTGCATGCAGTTGTGGGTTTGCTCTCAAAAATGATGCGGCCTGATCTAAACCTGCTTCAGCATTTGCAAAGGCTTCTTTGTGACGAACTTCATTACCCGAAATCTTTTGATCCAACAAGCCAACCCGAACTGAAAAAATTATGACTAAAGTTACACCTATTAACAATATTACTGAGGTTAACAGCGCTGCAGCACCTCGTTGCTGATGTAGTAATGTTCGATATTTAAGCATGTTATTTACCCCACTAACTTTAACTCGCATCTTCATTTCTAACGCGAACTGTCTCAGTAATTGTTCTTGTTGCATCATTTGGCCTTAAATCAACTTGCCCCGTTAATGTAACCTCTACTTGATTAATATTAATTGTGCCTGCAGTAATAGCCCCCGTAGCAGGCAAATCAACTGTAAAAGCCGTTATCGATGCAATATCTGTGTCAGTAATAGACTGCCAACCTGAGCCTGCGCATGCATCTGATGTCACGCTATTTGTCCATCTAATCGCATTATTAAGTAATTGAAAACCAAAACTCTCCGTAGCATCTTGTACGCCATCACCATTTTCATCATAGGAATACCTAAGACAACTCTGAGCTGCATTGAAATTAAACTCTGCTGCAAAAGCAGAATTAGTTGCATCAGCAGAATAACCTGACCGTTTAAGCTCATCAGAGATGAGCGTCATAACACCTCTCAATTCCTGGTTAAGTCGAGTCATCTTGACTGTGTCTGTAGCAGATTTGATATTGCTGATAAAGATAGCGATTATAGCGCCGGATAAGATGACGCCTATCACCATCGCGATCATCATTTCTATTAAGGTCAGGCCTTTTTGCTGTTTCATGGGCAAACCCCGTGACCAAACGAGCCTGTATTAGAGCAAAGTCGCACTCGACCCAATGTTGACACTACAACACCAACGTCAGCTCCATTAGCAATTGAAAAAACCAATTTACCTGCAGTATTTGCTGCACCTCTAAGTGAGGTAAAAGTAGTAAATGTATCATCAAATGTTGAAGCAGCAGCATCAACACTTATTGAAGAGTGGTCACCTTGGTTAATAATCTTAGTTACACCATCAATTGTGCAAGCAGGTACATTATCACTACAGTCACATGCGACATTTTCTGACAAACCAAAACACCATGTGGCGCCAGTACCAACAAATGTTACCCGGATATCTGCATTACGCTTGATAGCTTCTGTTTTAGCAAACATTAGATTTGCAAATAACGTTTCTCCTGCACCATTGAGTTTGCGGCGCTCTAAAATATCGGAGAATGAGGGCGCAGCTATAGCAGCTAAAATACCTAAAACTGCTAAGGTAACCATCAGCTCTATTAATGTAAATCCAGCTCGCCGTTGAAAAATCATATGAGCCCCTCAAAAACGTGTTTCTGCAACATTGATTATAGACCCGATTAGCAACAAATTCATAGTTTATCAAGTATATTTTAATAGGTTTTGAGACTTAACGCACACTTATAATGGTGACGAATACATAAATTTGGTCTATTGTTATCTATATACAATTAGATTGTGGGCCATAAAATCATGCTTTCAACAAAAACTAAAGGTTTCACCCTCATTGAATTGATGATTGTTGTTGCTATTATTGCAATCTTAGCGGCTATAGCTATGCCAGCCTACCAAGACTATGTGATGAAAGCACGACGTAGCGACGGTTTAAAAGAGTTGCTATCTCTGCAACTGGCACAAGAAAAGTGGCGTGCTAACAACATAAGTTATTCAACAGGTATCACTACTGACTTAGGTTTCGATGATACAACTTCTCCTGACGGATACTACAGTATGAGTGTTACTGTCAGCGGTGCTGAATATACATTTTCTGCCGATCCACAAGGAATTCAAGCTATTGATACTGATTGCGACCCAATAACTATAGATGAAAATGGTGAGATCTCTCCGGCTGGTTGTGGTGAAACTTAAACATTGAGTTACATAACAAGCAATTCAGTTGATAGTACAAAACACATTGCAGCCCATGCAAATAGGCCTGCAACCACATCATCAACCAAAATACCTAGGCCGCCGTGTAGGTTTTTATCTAGGTAACAAATTGTCTATGGTTTCCAGATATCAAAGAGTCAGAACAAGACAAAGCCTATTACTATCCATTGCCAGCCAGATGGTTATTGCGATCATTATGACTAAATAACCTCCAATTTAATCTCAAATAACAGCAGAATCCATTCCCCCCCTCTGTTAAATGACTACCAAATCAAATTTACAACAATTTAAAAGGAAATATCGTTAAATGTAGATACATAACCAAAATCTTCTTCCAGATTATTAATTTAAAAATGTGACAAACCACATATTAATTATGTAATTACTGTTTACACTGGGTAACCTCCAAAGTTAGGATTCACCATCCTATTTACTCATAAATGTAAAGTTAGTTTCATGATGTTATCTAAAATAAAAGCTTTCACTCTCCTTGAACTAATGGTCACGGTTGCCATTGCTGGCATTCTCGCGGCCATGGCCGCACCAAGTTTTGCTAATATCATTCAAAATAATCTCATGACAACTCAATACAATGAATTGTTAGCCAGTCTAAACTATGCAAGAAGTGAAGCTATACGCCGAGGAATTCCAGTCAATGTCTGCAAAAGTGATGATCAGGCCAACTGTGGAGATAATACCGTCGATTGGCACGAAGGTTGGATAGTATTTGCTGACACTGTTACTGTAAACGGCACTCGTGATGCCGGCGAAGAGCTTATTCGTATACATGACTCTTTATCCAGCGGCAATACACTAGACTTTAGTCAAGTTAGCGTTAGATACAATATTGATGGCTCTACTCTTGGGGCTAGTAATTTATTTTTTACTATGTGTGATAGTCGAGGTGACGCTAATCGTAGGGCACTCCATGTTTCAGCTACTGGCCGCGTTAGACATGTAACGTCAATGAATGGCTTGTCGTCATGCTGATAACAAAACAAACCGGTTTTAGTTTATTAGAAGTATTGATCTCATTAGTTATTGTGGCCACCGGTTTGCTTGGATTAACAGGCATGCAATCTACGGCATTAAAGCAAAACCACAGTGCCTATCAGCGTAGCTTAGCCGCTCAACTCGCCTATGATATTAGCGACAGAATGCGAGTCAACAAATCTAACCTTGTAGCATATGAAACAATGGATCCATCCAGTGATGGAACTGAACATGCTAGTTGCTTAGCTGCCGGATGCACTGCTGCTGAAATGATAGAACACGATCTCTTTGAATGGCAGCAAGCGCTTACCGTTGAGGCAGCTTTGCCTCTAGCTGAAGGATCGATCGTAAGAATTGCTGGTGTAGGAGACATGTTTACAATTTCTATTACATGGGATGAAGATCGAAGTGGAGCAGTCGATGGTCAAGATCCTACATTCGAAACAAGATTTCACCCATGAAAACGATAGCCAAAATAAAAAAACAAAATGGGCTGACCTTAATAGAGTTAATGATAGCTATTACACTAGGTAGCATTGTCACTATTTTATTAATATCTTTGTTTATCAACAGCAAACAAAGTTACCGCACACAAGAAAATCTTTCTCGCTTGCAAGAAAATGGACGTTTTGCAATGACCTTTATCAGTCAAGATATCCGCATGGCTGATTATTGGGGCTGTTTAGCACCAGATGCCGCCACTCCAAACTTAGATAATAATATAGACAATACTTTCTTTGACATAGTTGAGGCCGGTGCCTCTGGTGCTATTTTGGGCACCAATAATAATGCTGACAATGGCGATCTCATTGAAGATGGCACCGATACAATAACACTCAAAGGTGCCTCCACATCAAGTGCTGGCGCAGTTGTTATGGCGACAATGGTGAACAGTAATACTCCAGTTACAATACAAAATACACATTCCTTTTCGCAAGGTCAGCCAGTGCTTATAAGTAATTGTACTAACGGTGATCTTTTTGTCATTATTAATGCTGCTGCTAGTGCCACTACACTTGCTCACGGAGTCGGAGCCAGCCAGAATACCGACGTAGCATTTAGACAAGCTTATGGTACAGCAGCACACGTTTACCACTTAAACTTCGCAAGATATACGATTCAAACATCAGACTTAGGTGAGCCGGCATTATTTAGGAGTATTAATAATAATGCTGCTGTAGAGCTTGTAGAAGGTGTCGAAGACATGCAAATTCTTTATGGTGAAGACACTGATGTAACAAAAGACGGCATTGCGAATACTTATCGTTCAGTAAACGATGTAGTTAATATGGATGATGTAGTTAGCGTAAGAGTCAGTCTCGTTGTCAGAACATTGGATGACAACGTAACAACGGATAACATCTCATATACGATTCCAGGCCAAGCCACTGTGACACCAGGCGATAGACGAATGCGACATGTATTCACTTCCACCTTCGCTATTAGGAATCGTCAATTCTAATTATGAATACATCCTTAGCAATTATCGCCTTAAAAAAACAACAATCAGGTGTTGTTCTTATTGTCAGCTTAATTATATTGTTACTACTAACCATGATTAGCGTTACTGGCCTGCAAGTAGCTGGCATGGAAGAAAAAATGGCGAACAATACCATTGACAAAAATAGAGCTTTCCAAGCAGCTGAGACAGCGCTTCGTTATGCCGAACTAGACATCAACTCAGTTCGAGTAAGCGGTGTTATTAATTTTGTGGCCGACTGTACAAATGGCTTATGCTTCAATGGTGCTACTCCCTACATTAATATCGAAGATCAACCAGCACTAGTTGCTAATGCAGTAGCGATACAAACATTTGCTGGTGCGCCAACTATAGCTGGCGTTGCACAACAGCCGAGATACCTTATCACCGCTATTAATACTGTATTTGAAGGTAACGCCGTCACAATGTATCGAATAACGGCATTTGGCACTGGAAGTGTCAATACAACAACATCTGTATTGCAAGAATTATTTCTGCCCGGTGGACCATAGGAAACATTAAGTGTGAGAAGGAATATACAACTAATGAATAACAGTAAAATGATAACAAGCTTAAGCATCTTAGCGATAAGTTTTCTGGCCTATAGTGGCGTGAGTTATGCTGCTAGTCCGATAAATCTCAGTCAAAAACCCTTATTTGTAACCACTGGTGAACCTGCCAATGTTTTGGTTATTATTGATAACTCCAATAGCATGGATGAAGCGGCGAATGGTTCTGCTGTAGGTAGTGCCGATCCCAACAGTAAATCAGTTATTGCACGCAAAGCCGTTATCGATCTAATTACAAAATACAGTGGCAAGATCAATATGGGGCTAATGGCTTACCAACAACCAACAAATGGTGTTGTAGCTCGTAACCTAGATAACTCACCATATGATGTCAGCTATGATATAGATGATTGGGACGATACTTTTGTTGTTACGTTAGCTAATAGAAATTCGCAAACAAAGAAATACCGTTTAGAAAAAGCAGATGATCCTGGAAACTATGTCTATTACAATGTCGCTTTGCCCTACTACCATAATGGTGGAACAATTGGCGACACCTCATATTGCTACTCAGCAGATGCTCAAACACCATTAAACTCAAATACAATAGTGAGAGCCTTTAATAATGGCGAGGTACCACCGACATATAACTCTGCTGGTAATCTCGTTGCCTTAAATGGACCATGGAATCACTATCGCTGTTTCTCACATAAAGTCGGTGAAAACAATTCACTCACTGATGGCTCAGGTTACAACTCATATTTATTTCAAGGTAGCTTCTTTCCTACTGATAGTGATATAGCCCAAGGAATAACTGATTTTGGTACTCGTTTTTCATCAGTTCAAGTTAGTCGCACTTGGTTTGCCAATAGTTCGCCTGGCCGAGGTTATCTACATACACCTATAGATTATCTTGATGCAGGGCAGGCCACTAAATTGAATACCAAACTCGGCACGGACGGCCTTTCACAATTTAATGATAACCGACCTACCAATAATGCTTTTCCTTTGCAAAATGCTGGCCACACTCCTCTACAAGGCACGTTATTATCAGCTAAGGATTATTTTTCAAATCCTGCATCTTTACCTGCTGATGAAGGTGGTGGTGGACTTGGAACTTTACCTGAGTCTTGTGATAAAGATTTTATAGCATTATTAACCGACGGCTTACCATCCACAAATCCAGACGGTAGTACTGTTTCGGATCCTGCAATAGCATTGGCTAATGTTGCCTCTGCAGCTGCTGCACTTAAAGCAGATGATGTAGAGACTTATACTATTGGTTTTGCATTGCCAGTT
>ENA-OSET01005823-OSET01005823.1-sediment-metagenome-genome-assembly--contig:-NODE-5823-length-10265-cov-8.678249_pt1 | contig 10265 bp, 10 predicted proteins | sample MGYA00237882_ERZ534229 | MGnify/ENA primary metagenome ERZ534229 (study PRJEB26408, sample SAMN06266212) | sediment metagenome | isolation source: Hudson Canyon methane seep mesocosm | place...
TATTTAGAGGTGATAGTAGGTTAAGTAGGCCAACTTTATTGCTTAGTTGTCTTGCTTGTTCTTTAATGAAGTTTTCTGAATTATTGCGAAGTCGAACGTTTAGTTGCTGTAGCTTAGTTTGATTCAGAACAGTTAAAGTATTTATCTCTCTAAATAAACGTATTTCATATTCATCAAGTTTTTGAGCGTTTCGTTGTAATTGTTGACTAGGGTCAATAATTCTTAACTGAAGTAGATTGAGAGAGAGCTTTCGATTTTCTATAGATCGACTGATAAAATCTTGCAATTGCTTTCTAAGTTTAGACGCCTGATAGATAATCGATTGTCTATCAGGGGTTGCACTTACTGCAGCAGCAGATGGTGTAGGTGCTCTTACATCAGCTACAAAATCTGCAATAGTTGTATCGGTTTCATGGCCTATAGAGCTTATGATAGGGGTTTTGCAATTAAAAATAACTCTTGCAAGTTCCTCCTCATTAAATGCCCATAGATCTTCGATTGAGCCACCACCTCTAGCTAATATGATAACGTCACAGCGATTGCTTGTATCAGCTGCTTGGAGTGCCTTTATGATTCTTTTATGGGCATTTTCTCCTTGAACTATCGTGTCATAAAGAAGGATATCAGCAAAAGGGTATCTTGAATTTAAAACTTTAATGATGTCTTTTATTACAGATCCATTTGAGGAAGAGATGACACCAATTGTTTTTGGAGTTTCAGGGAGTGCTTTTTTATTTTCTAAAGCAAATAAACCTTCAGTTTTTAATTTATTTTTTAGTTGGTCAAATGCAAGCTGAAGATTTCCAACACCTGCAGGCTCCATTTGTTGCACTATTAGTTGAAAGTCACCCCTTTGTTCATAGAGTGTTGGGGCACCTCTGATCACTACTGACATGCCATTTTCAGGGGAAAACTGTATTTTGCGCTGACTAAGACGAAAAAAAGCACATCTAATTTGCCCGTTTGCATCCTTTAGAGAAAAATACCAGTGCCCAGAAGAGGGTCTAGATAAATTTGATATTTCACCTTGAACCCAGCAATGAGGTATGTTTTGTTCAATTGAATTTCTACATAATTTTACAAAATCTGAAACAGAGTAAATTTCATCAAGATTAAACATCAGCTCTGAGATGAACAAACACCGCCCCTGTACCGCCCATATCTTGAGGGCAAGAACAAAAAGCTAAAACCTGAGGGTGCTGTTTAAGATAGTGAACTACTTGAGATTTAATGATAGATAGACCATTATTTGAGTGGTAGCCTTTGCCATGAATTATATGTATAAATCTCTCGTTAGAGTGGAAATGAATAAACCTTGAAAGTGACTGGCAAGCTTCTTCGATCTTATGACCATGTAAGTCTATAGATGGGGTAGAGCCAATATTTCCTTGCTTCATTTTTTTAATTATTTTGGGCGACAATCCAACTTTGAAATGAATTACAGGCTCAGAGCCTGTTAAATTTGGCTCGTACAAATATTTATAGTCTTCAAAAGGTTTATTCAGTTTATTTTTGAAAGGATGGTTTTTATTATTGCTATCCTTGTCAATAGTTTTTTGTTGTTCAACGGCATTTCTAAATAAAGATTTATCGCTTTCATCAATCATAATGGTAATAAATTTTATGTATAAAAAAACCCTCAAAGGAGGGTTTTAATTATAACTATGATTTTGCGATTTAGATATTAACCTGCTAAAAACCAAATTAATAATCAAATTTTAAAGGGCTTTAATTTGGGTGCTAAGGCGAGACTTTTTTCTGGCAGCTTGATTTTTATGAATTAAGCCTTTACTGACAGCCTGATCAACATTCTTTTGCATCACTGTGAAGCCACTAATAGCCTCTTTTTTATTTCCAGCAGAAATTGCAGAAACAACCTTCTTGACAAAGGTGCGAACTTTAGCTCGAATTTGTGAATTATGTTGGTTACGTTTTACTGCTTGTCTTGCGCGTTTCTTTGATGCTGCTGAGTTGGCCATATTGTTTTATTTAATGGTTAAATTACAAAAACATGAATTATAGAGTCTCGCCTGTATTTATGCAAGTATTAGTTTGCACCAGCTTCAAAGTGTGAATAAATATATGAAGAAGGCATACGATTGCCTTTCAAATCTAAACTAAATTGTTAATTATAAAAACTAGCAATTTATCGGCAACTGGGTGGTATGTTTGACTTCAGTAATACCAACATGGCTCTTCACTTCTAAGATGTGAGGTAACTGTAATAAATATTTACGCAAAAAACGCTCATAGCTTTGAATGTCCTTGGTAATAATTCGAAGTGAATAATCCATGCCACCTGTAACTGTCCAACACTCCACCACCTCGGGAAAACTCACCACAGCCTCCTCAAACTCACTCAACATATTTCTGCCATGAGCATTGAGCTTGATATTTACAAAAACCACTGAGTGCAAACCGAGTTTTTGCCGATCCAACAAAATTACTTTGTTTTTAATGTAGCCTTCTTCTTTTAAACGTGAAATTCTTCGCCAGCAAGGTGACTGGGATAAATTCACTTTATCAGCTACTTCAGCCACACTGAGATTACTATCGCTTTGCAAAAGTGAGAGGATTTTTTGGTCAATTAAATCAATATTTTGCATTATTATTCTAAAAATATCAAATAGTATAGCATATTAATGCATATCTCCTATTTTAGACGCATTTTACCTGCTGCATTGGCCTTACATTTCCAAAAACTTATCCAATAAAACAAAAAAATACTCAACCTCATCAACAGTGTTGTAATGCATACACCCTACTCGAATAACACCACCGGATTCACTCAGCCCCAATTGATTGATCAAGCCTGGAGCATAGAAGTGTCCATCCCAAATACAGACATGATGTGCGCCAAAAAACTCAGACACCGCTCTCGGGTTTACACCCTTAATTGTAAAAGCAAAAGTTGGAGTTCTCTCATTCAATCGACCTTTATCTTTAATGCCATAAAGAGTGATTTGAGGATACGCATTTATTTTGTTAAGAAATAGGCGGCTCAATTCATGCTCATACATAGCAATGTTTTGGAAAGCTGTTTCAAGTTTATCTCGTCTTGATCCACCTTCAACACCCGCTAATGAGCTCAAATAATCGACAGTCGCAGACAAGCCAGCCATGGCTTCATAATTTTGTGTGCCTGTTTCCCATCGATTTGGATTAATGTTTTTTGCTGGCGCAACCTTATCTGGGCTCAATTCGTTCAAATGCTGAGCTTTAGCAAATAAAACGCCTAAATGCGGTCCAAAATATTTATATGCCGAACTTACTAAAAAATCACAGCCAAGCGCCTGGACATCAATCAATTGGTGTGGTGCTAAATGTACGGCATCAACATAAATGAGCGCATTGCTATTGGATTTAGTCAGCTCAATGACTTTTGCAACATCAACAATTGATCCTGTAATGTTGGAGGCATATGAGCATGCAATCAAACGTGTCTTTAGATTAATTAAACGACTTAAATGCTTATAATCAAGTGTGCAGTCTTCCTCATTAACCTTCACTTGATGGACAATAACGCCAGCTTTATTAGCCTCAATCACCCAGGGGGAGACATTGGAATAGTGATCCAAAGCGGTAACAATAATCTCATCGCCTTGTTGCCAAGTTTTACTCAATACTCGACTCATCATAAAACTTAGACTGGTAGCATTGGCACCGAAAACAATTTCATTTGCATCTTTTGCACAATATAAATCTTTTGCTGCTTCTCGTGCTCGGATCATTGTTTGCTCTGTTTGCCGAGAACTAAAATAAGCACCACCTAAATTAGAATTGGAGGTCGACAGATAGCCTATGATTGCATTAAGTACTGCTTGCGATGGATGAGATCCACCGGGACCATCAAAAAAGATCGGCTGTGTGTCATCAATCTTTTGATTGAGTGCGGGGAATTGAGCTCGACATTTGTCAATACTCATTAGTCTATTATGCTGTTAATACAAACAAGTCCATATGTCCACTGCCAGAACCTGCAGAGCAAATATCTTCAGCACTATGCCAAAACCTTTCATCATTTAAGACCACAAATTCACCTTGATCAAATTTGTGTTTAATAAAGGGCTTTGCTTGTTGTTGAGTATGTATATTTAGTTCACCGCCGCTTACATTACTACTGTCAATAACAAACATACCAATATTTTGAAAACCATCTTGATGCACACCCTCTGGTGTCACTTGTGAGCCTACTTCACCTTTAGCGATGATTCGCATCTGATGAACCTCAATGTTTGACTCATCATCTAAATTCGTAATACCCTTAAAACGCGCAAAAATTTCAACGAAAGCCTCTGACTCAATAATGTCTTGCTCAATTTCTTCATATTGTCGAACAACATCACCTTGGAAGACATTGAAGTCAGCACTTTGAGTAAATGCTTTAGCTGGTAGTTTCCTTAATGTGTTTATAATTCCAATGTTCGGCAATTTATCCTGAGAAAAAATAAACTGAGAATACCTTCGTAGGCGGTACTTTCCATCACAATACTCATTCTTTGGCAAATTATTAAAAGACTCTGACAATTGAGCAACATGCTCGGAACTAATCTGGCCCAACTCCAATAAAAAATCTTCAGTTTTCTTCATCACAAAACCTTTCATGTTTAACGTCTCATTAGTTTAAAGACCATGTTTAGGCATTATTATGTTAATTATGCATATTTAATGCTATTTATTGAAATAAAAATTCAATCAATATTAAATTATTAGATTAATTTACTATTAAATATAATATAACCGGGATTGTACTTTCAAATCATGTCATTATATTTAAGATTCCATTTGATGTGTGAGGGAGGGTGTGCTTAGCTATTTCTTTGTAACAGTTAATCCTTTCGTCAAGGGTTGCCTCATCAGATTCAGCTATCTCAATAAGCTTAATTTGCTAGTGATTTAACGTATTGAAGTGTTTTTTTCTTATTGAGCAGTAAGTGCCAGGTTTTTCCGCCTTGAGATTTCCATAAAGACACAGCTCTTATGCCAGCTAAAAGTAGAGCCCTTATATGGTTTGCAGTGTGACGGTTTGTGAGGTAGATTTGTTCACCCCTGACCATAATGGTCGGATTGAGGCTGCCTAGGGTATTTTTGTAAAGTTCAGCTAACCTAGCAATTGAATTGCTGTGATGAATGTCAAAAAATTCCTGCTTATTGATAAGACTAATTTCATTGGAAATATGATTTAATAAATCTGGTTTTTTCATTAATTTTTTTTCAAGATTAATTAATGCTGTCGCATACAACATCACATTATGCATATCTATTGACTTTTTCTCGAATAAAAACCTTAAAGAATCAAAACCTATTTTTAAATCTTCTGGAGAGGTGAAAATTTCATCAACCGAGTCGCTTTCATTAACAATGCTATTTAAGCTTGCTCTATTAGTATGACTATCGCATTGTCCGGTTGAGGCGAGTTGGTGTACTAATGCTGTAGATTGAAATATGCTTGCCAATGCTAGGGTTTGTTTTGCTGTTTTATTCATTAGCCTTAGATTTAATTACGCTTCCACCAAGGCAAACATCGCCATCATAAAAAACGACTGACTGACCAGGTGTTATAGCTCTTTGAGTGTCTTTAAAATCAACTTTTATACAATCACCATCTAGCATAATTACCTTGCATTCTTGAGATGCTTGACGATAACGTATTTTAGCATCACATGTAAGTGGAAAATTAGGGGCTTTATCTATCCAGTGAACACTGTCTGCTACAAGTGAATTGTGATAAAGCAAAGGGTTGTCACCCTGAACGGCGACTATTTTATTTGATTCGATTAGTTTATCTGCAACAAACCATGGCTCAGGAGAATCACTAAAGCCACCACCAATCTCAAGTCCTTTGCGTTGACCAATTGTGTAGAAAGGAAGGCCATCATGATGTTTAATAAAACGCCCATCTTCATCAACAATATCGCCTTTCTCTTTAGGCAGAAAATTAGTCAAGAATTCTGCAAATGGTCTTTCACCAATAAAGCAAATTCCCGTTGAATCTTTCTTTTCAGAATTTATAAAGTTATTATTTTTTGCAATTTCACGAACATGTTTTTTGTTTATTTCACCAAGCGGAAATAAGCTTTGAGAGAGTTGCTCTTGATTTAGTAAGTGAAGGAAGTAGCTCTGATCTTTATTGCCATCAATTCCAGTTTTTAAAAGATATTTTTTATTATTTTCAGCAATTCTTGCGTAGTGACCAGTTGCAATTTTTTTAGCACCAAGGTCTTTTGCATAATCTAAGAATGCTTTAAATTTTATTTTCTGGTTGCACAATACATCAGGATTGGGAGTTCTACCTTTTTTATGCTCAGACAAAAAATTCTCAAAGACGTCTTCCCAATATTCGTGTGAGAAGTTTACTGTGTGAAGCTTTATGCCTAGTTGATCGGCAACCTGCTGTGCATCTGATAAGTCTTCAGATGCACTACAATATTTGTCATCGTCATCCTCATCCCAGTTTTTCATAAACAAAGCCTCTACTTGAAATCCTTGTTCTAGAAGAAGAAAGGCTGCAACAGATGAATCAACACCCCCAGAGAGGCCAACAATGATTTTATTAGCAGTGATGCTCATTATGATTGATCGTAGGCGCTGACAATTTTTTTAACCAATTGATGCCTAACAACGTCATGAGCATCAAAATTACAAAAAGCAATATTTTCGATATTATGAAGAATTTTAATTGCATCTATAAGGCCTGATTGGTTTGGAACAGGTAGGTCTATTTGAGTGATATCTCCTGTAATTACCATCTTCGAGCCAAATCCCATTCGAGTTAAAAACATTTTCATTTGAGGTATGGTGGTGTTTTGAGCTTCATCAAGAATAATATAAGCCTCATTTAGGGTTCGACCTCTCATAAAAGCTAATGGGGCAACCTCGATGACTTGCTTCTCTATTAGTCTATTTACTCTTTCAAAGCCTATAAATTCATAGAGTGCATCATAAATTGGGCGCAGATAAGGGTCAACTTTTTCACTTAGATCGCCCGGCAAAAAACCTAATTTCTCTCCAGCTTCAACGGCAGGTCTAACTAGTACTATTCTTTTAATGTTGGAGCTTTCAAGAGCCTCAACGGCCCTCGCGACTGCTAAATATGTTTTTCCTGTTCCTGCAGGGCCTATCGCAAATACTGCATCATTTTCTATAATGGCATTGACATACTTTTGTTGGTTAGTGCTTCGAATATTGATATGTTTCCGACTTGTTTTTATGGTGACTGATTTAGTAGTACCATTAGGATTATTTAGTGACTGAATGCAAAGATCAACATCACCAAAATCAATAGCCTTACTTTCTGATAATGTCAGAAGGTCTTGTAAAACTGAAACCGCCAAAGGTGTATTTTCACCTTTAATTTTAAAATCAGACCCCTTGTTTGAGACATTAATATTAAGGTTTGAAGCAATATAGTCGAGGTTCTTATCAAAAACTCCACAAATATTTGCAAGTTGTTCGGAGCTTTGAATATCAAGTGTAAATTTCATGATTAATATTTTACTGAATTACATTGAAAACAAATGATAAGTTGTGCGATTTACAATATTATTTGATTTATCATTTAACTTATGAAGAAACTTAGAATTTTCTTAAATATTTTATTTGTAGTATGCATATTGTCCCCATTCATCTCATTTGCGGATGATAGCGAGTGTGTATTGCTTCTGTACCATCGCTTTTCAGATGAGGAGCCTAAATCGACTAGTACTTCTCCAAAGGTTTTTAGGAGTCACTTAGAGTATTTGATAGAGAACGAGTACAAGGTGCTTCCTTTGAGTGATGTCGTGCAAAGACTAAAAGCACAAGAAAAATTGCCTAAAAAATGTGTAAGTTTAACGGCCGATGATGGTTTTTTGTCTTTCTATACCGAGGCATATCCTTTGCTAGTTAAATATCAATTACCAATGTCAGTGTTTGTATCAACGGAGTCTATCGACAAGAGTTATGAGTTGATGATGTCTTGGCAGCAGCTTCGTGAAATGTCAGGTCTTGTGGATGTATATAACCACAGCATAAAACACCTTCACTTAGTTGATCAAGATGCTTTGACTTTGCAAAACGAAATCACCTTGGCTCAAGAAAGAATAACAAAAGAACTGGGCATAGAAGATAAATTTTTTGCCTACCCCTATGGAGAGTTTGATGATAATACCTATTCACTTCTGAGTTCTCTTGGATACATTGGGTTTGGTCAGCAATCAGGTGTTGTAAGTAATGAGAGTGATTTTTTGAACTTACCAAGATTCTCAATGTCAGGTCCATATGCAACAATGGATAGCTTTACTCTAAAGATAAATACTTTGCATATGCCAGTTGATTCAGAAGACCCTAAAGCTATAGTTATTTCTGGTGACTTTATGCCCTTATTAACTTTATCCTTTTCACGTTCTTTAACGACATATGAGAAAGCTAATTTTTCATGTTATGTTTCTGGTCAAGATCAGCCAGAGCTTAAATGGTTGTCACCACAAATGCTAACTGTTAAGTCAAAAAAGCCTCTGACAATAGGAAGAAGTAGATATAACTGTACAATGCCTTCAGAAGAGAGAGGGCGGTACTACTGGTATTCTAAGCTTTGGTTAAGACTCTAGGTCTATACTAGCTCGGCTTTGAGAGAGTTACCAACGCCGTCTGTAATTTTTACAGAAACAAGTTTACCAATCAAATCACTATTACCAATGAAGTGGGCTGTACGCATATTTTCTGTTCTACCTGAAAGAGTGGCACCTTTTTTTGAAAGACCCTCTACAAGAACTTTTTGAATACTTCCAATCATAGACTTGGAGATTTCTTCAGTATTTTTATTAAGTTTATCTTGAATAAGAGAAAGTCGATGTTTTTTTACCGATGATTTGACATCATCAGGCAGGCTTGATGCAATTGTTCCTGGTCGCTTTGAATAAATAAAACTGAAGGATTTGTCAAACCCTACCTCATCAATAAGTTTCATTGTGTTATTAAAATCTTCTTCTGTTTCTCCAGGAAAACCAATAATGAAATCTGAAGAAAGAGAAATATCAGGTCTAATTTTCTTTAAATTACGAATCTTCGATTTGTATTCTACAGCGGTATGACCTCGCTTCATTAGACCTAGGATTTTGTCTGATCCACTCTGAACAGGTAGATGAAGATGTGAGACTAGTTCTGGCACCTCTGCATATGCCTGAATCAGTCGTTCACTGAACTCTACCGGATGAGATGTTGTGTATCGAATCCTTTCAATGCCAGATACTTGAGCGACAATTGCAATCAACAGTGCTAAATCAGCAACCTCACCATCATCCATAAGGCCCCTGAAAGCATTAACATTTTGACCTAGTAGGTTAATTTCTTTAACGCCTTGTGCAGCTAAGGATTCAACTTCACGAATCACATCATTAAAAGGTCGAGATATTTCTTCACCTCTGGTATATGGGACAACGCAAAAAGTACAATATTTGCTGCAGCCTTCCATTATCGAGACGAATGCTGATGCTCCTTCACTGTGAGGCTCAGGTAAATAATCAAATTTTTCAATTTCTGGGAAAGAAATGTCAATACTTATCTCACTATTATCAAGTACTTCATTGAGCATATTTGGGAGCCTATGAAGTGTTTGAGGGCCAAAAATCATATCGACATATGGTGCTCTTTTAAGTATTAGGTCGCCTTCTTGAGAGGCAACACAGCCACCAACACCAATCACTAGGTTTGGATTATTGGTTTTTAATTTTTTCCATCGCCCCAGTTGATGAAATAATTTCTCTTCTGCCTTTTCACGGATTGAACAGGTGTTTACTAAAAGGACGTCAGCTTGGTCAATATCATCAGTCAATTCGAGCCCATGAGAATGTTTGAGTACGTCACTCATTTTGTTAGAATCGTACTCGTTCATTTGACACCCGAAGGTGCGAATATGCAATTTAGAGATACTCATTACTCAGGTTTTTGGATATGCAGAGTTTGAGTTGGATAGGCAATTTCAGCACCATGATCAGCAATGATATCCGCTACATCAAGCAATAGTTTGCCTTTGATTTTCTTAAATTCTGCTCCCGCGGTGACTGTACAGAAGGCCCAAATCACAAAGTCAAGTGAGGAGGCATTGAACAAGTCAAAATACGCACGACAAGGTTCATCGTGATCAATGTGTTCATGATCAGCCAACATTTTCTCAACTTTTTCAATAATACTTTGCATTTGCGCAATATCATCATAACGGATACCGATAACTGTGCTAATTTCACGGCTAGTCATTCTAGAAGGTGTCTCAATGGGAATGGTTGCAA
>ENA-OSET01005826-OSET01005826.1-sediment-metagenome-genome-assembly--contig:-NODE-5826-length-10259-cov-14.073365_pt1 | contig 10259 bp, 8 predicted proteins | sample MGYA00237882_ERZ534229 | MGnify/ENA primary metagenome ERZ534229 (study PRJEB26408, sample SAMN06266212) | sediment metagenome | isolation source: Hudson Canyon methane seep mesocosm | place...
TCGATAGACATCTGCATAAATTGCTTAATATAATCCGCAGGGTGTTGGTGATCGGCATCCATCGTTAATACATGGGTAAATCCCTTAGCTTGGGCTTGAGTAATACCTTCTAATATCGCCGCGCCTTTACCTCTATTTTGTGGCAATTTTATTACTAACAAAGTATCAGGATATTGCGCTTGCAATGGCGCTAACAAAGCTTCACTACCATCATCACTGCCATCAATAATAACCCAGATAGGCAACCACTGTTGCAAGGCTTCTTCTATTGTTATTTTTAACAACGCCCCGGTATTGTAACTAGGTACGAGTAGTAAATGGCTGTTTGATAATTCACACTGAATATTCATGACTCTGTATTTTGCACTCTACGTAAGGGATGTGGCTTTGCTAACTCATCCAAATAAATTTTCTCTAGGCGCTGACTAAATTCTTGCACCGACTCATCGTCATATTTTAAAACTGGCTCACCAACACTAAAGCTTATTTTTAAAGGGAATTCAGGCTTTTTATATAAAGGCCAGCCTTTCTCGTAAAAACGTGTATTACTACGAATAAAAACGGGGATTACCGGCGCTTTAGTTCGCTTTGCTAATAAGGCAACGCCACCTTTTAAAGGGTTCAGCCATTGAGTATCCGTTTTTGTCCTAGTACCTTCAGGAAACATTAATAAGGTTTCATTCTGTTTTAAACGCTGCACGGCTAATTTTAACATTTGGCTAATAGAGTTTATAGGAATATAGCCCGCAAGCCGAGCACCGCCACCCAATAACGGATTACTTAAAATAACCCCTTTCATCACACACACTGCCTCAGGAACTTGTGCAGCAATAAACACAATATCCCATAAGGCCGTATGATTGGGCGCGATAATGATAGCTTCTTTATGCCCTGTCAAAGACTTTAACTCTTTATCATCTAAAATTAGTAGCCCTGTTACTTTTAATAAAAAAACAAAAAACTGAAAATCTTTTTGCAAAAGGAAACGTCCACAACTAAGCGCCATTTTTTGCGGCAATATAGCACTCAAAATAGTCCCTGTCATTGAAATGGCTGGCGCTGTAATAGCCCAATATACAAGCCCCATCAATAATAAAAACCATTCCCAGTAATATTTAACCACAAACATTCCCCATCAATTTAAGAGACATAAATTTTCACTTTACTCATCCAGACCATTAAGCTCAAAAACAGCATTAACATGCTAATGCTAAAAGCAATCAATGTACCATCAAAAGCTAGTATCCATAAAGAGCTAAGCAGTTCAATAAAAATCAACGCAATTAACAAATAACGGATATGCAAATGATGCATACGACTACAAAAATACGCACCTAATGGCGCGCCAATGACAACCACAGGAACTGCAGCCAACCAGTAAGCTTGTACTTGCTCATTAATTCCATCCAAGACAAAAAGATGCAATAAAACACCTATCAGCGAATTAACCGCCATTAAAATCACCGATGTAGGCGTCGCTATACTTTCACAAACACGAAATAACAAAACCAGTACCGAGAAACAAATCATATCAATACCGCTGCCAACTAAACTAGAAACAGCTCCACCCAACACGCCCACTACTAATAAAATGCCGATTTCCTTTACTCTTATCTCTGGCATCACCGTATGCCTCAACCGAAACCCTGCACTCAGAAAAATCAGCGTCAAAGCCAAGCTAACAGCTAACACGGTAAATAGCATTCTAATGAAAGCGGGAGCTAATACAGGTGCCAAAAAGAGAGACCCGATCAACATGCCAAATACGCCCCCCAAACTAACCCAAGCAATAACGCGCCACAACACTTTAATGCGCATCATGAAAATAGCAATGGAAGCCGCGACCATACCAACACTTTGAATAGCCAAAGAAAACACTTTCGCATCGCTAGCAGGAATTTGTAGCACTTTAGTAAATACCGGAAAAGCGATAGCCCCGCCTCCCTCGCTAGTAGCTCCGGCAATAATAGAACCGAAGATCATTGTGACAGAAACCTGCCAATACTTATAGAGAACGGAGCAGCCATCAGGGTAGGTATAAAGCCCCCAGACAAACCAAACACTTAGAGCTAACAATATACTTACACTGTATTTTTTTATTCCCTCTCTATTATTTGAGTAGAGCGCACGACACAGTAACTTAATACTCATACCGACTAAATCCGCTTAAGCTTACCGCTTTGAGTTTGTGTAATGCTCTCAACCTGTTTTAACCTCTGAGGAACTTTATAAGTAGAAAGTTGCACACGGCAAAAGCGCAAGACATCCTCTACATCTAACACTGCATTCTTGACCAAAACCACCTCAGCACAAACAATCTCGCCCATCAACGGATGCACCTGACCATATACACGAGAACCTTCAATTGCACTGTGGCGATCTAATACCGCCTCAATTTCCTCAGGAAAAGCTTTGTTACCAGACACATTTATCATTGATTTTTCGCGCCCACAAATGACAACCCTGCCATCAATATCTCGCTGCGCAAGATCCCCGGTCATAAACCAACCATCAACCATCACTTGATCTACTGCTTCCCAAGGCTTAAGGTAAGCATCAAACATACCTGGCCCACGAATAGCCAAACGTCCGACTTCGCCTTCTGCAACGATTTTATTATCATCATTCAATAATTCAACAGAAAACCCAGCCGCGGGAAAACCGACACTTTGTGGATTCTTTGCCTTTCCAGATAAACCATCTAATAAAGGCAGTCCTATTTCAATAATGCCATAAGCTTGAGTTACCGCCAGATTAAACCGCTTAGCAAAAGCTTCGGCAATATTAAGGGGTAATCCTGCGGAAGTCGATATTGCATTCTTCAATGTCGGCATCAGCTCACCCGATGCATCTGCGGCTAATAAACGAAAATGCATCGGTGAAGCATATAAGAAGGTTGCTTGGTGCTGGTTAGCATCGTGAATAATCGTCTGTGCAAGTAAATCTTTACAAACGATCATGCGAGCACCAGAGCGTATATAAACCAACACTGTAACTAAAAAATGAAAAGCCATCGACAGCACCCATAACACAGCATCATCAGGTGTTAAATTCAATGATTTAGAGGCTGCCTCTACACGCTGCAAAATACTCTTATGAGATAAAACGACACCTTTGCTGCTCCCCGTTGTCCCTGATGTGTAACGAATAAAGGCCGCATCACTTAAGGGCGTCACCGGTTCATTCGTGGCTTGCTCAAGCCAAGCAAAACGTAAAACTTGTTGCGCACAAGGAATCGTTGTTAGGTCAGCATCAACAGGCTGAACCCCTGACAAGTCATCGAGCACTGCATGTAGCTTTGTATCTTTAATAAGACAGTCGATTTCTGCTGCTTTCAACTGATGTGAAATAGGTAAAACAACGGCACCACAAGCCATTCCGGCCAACATCATAGCAACAAAAACGCTACCATTGCGCCCCATGACGCCTAAGCCCTGCCCCTTAATTAAGCCTAACTGCAATAATTCTGCTTTAAGCAATTCCGTTTGTGCATATAACTCGCGATAACTTATCGAGCCACCCTTTTCTATAATAGCCGGCTTATCCGGCCACGACTTTGCAGCAAATTCTAGTAATTGATATGTTGAATCCATTAGCTCTCTTCGTTAAAAACCTGTTTCACTTGAATCTTTGCTATTGCCTTCCGCCAAGCACCGTTACTCGCATATTCCGCAGCTAACATACCGGCCGCATAACCGGTACTAAAACAAGTGCCAATCACCCGCGCTGATGCAATAGCCTGCTCTGTTGCTGAAATTGCCCGACCCGCAAAAAATAAATTATCTATACACCTAGAAACCAGTGCTCCCGCAGGAACCCAATAACAATCATTCATTGCAAAGTATGTCATCTCAGGTTTCTTTTCTGCTCCCCATAACTCAACCGGCCAAGCACCAATAGCCACGCCATCACTCGGTTTGACACAGCCTAATATATCGGTTTCCTCTAGCGTTTGAATACCTTGTGAACGTGACATAGTACGCACTCCAACTTCAGTCGCCATGGCACTGATCATTAAGTCCTTTAATTCTGGCTCATGACAACGTAAATAGTCGACTATCTCGACACTACGCGAGCGAGCATCGATCTCATATTGAGTTAAACACGCAACCGTTCCATCAAACAGCTCTGGCATGCCTAATTTTAATAAACCCACGCCATTTTTAACCGTCCCTGGAATAATGGATAAGCGCTCACAGTGAGACTCTAAATCTCCCCGCTGTATGCCACGCTTAATCCATCGAAGCATATTTAATGCAAGTACCCTTGGTTCCATTAGAGGTAATCCACTGGCCTGAAATACAAACGCCCCTGATTGATAATGTCCTTGCTCTATTCGCCCGATATTAGCCAGCATTGAGATGTGTGCATTACCACTACAGTCAACAATAGCATCAGCGGTCAAACAAACCATGCTGCCTGCGGTTTGGATATGCAATGTGACAATTTTCTCAGAGCAAACATCTACCGCTGAGACATGGCTATGCAACATGACAGACACACCAGCCTGCTGCAATTGCAGTATCGCTTGCTGGTGAAAAACGCTAGGCTGATAAGGTAAAAAATGCAGCCCTTTCGAAAACACAGCAGGCATCGTATGACTTTTCTCTTGCACGCGCTCGGAAAATTCTCGCGCAAAGCCACGCACAGCATATCGTGGGATAGATGGATTACGATAAAACAGCCCACAAATCGTACCGACCATAGCAGAAGTCGCTAGGCCTCCGACAAAGCCATAGCGCTCAACTAAGACAACGCTAGCACCTGATTCTGCGGCGGCAATCGCGGCCGAAATACCTGCTGCGCCTGCACCTATGACTGCAACATCATATTTCATATAAGCTATTCGTTTGTTTCGCCTAATAAACCAAACTGTAGCTGAGCCAATAACTGCTCAACCTCGTCCTGATCAAGTGCAGAATCCATATAACCCAGAGTCAACTGTAAAGCACCATGAAAACGACTAAATACAAAGGTCACGCCTGGCGGGTACATATTAGGCGGATAATGTAGAGCACCGGTAACTGCACAACCAAATAACTGCTCATACAAATCTAGCGAATCGCCTGTATCTGAATAATAAAAACTCGCCATTTGCCCTTTAGTCGGTGATGTTAGTTGCATACGATACAACCAACCAGGTACACGCCGTAAAAAATCCATCATAACCAGATAGTGGCTAGGATTTTCAGAGCGCATCAGAGATTTCATTTGTGCAATTAATTCAGCGACACAAGTTTTCACATTAGCTAAAGCCGCTAGCGGGACGCGGTAAAAAAGGAAGGTCACTTGATTCCCAAGAATGGGACTATGCACTCCCCGCTTACGGCGATCTAAAGGAATAGGAATTAACATATCGCTGTCTAAAGGCGACTTTTTGCTTTGCACATTAGCAACAGCACAAGCCGTGGCCGCCAAATAAAAGGCACTCACTAAAAAGCCTGCGCCTTGCTTTCGTGCCCTCTCAGTAATAAGCTCGCTCTGCGCTTGCGTAAAGGACAGAACTCGATAATGCACCGCTTGCTTTGTCTTGCTTTTATTAGTGAAGGAAATAAACGGCAATCTCGACACATCACACAAAAACTCTTTCATCTTCAGAGCAATGTCTGCGCGCTCTCGCAAGGGCAACAAACTACCTTGCTCGCTAGTGACCCACTCGACACCTTGCATAGCCTCTGGACTACCTAAATGACGGATAAAGGTTTCTCCGCCATGAGCATCCATTAATGCGTGATGCCAGCTAAAGATCAACTGTGAGCCAGCGCCAGAAACCTGCACTAAGCTCACTTTAAAAGCAGATTGTTGTTCAATATTAAAAGGCTTTTTTAATAAACTCTCCGGCAAGTCGCCTTGTTCATCAAGCTGATACTGCTCTATTTTAGGCAATGCTTGGCTCGCTTTAAAGACCCATTTAGCTAAAGTAAATGGCAAGCCTTGTTGTAGCCGTAAACGACATACCCATTGATAAGCTGAATTAGCAGATAAGTGTTTTTCTAAATCCTCATATTCCAAGCGCTCTTGTAAAGTTACAGCAAAAGTACAAACGTTCCGCTGGCCACTTAATTTCCACATAATACGATCGAATTGCAACAAAAAAAAATCTGCGCCATTCAGCGTTATGCTACTCGGAAATGAGCCGTCTTGTTTCATACCACAGCGCTATTTAATTGCGCAACACAATATGCACTTAAGGTACCAACACTAGCAATATTTTCAGGCGTTAACGCTTCAGCGGGTAACTCTAAAGCAAACTGTCGCTCAATAAACAACACTAATTCCATCAAGGAAAAAGAGTCCACACCGATCTCTGATAATGCAGTGTCAGAAGTCACTTCTATCTGTGGTGCTAATACATTATCGCGTAAAAAAACACATAACTGACTCGCAATCTCTTCAGCACTCAACTTTACTACACTCATTTTTCAAACCTTTAAAATATGATTAAAACTGCTCGTTAATTAATTTTATAAACATCTGGGTTTCTGTCTTTTAAGCCATATTTCACTAAAAACCGTAGCAACTTCAGACTAAAGGGAGTACTTGCAGCCGCACCACTAAAAATTCGGCTAATATGACCGCTCACCCACTTGTAAATAAAACGGTTAATAATGTTGTCTGGCATCGTCATACCCACTTTAATGCTACTCATTAAGCGCCCACTGTAGTAATAATCGACTATTTCAAACCAAGCATTTAAATGCTGCTTAATAGCGGTCTCATATTCAGATAAAGGCGTATCCTGAAGAATCGTATCGGCGAGCTTATTCGCGCTATCCATAGCAATCAGCATACCGCTAGAAAAAACAGGGTCTACGAAGCCACCTGAGTCGCCTAACATCACCCAATTATCGCCACATAAACACTCGGAAATAGACTGGTAATTATTAAATCGAAGTGTCGGCGTCACGCGCTGTGCATTTGGTGCTAACTTCCGTAAAACGCTATCACTCTTTAATAAATTGTCATACTGCTCTTCAGGCGTATTCCCATGTTTTAACGCATAACTTTCCGGCACAACAAAGCCTAACGACACTTTACCAGGTAACGGAATACGCCAGCACCAACCTTGATCCATTCGGTCATTATGCACATAACCTGAATCAAATAACTCGGCTTGATCTACATGCGCAAATAAAGCAACATCTTGCCTTGGCCCTTGTTGCATGGGAATATTCAGTAAACGTCCCACTAAATTGACTCGACCCGCCGCATCAACAATTAAATCAGGCTCGCTGTTATCCCAATATCCAGCCGCCTCTTGCAGCGCTTCATCATCTAATTTAATGTGCTCTGAATCCCCCACCCGACTTAGCACCACTTTTCGATTAACCAGTTTTGCTCCAGCGAGTAATGCTGCCTCTAGCAAGGTTGCATTAAACTTATCCCTAGGCACATTGTAAGCATAAGAAGGCAAGTCGCTTGGCGTCTCGTCAAACCGAAACTCAAAGACTTCATCTGCATTATAAGTAAAACAGGCCCCAGGCTTATACACACTGTACGCGGCGACTTCCTGCTCGACTCCTAGTTCTTTCAGCATAGGAACAATCATTGGCACTAAAGACTCTCCCACCAAAATCGGAGCATGTTCTGGCGTTGCAAAAACAACAACATTACAGCCTTCTTTACATAAGCGAATCGCTAATGTACTTGAAGCAGGCCCAGCGCCTAAGATGGCAATATTTTTTTTAGCAGACATATAAAATCAGTTCCTATCATTTATTTAAAATCTCAGATTCTATTTATTTAAGTACAATCAATGGCCAGAGTAGGGGGAATAAAAAACAGCTTTCTGGCATATAATCAATCGATAACACATTAATATAATGTTAGAAAAACAATGTTTTTCCATGAAATCAACATTGGCAGGGGGGCACTATAAACAAGCAGCAGCAAATTATAGACTGCCTCTCTATAAAAAAGAAGCTACATCACTTGAATAAGGCCGCAGCGAGCGGCTAAAATAGCTACTGTCCTTCCACCTATTGATACCACTCAGCATAACTTTGACCAGTAGAATTCCAGAGTACATTTCGCTATGCGACACACTCCAAAACACCTTAAATAGCGATTTTTGTGTTTACTCAAAAGATACTGTTATCTGTCGCGCTGACTTATTAGCCCATGCAATCGCTTTAAGTGAAAAATTACCCGCTAAAAGCTATGCCATCAATCTTTGCCAAGATCGTTATCTTTTTATAGTCGCCTACCTAGCGGTCTGCCTACGCCAACAAACATCACTACTCCCCTCCAACCAGAACGCTAAAACCTTAGCCGATTTAACAGCAAGTTATCCTAATAGTTACACGCTAGGCGATGATAAGCTCAGTTCAGATTTTCATATCAACTATGACTTATTAGATAAGAGCACCCAGCCTTGCCCGCTAATTGATATTGACCGCCCCTTATCTATTTCTTTTACCTCAGGCAGTACAGGTAAACCCAAAGCGATTATAAAAACATGGCGCGAATTCCAAAAATCAGCCGAACTGGCATTGCAGCGATTTGAGCTACAAAACCAAGCAATAACGCTACTATCTACCGTTCCCATGCAACATATGTATGGTTTGGAAACCTCATTTTTCTGGGTGTTATTTTCTCGAATGAAATTGCATAATAGTCGGCCATTTTACCCTGAAGATATACGCACTACACTCGCAGACCTGCCAGCAGAAAAAATTCTCGTTTCTACCCCGAGACATTTAAAAATCTGCAGCCAAACACAAGGCCAGTGGAGCACTATAAAGTTCATTCTCTCTTCAACAGCTCCTATGGATAGCTTGCTTGCACAACAAATAGAACAAAACCTACAGACGCCTCTCTTTGAATTATTTGGTAGCACAGAAACGCTATCTTTTGCCTCGCGCCAAGCGAGTAAGTCACAAAAATGGCAACCTTATGCATCTATCCAACTGACACAAAACGATAATCAATTTGTTTTGCAAGGCGGGCATATTATTAAGCCTCGCGCGTTGGACGATACATTTGAAATAGACGATAAAGGCAACTTTAGCTTGCTCGGTCGTTCCGCAGATTTAATTAAAATCGCCGGTAAAAGAGCTTCATTACATGATTTAAACCAACAGCTCACAAACATTAGTGGTATTGAAGATGGCGTATTCTTTTTCAGCAAAAATGAACGGCTTTCCGCTTTAGTCGTTAGTAAGCTACCCAAAAAGACGATTATTAGCCGTTTACGCCTAGCAATAGATGAAGTCTTTTTACCCCGTGCCATCTATACAGTTTTTACCTTACCCCGCAATAATATGGGTAAACTACTAAAAACAGAACTCGAGCACTTGATACGTACACAAAAAATGCTAGCCATTAAACAACACTATCGCATACCCGCTGCACATCCTTGTTTTGCCGGTCATTTCCCCAGCAACCCGATTGTACCTGGCGTGGTATTGTTAAATTATGTACAACAACAACTCTTAGCAGCTTTTCCCAATGATCGAATCTGCACATTAACCCAAGCCAAATTTTTACATCCTTTACTTCCTGATCAAGACTTTAGCGTGTCCCTCACTCAATCATCAGCACACAACATCAAGTTCACTTGTATGCGTGAGTCAGAAACGCTAGTCACAGGCACCTTTATTATTGCCGTCAAAAAGGAGCAATCTCATGACTAAGCACTGGCAAGACAATAAAGAACGCAGCACACCGCTCGCCTTAAAAGCGATACGTTGGGTTGCTTTACATCTAGGCCGCCCCGTTGCGCGCACCTTTCTTTACCCAATCACTGGCTATTATTTATTATTTGCTAAACCACAGCGCCAAGCCTCCCAGCAGTATTTGGCTCGCGTATTAAAGCGTAAAGCCACATGGCTAGATAGCGCCAAACATATACATGCGTTTGCCTCTACTATTCTCGATCGTGTTTATTTGCTAACAGGGCAATTTAACAAACTAGACATTTCTTTTCCTTCGGAGAACGTCCCTCTAACCTACAGCAAAAATGGCGTTGGCTGCCTGCTGCTCGGCAGTCATATCGGTAGTTTTGAGGTCTTACGTAGTTATGCAGTCAGTAATTACCCTTTACCCATTAAAATTTTGATGTACGAGCATCAAGCTCCGATGATGGTACAAGTACTTAATGCGCTTAACGCTGATGTGGCTAATACACTAATTACCTTAGATGGCTCACCTAGCGGCCTATTAAAAGTAAAAGAAGCCATAGATAGCGGCACAACCGTCGGTTTATTAGGCGATAGAATCCTAGGCGAAGGCAAAGACAAAACCGTTACCTGCACATT
>ENA-OSET01005827-OSET01005827.1-sediment-metagenome-genome-assembly--contig:-NODE-5827-length-10256-cov-31.658906_pt1 | contig 10256 bp, 6 predicted proteins | sample MGYA00237882_ERZ534229 | MGnify/ENA primary metagenome ERZ534229 (study PRJEB26408, sample SAMN06266212) | sediment metagenome | isolation source: Hudson Canyon methane seep mesocosm | place...
GTATTATTGTAGAATACAATTACTTCACTTTTAATCACACTCGGGTAAATTAAACGTTTAGACCTAATTGACTTGAGAGGGTTGTTAACAGATCTATTGCTTTTTCAAAGTCATAATCTTCTATGGCCTGATGTAGTTTCTGAGTCTGTTCAGGGGATGATTGAGAGCAGTTATTTTCTATACGATTGAGTATTTCAATGGCATCGGTATCGCCTTCATTGAGCAATTGCGATAGTTCTTTTATTAGTGGGATGAGTTGTTCTTGTGTTAACAGCTTTTGTTGATTGCTCTCTGGCTGAGAAGATTGAGGATTTGATGGCGTCAATTCAGTCATTAATGCAGTGAAGCTTTGAGAAAAATGAGATAAGGCTTCTGTGATTGCTGAGTTAGACTGTATGCTTTGCTCAAGTTCTTCTGAGTGCTGCTGTAATTTTTGCGCGCCAATATTACCAGACACACCTTTAATGGTATGAATAATCAATTTGGCATCATCAAGTTGATCGTTATCAAAAGCCTGTTGTAATCGTTGAAGATCATTATGATGATCCTGGTGAAATTCATTAAGTAACTTGTTGAATAGCTTTCTATTGGAACCCACACGTTTTAAGCCCCAGGCGACATTAATACTTCCTGAGTAATCAGGTAAAGGTGTCATGTCTGTGTGGTCTATTTCTATGGCCGAGGTACTCTCAGCTAAGGGTTGTAGCCATAGTGATAGTGTGTTGTATAGTTCATCAGGGTCAATCGGTTTGGTTATATGTTCATTCATACCTGCTGCTAAAGACTTCTCTTTATCTCCGACCATGGCATGGGCGGTCATGGCAATAATAGGCAAGTCTTTAAATTGTTGATGTTTTCTGATTGCTTGAGTCGCCTGTATCCCGTTCATTTCAGGCATTTGTATATCCATTAATACCAGATCAAAAGCATTAGGGTGTTGAGTGATTTTGTTAACGGCATCTAATCCATTAACGGCTATTTCAACCTGTAAGCCAAAAGAGTTGAGTAGTTCTTGGGCAACTTGCTGGTTAATTGAATTGTCTTCAGCCAATAAAATATGCCCTGATATTAGTTTATGTTCGTCAGCCGTTTTTCCAACAGATTTAACTGCCGCTGGTTTTATAGCTTTGATGATGGAATCAAATAAGGTGGAGGGTGTGACCGGCTTTAAAATAAAATCATGAATGCCAATTGATTTGGCTTCTTCTGCAACGTCATTTTGAGCGTAAGCTGTGACCATAATAATGGCTGGCATTTTATTTAAGTGTAGATTTTTCTTAATATGTTTCACCGCATCTAAGCCATTAATTTCTGGCATCGACCAATCCATCATAATCAGGTCATAAGATTTTTCATGTGATTCCAGTAGATCATACGCCTCCGTTGCGTTACAAACGGTAGTTACTTTAAAGGATAAAGAAGCAAGCTGGTCACGAAGCACTTCTCGGGCGGTAATATTATCATCCACCACAAGAATTCTGAGTCCTCTTAAATCAGGGAAGGCTGATTGGTGGGTTGCTTGGTTATTGGGATCTAGGCCAAACTCGGCAAAAAAGAAAAAATCACTACCAGCCCCCACCTCGCTTTCAACACCTATTGCGCCATTCATTAATTCAACCAGCTTTTTGCTGATGGCTAAGCCTAATCCTGTTCCTCCATGTAGACGAGTGGTTGATGAGTCGAGCTGTACAAAGGAATCAAATAGCTTGTTCTGTTGTTGAGCGGGAATACCACAGCCTGTATCGACAACCGAAAATTTAATAATAGCTTTGTTATCAGTGAGGTTCATCGGTTGAGCGGCAATTTTAATTTCACCTTGTTCGGTAAATTTAATGGCATTACTGCACAAATTAACCAGTATTTGAGTAATACGGGTGGGGTCACCTATCAGTGTGGTGGGGATTTTGGGATTGATATCAAAGATCAATTCAATGTTTTTTTCTTCACAGGCAAAGCGAAATAAATTCGCGACATTATCAAACAGCGTGTCTAATTGAAAATTAACCGATTCAAGATAGAGTTTTCCTGCTTCAATTTTAGAGAAGTCCAGAATGTCGTTAATTATATTTAACAGAGCATGGCTGGATGATTGAATTTTACTAATATAGTCTCTTTGTTGATTGTCTAAATTTGTTTTTAGCGCAAGATAACCAAGACCAATAATGGCGTTCATTGGGGTGCGAATTTCATGGCTCATATTGGATAAAAATTCACTTTTAAACTGGTTGGCTTTTTCTGCCGCCTGTTTAGCTCTTTCCAGTTCAATGGCTATTAATTTATTTTCGGTAATATCAAACAGAGCACCTTGTAGATAAAGAGGTTGATCATTTTCATCATAAAGGGGCATGCCTTTTTCATGTATCCAGTGGATAGACTGGTCTTTGTGGATAATCCGATATTCAACGGTATAAGATTGGTGATTTGCTACGGCTGTGTGGATAGATGCCCTGATCATTTGCTCATCATCAGGATGAGTCATTTGAGTTAGACTGCGTTGTTTGCTAACAAAGATGCTGGCGGGGTAACCACTAAGCGATTGGATGGCATCAGTAATAAAGGCAATAGACCAGCCATTGTTATAAACATACTGATAGAAAGTCGTGGGGATATTGTGAATTAATGAACTAAATTGCTGTTCTCTTTGTTTGATTTTTTCTTCGATTTTTTTGCGCTGAGTAATATCAAAGCGAATAGCGATAAATTTATATAATTCCCCCTGGCTATTGAATAGACCTAATATAGTGCTGTCTACCCAATATAAACTCCCATTTTTTGCTCGGTTACAAATTTCATGGCGCCAGGGTTTGCCTTGAGACGCTTGTTTGTACATTGCTTGCCACAAGCTTTCAGGGTGAGTCCCAGAGTTTAAAATGCGGTGATTTTGACCAATAATCTCATCATAGGTATAACCAGTAATTTGACAGAATTGGTCGTTGACATAGGTAATCGTGCCATGAAGATCAGTGACGGCAACAATAGATGATGCATCTAGGGCTAATTTCTGTTGTTCTAAAGCCGTTTGTATTTTATTGCGTTCAGTAATATCTTGTTGAGTGCCAATTGCGCGACAGGCGAGACCATTTTTAGTGGTACTAACGACCGATCCAATTGAGTGAACATGAATGTAGTGCCCTGATTTATGCTTTAGGCGGAAGTCATGCTCATATTGTTTAGAACAGTTTTCAATAGCATGCTTTTCAAACTGAATCGCTTTTTGTTTGTCTTTCGGGTGTAATAGTTTTTCCCAGACGGATTCTATACTGTCTAATTCATGTTGTTCATAACCCAGCATTTCAGCATAGCCAGGGCTGATATAAGTGTGGTTGTTTTGTATGTCCCAGTCCCAGATACCTTCTTTTGATGCCGCCATTGCTAGTTGAAAGCGTTCTTCACTATGTTTGAGTGCTTGTTTTTGCCTGCGCACTTGCCATAGCCATAGACTGAATAACAGGATAATGATACTGGCGATGGCAATGGTTTGTTTTATTAAGGTGGTATCTACGGTATGTTCAAAACGGACAGAAAACCATTTTCTTTTAATAGCATTGTGTTGTTCTGGACTAATGTTGTCTAAAGCTTGCTGAATGATGGGTATGAGCTCAGGCCAGTCTTTACGCACGGCGAAGGCTAGATCATTACTAAAGGGTGTGGGTGCGGCTACTTTAATATTAGTTTGCCCGCTCTGTATAAGAATATGACTGGTAGCGGCAAGGTTCCCCATATAGGCATCGGCTTTGCCTAAAGAGAGTGTTTTTAATGCTTGCTCAGTATTATCAACTAAAACTAACTGAATGGCAGGGTATTGATTTTTTAGTATTTCATGGTTGGCATAGTCTTTTTCGACCACAATGGTTTTATCAACTAATTCATCCAGGCTAGTAATTAAATCAGCATCATTTCGAGTAAAAATAACATAAGGAAACCTTAAATAGGGTCGGGTGAAGTTAAGAAATTCTTCTCGTTCAGGCGTTTTAGAAACGGCGGGTAATAAATCAATTTCACGGAGTTTAACTTTGTCGATTACTTGTTTCCAGTTTAAATTACTATCATACGAGCTTGTTATCGATAAGTTTTTCTCAAGATAGCTGACATATTCAGAAGCGATACCCTGGTATGTTTTAGTGTTGGTATCAATGTATTCAATGGGAGCCCAAGCGGGATCAATACCTATTCGGATCGATTTGTGTGCTTGTAGCCATGTTGTTTCTTTTTGGCTTAATTGTAAAGATGTATGATTGGTGTTTATATTGTTAAAGCTAACCCATTTTCTGGTAATTTCTCGCTGGGTCTCTTTGCTAATACTAGCTAGACCTTTTTGTAGAATAGTGTGTAGCATTGGCCAGTCTTTTCTTATAGCAAAGCCTAGTTTTGATTTTTCGTTGGGTAGACGATCATCAACTCTTAGATTTGTTAACAGGTCTTGTTCAATAAAATAGCTAACAACCGCTAGGTTTCCAATGTAGGCATCCGCTTTGCTTAGAGAAACCGCCTGTAGAGCTTGTTGGTTGGAATCAACAAATAAAAGTGTTGCAGAGGGGAGCTGTTTTTTTACTAGTTCGTGGATATAAGTCCCTTTAGGGAGGGCTATGGTTTTGTTGGCCAGATCAGTTAATGCATTAATCGTTGGCTGGTTTTTTCTACTGACAAAAACCGTATCAATTTCGATATAAGGGCTAGTAAAGTTAAGAGTTAAACGTCTATCTTCTGTATTGGAGGCACAGGCCAGCATATCGAGCTGATGTGTTTTTACACCGTTTAAAACGGTGTTCCAAATGCCGGGAGTCGTTTTAAATTGGATATTCAACTTGTCAGACAGTAGAGATAAATAATCTGAGGCAATACCTTGATGAAAACTTCTTTTATCAACAAAATCAAAAGGTGGCCAGTTCTGGTCTACGCCCACTTTAATAACGGGGTGTTGTGTTAGCCAGTTTTGTTCTTCGCTTGTAAGTTCTAACTCAGGAGTATTTGAAAAAACCGTATTAGAAATGAGCAAGAGGCAGCATAAGATGAGCTGTCTATAAAAAGAGTGCAGGCAATTTAATTTAAGGGGCATAGATTAATCTGGTAAATGGGATTCACAATGTTTAGCAATGGCTTCAAATTCAGCTGATATTTGGATAAATGCATCAACCATATCAGGATCAAAATGCTTACCTTTTTGTTGAGTTATGTAGTTAACCGCTTCGTTATGGCTAAATGCTGCTTTATAAACACGTTTATTAACCAAGGCGTCATAAACGTCAGCAACTGCCATGAGTCTGGCGCACACTGGAATTTGCTCGCCTTTCAGACCATCAGGGTAACCGCTGCCATCCCATTTTTCCTGATGATAGTAGGCAATTTCTCTGGCAAACCGCAAAAATGACGTACTACCCGAGCGTTTTTCTGCATCTCGAATAGCATCTCCACCATAAATGGTGTGTTTACGCATTTCCAGCTCTTCCTCTGGTGTGAGTTTCCCCGGTTTTTTTAAAATATAGTCAGGAACGGCTATTTTGCCTATATCGTGTAAGGGGGCTGATTTAAATATAGCCTCTATAGTTTTATCATCAAGTTCATCTTGAAATTTTGGGTGAGACTGTAGCTTGACTGCCAATGCTTTAACAAAATGCTGGGTACGCAGAATGTGTTCGCCAGTTTCCTGATCTCTGGCCTCTGCAAGCATACTTAGGCTATAAATAGCGGCATCCTGGGTTAATTCAATTTCATGGGTACGTTCTCTTACCTTAACTTCAAGGACTTGGTTTTGCGATTCTAAAGCCTGACGAGTATGTAACAACATCATGTGTGTTTTTATTCGTGCTTTGACAGTTGCCGGCGTAATGGGCTTGCTAATAAAATCGACAGCACCATAATCAAATGCTTTGGCTTCTGAGTCGGAGTCGGTTTTTCCCGTAAGAAAAATAATTGGAATGTTTTTCCACTCAGCATGCTGTTTTATTTTTAGACAGGTTTGATAGCCATCCATATCGGGCATCATAATATCTAAAAGGATTAAGTCTGCTTGATTATCAGAAAGCCTTTTTAAAGCCTGTTCACCACTTTTTGCAATATATAACTTGTAGTCTGCTTTGAGGAGATCAACTAAAACATTAATGTAAAAGCGTTCATCATCAACGATCAATATTTTGGGTGTTTCTGACATAATATTAGGTATGTGTGTTTTGTAAGCGTTCAGTCCACCTCTTTGGAAAAGAGGTGTTAGGGGAGGTTTTATACACAATCCCTCTCAATCCCCATTTTCCAAAGAGGGAGGTGAACAGTTACTTTATTACTCGGAAAGTATTAAGCACTTTAATCGATAGATTGATACAACCATAGTCTATTTTCTCTATGTAGATGGCATGATTTTTTGCGATTAAAATTTGTTCGACTTTTTCTATAAAAACCATATTTATTTGTGGTTAATAAGAGTTATACTTCTATTGTAGAAAACTTGCAAAACTTCTGTTTTGTTAAGCTTATTGATACATGTATTTAGTCCTTTAAATTCAGGAGCTCAGATAAATGCTTTCATTCCAAAATATTAAATTCAATTACAAAATAGCAACGATTGCACTAGTCCCGATTGTAGGGCTGGTTTTTCTGGCTGCGGTGTCTATTTCAAAGCAGTATGACAGCATGCAATCGGCTGAGAAAATAATTGTACTTTCCGATTTCTCTGTTTTTGCCAGTGCTTTAGTGCATGAACTTCAAAAAGAACGTGGAATGTCAGCTGGTTACCTGGGGAGTAAGGGCAAAAAATTTACGCAGAAAATAATTAAACAGCGACAGGCTAGTGATGCAAAGTTAGCTGCATTAAATGATTATATAAAAGAGTCATCAGTGGCTACGTCAGCCAATATCACGGCAGACCTGAATGAAGTGATGAGTAAAATTGATAGAATTAGTACCATCCGATCAGGCGTTACTGATTTAAGTCTATCTACTAAAAAGGCGATTGGTTTCTATTCAAATATTAACGGCCAATTTTTAAATATTATTTCGCAATTACCGCAATTGAGTTCGGATGTTGAAATGAGTTCAAAACTGGCTGCCTATGCTAACTTTATTAAAGGCAAGGAGCGGGCAGGAATTGAGCGGGCAGTATTGGCTAATACCTTTGCATCAGATAAGTTTGGCCCATCAATGTTTGAAAAGCTTATATCGCTTATTGCTATACAAACGACTTATACAGATGTGTTTTTAGCATTTGCCAGTAGTGATTTTGAAAGTTATTACCAACAAACAATGAGCGGTGATTTTATTAGTGAAACTGAGAAAATGCGCTCTATTGCTTTAGAAAAAGGTACACAGGGGCAGTTTTCTGTGGATTCAGGACATTGGTTTAAAATGCAGACCGGTAAAATTAATCTATTAAAAAATGTGGAAGACTTTATTGCGGGTGAATCTCATAAAAGTGCTGAGGAATTAAAGGAAAATGCCTGGCATAATTTGATTTATGATTGTGTTCTAGTTGCTTTTATTATTGGATTATCTGCCACATTATTTATAGTTTTACGAAAAGATATTTCTAACCAATTAGGCGGAGAGCCGGCGCATGTTAATGAAATTGCAGAAAAAATTGCACGAGGTGAGTTGAATCAAAAAGTGGTTGATGATGGTGGAAAACAGGTGGGTATTTTTGCCTCGATGCTAACGATGCAAAAACAATTAACTCAAGTCGTTTCGACCATTACAGCAAGTGCCCAACATATTTCTCAGGCATCAAAGGAAGTGAGCAATACCTCTCAGTCTTTAAGTCAAAGCACTTGTGAACAAGCTGCCAGTATTGAAGAAACCAGTGCTTCAATAGAACAGCTTAATGCGACAGTAGAGCATAATCTTGATAATGCCAAAGTAACGGAAACCATTGCGTTAAATGCTGCGGAATCAGCGACAGAAGGGGGACAGGCGGTTAATGAAACCATTGATGCGATGGAGCAAATTGCTAAAAAAATCACCTTGATTGAGGACATTGCCTATCAAACCAATATCTTGTCATTAAATGCCTCTATTGAGGCTGCAAGAGCAGGTAGTCATGGCGCTGGTTTTTCTGTGGTTGCCAATGAGGTTCGTAATTTAGCGACTCGAAGTCAGGATGTAGCCAATGATATTATTCAGCTGGCAGACTCAAGTGTGGTCATTGCGAAAAAAGCGGGAGGCTTATTGGAAGAGATGCTACCCAATATACAAAAAACAGCCAGTTTGGTACAAGAGATTACCGTGTCATCTGATGAGCAGGCTACGGGTATCAAACAAATAAGTGAAGCCATTGCTCAATTAGACTCTGTTACGCAGCAAAATGCAGCGGCTTCAGAACAGCTTGCAGCAACAGCAGAAGAATTGAATGGTGAAAGTGACGAGTTGACACATCAGATCAGCTTTTTTAAGCTTGATTAGATTTATCTAATAAAATCTCCCCTAACCCCTCTTTTTCAAAGAGGGGGACTGAACGCTTACGATTAGATAGGTGTTACTGGGTAGAAAAGAGCCATATAAAAATTAAAACAAAAGGGTGGAATTATGAGCGAATTTGTTTGGAAAAGTGATTATGAGATTGGCCATGCGATGGTTGATAAGCAGCACCAGTATTTATTTGATTTAGCCAATAGTATTGTTGAAGCAAAATCTAAAGGTGAGATTACAAAAAACGTCATGCTTTTATATAAATATGTTCGAGAACATTTTAGAGATGAAGAACGATTAATGAAGGATATTGAATACCCTGATTATCAGACACACAAGCAAATTCACAATCAGTTATTAGATAAATTGAATGAAATTAGTGAAAAGGTTGCTCAGGGCAGTTTGGTTGATGATGAGATTAAGCATTTTATGCAGGAATGGCTGCTTAAGCATATTTTAATTAAAGACGGCGCCTTAGGTAAGTATCTAAATGAATAAGTCTGTATAATTGAGGGCATTGAGGGCATTGAAGGGTGGGTGATGAAAAGTTTTAATAGCATTAAGTTTGTTGATAGTCTTGCTGAGGTTACCAGTCATCAGGATCGAGAAGTGCTGGAACGTAGCCTTTTAAAAACGTTAAGTGAGTTTACACCTGAAGCAGAATACCGTTTTTATCGTGTGTTACACAGCTTGTCAGATAAAACGGCATTAGCCTTAATCGCATATGCTAAAGACAACATTATCGATTCATTGAGCAATGAAATAAAAGAATCAAACCTTCATGAAAGTTTTTTCGAATCTATTAATTTGGCTATAGAAACTAAGGCTGTACAAATTATAAACAAGTCTGAGGTTGATGAACAAATACATATAATCTATCCTGCGGTTAATTCAAGTGATGAGAGCTTTGCTGTTCTGATTCAGTCATGCGATAAGATTGATTTTGAGCATCAACATTTGGCTCATGGTTTGCTTAAAGTGTATGCAAATTATCTGGAGCTGATAGATAAAGCAAGACGGGATAAATTAACACAGTTGTTGAACAGGGAAACTCTAGACTCTGAAGTGACCCGGATATTGATTCGTAACAATACAGCTGAACATAATATCTTAAAATTACCTGTAAATTCTGATGTTGAGACCAGGCGTACAGCAAAAAACAGCAGCTTTTGGCTAGGTATTTTAGATATCGACTTTTTCAAGAAAATTAATGATAGCTATGGTCACCTATATGGTGACGAAATACTTATTTTGGTTGCTAGACTATTAGAAAAAAATATCCGTGATAATGACTTTGCATTCAGGTTTGGGGGAGAAGAGTTCGTTATTATTTTGTTATCTGATAATCGTGAAACGGCAAAAGATGCATTTGAACGGATCAGAATGGAAATTAATAAACATCCCTATGCTAATGTAGAAGGTCTTTCCATCAGTGCAGGTGTTTCTCAGATCACTAATCAGATGAACCCAACAGAAGTGATAGAAGAAGCGGATAAAGCCTTATATTATGCAAAAGAGAATGGCCGAAACCAGGTGCAATTTTACGCCAAACTAGTTGAAGACAAGTTAATTCATATTGATGAAGTTGATACTTCTGAATTTTCTGAGGTTGATTTTTTCTAGGTTGAATGTTGTAACTGTTCAGCTCCACTCCACCTAAGAAGAAGGGGGATTATATTTAATAAAATCTCCCCTAGCCCCTCTATTTCAAAGAGGGGAACTGAACACTTACGGTTTTATTAAGTACCTATGCCTTTTTAATTTAACATTTTCAAAGATAATGAGTGTTTGTAGGAGCGTCCGCCCTCGGCACACCGCTTCGCTGCTCCTGCATTGCTCTACCTACGTGCATCCATGCACTAGTC
>ENA-OSET01005828-OSET01005828.1-sediment-metagenome-genome-assembly--contig:-NODE-5828-length-10254-cov-2.557532_pt1 | contig 10254 bp, 12 predicted proteins | sample MGYA00237882_ERZ534229 | MGnify/ENA primary metagenome ERZ534229 (study PRJEB26408, sample SAMN06266212) | sediment metagenome | isolation source: Hudson Canyon methane seep mesocosm | place...
ATCTTCAATGATACGAATGGAAAGTATCAAGCAGACCTCTATAGTAAAGAACCAATAGAAGGATGTGGACATGCCGTTCTAATTGTTGGATATGATGATTTGAATAATGCGTTTAAAATTGTTAATTCCTGGGGAACAGATTGGGGTAATGCAGGGTATGCTTGGATAAATTACAACTTTTTTGTAGATGAATTTGATACTAACTATCAACAAGGATTAAATGAAGTTTTTATAGCTTATGATGAAGATTAACTGCACAGTTGAAATACTATTTATTCCAGCTCAACAATAACTTCATTTCTACGAAATAAAACTTCGTAAGGCGGGTTGTAACCCAAAACAGAAAATGTATTGTTATGCTTTATATTATTTTCAGCTAATAAAGAAATTAGTTTTGCTTTATACTTTTCAATTTTTTTATCATTTGCCCAACCTCCAAAAGTAATTACTGCCATTTCCTTTTCAGGCATTTGAATAAATTCTATGTTTTGATTTTCTGGTTTTGGCAGGGTTTCTTTTGAAAATTCTTTTGGCACCATAAACATCATAGTCATTTCATCCTCTAGGGACATAGACACCGGTGACGTCATAGATATTGATTCGTTTTTCTCATTTGCACCAAAAATATAACCTCCTAAAATAGAGAAACCTTTTCTTGAGGCTTTGTTGTATTCTCCCATTTTTAATGTAACAGATGTAAATAAACTTGCTTCGTATTTTCTTATTTCAAAATCATCATATTTTTTGGTAACGATGTATGGATATTCTTCGATATTAGAACTGCTTGTATAAAAGTAAATCTGAATCCCTAAAAAGAAGATAAATAGAACTCCTAAAATTATTGCTAGTGTTTTCATATGTTGTTAATTTAATGTAATATTTTAAATAGTAATTCCTTTAAAAGATCTCTTTGAGATTGACTAGCACCAACACCTTTACTTTTTACATCTGCATCTCTTAAGAATGCAATTGTTTGGGCAACTTTTCGCATTGGATAATTTTTGGCTGCCAGAAAATATTCATCAACAAAATAAGGGTGTACTCCTATTTTTTTTGATACAGAAAGTTTAGATTTATCTTTTAACCCATGAAATAGTAAAAGCTGTGTAAAAAATCCATTTAGTAATGAAATAGTCATTACCAGAGGATTACTTTTTGGATTTTCAGCAAAATAATTAATAATTTTATTTGCTTTTACTACGTTCTTTGCTCCCACTGCTTTTCGTAATTCAAAATTATTAAAGTCTTTAGAAATACCAATATTTTCCTCGATGTGTGAAGGGTTAATAATGGTTTCTTTCGGTAAAATTAACATTAACTTATCTAATTCGTTACTAATTTTACTTAAATCAGTTCCTAAAAACTCCACCAACATTTGTGCAGCTTTTGGTTCGACCTTATATTTTTTCCCAGCTAAAACTCTACGAATCCAATCAGCAACTTTATTTTCAAAAAGCTTATTACTTTCGAAAATCATTCCTGTTTTAGCAATTGCTTTGTATAATTTTTTACGCTTGTCTAACTTCTTATATTTGTAATTTAAAACTAAGACTGTTGTTGGTTGTGGATTTTCTGCATAGGAAACTAACTTCTCTATATTTCTGCTTAAATCTTGAGCTTCTTTTACAATGAGAACTTGCCTTTCTGCCATCATTGGGTAACGCTTTGCAGAAGAAACAATATCTTCTATAGAGGCATCTCTACCATACATAATTTGCTGGTTGAAACCTTTTTCAGCTTCGTTCAATATATTTTCTTGAATAAAATCAGAAATTTTATCAATATAATAAGGTTCCTCCCCCGTTAAAAAATAAATAGGTTTTATATGACCATTTTTAATATCAGAAACAATACTTCTAATTTCGTTCATTTTCTTACTTTTGATTGATGCAAAAACTCAATCTACCAACATATAATTTTAAAATCAAAAGTAACGAAAATAAGACGCTAATTTTCGATATAATTAGAAAAAAATATATGGTATTAACTCCGGAGGAATGGGTGCGTCAGCATTTTATTGCTTTTTTAATAGAAGAAAAAAAATATCCAACTTCTTTGATTGCTGTAGAAAAACAATTAACAATCAATAATAGAAAGAAAAGAACTGATGTTTTAATATTCAACGCTGATGGAAAACCAGATATTATTGTAGAATGTAAAGCTCCTAACATTAAAATTAATCAAGATACATTTGATCAAATTGCTAAGTATAATTTAAAGCTAAAAGCTAATTTTCTAATTATTACTAATGGCTTAAAACATTTTTATTGTAAAATGGATTTTGAAAATGAAACGTATATTTTTTTAAAAGAAATTCCCTCTTATCAGTAACTTTTAGAAGTAAACTAATTTATAAACTGTAATTTTGCCATATTGAAAACAGCAATCGTCATATTAAATTGGAACGGAAAAAAACTACTAGAACAGTTTTTACCTTCTATAATAAAGTTTAGCTCTAATGAAGCTAAAATTTATGTTGCAGACAATGCATCTACTGATAATTCTATAAATTATATAAAAGAATATTATCCATCTATTGGTATTGTAAAAAACAATAATAACATTGGGTACGCAAAAGGATATAATGATTCTCTAATTCATATTGAAGCCGATGTGTATTGTTTAATAAATTCTGATGTAGAAGTTACAGAGAATTGGTTGCCTCCAATTTTAGATGTTTTTAGAAATGAAAAGAATACAGCTATTATTCAACCAAAAATTCTAGATTTTAAAAACAAAACAAAATTCGAATATGCTGGAGCTGGTGGTGGATTCTTAGATTTATTTGGATATCCTTATTGTAGAGGACGCGTTTTTAATCGTTTAGAGACGGACAATGGCCAATTTAATGATATTAAAAATATTTTTTGGGCCTCTGGTGCCTGTTTTTTTGTTCGCTCTAAAGTATTTAAGCAATTAGCTGGTTTTGATGAAGATTATTTTGCACATCAAGAAGAAATAGATTTTTGTTGGAGAACTAAAAATATTGGTTATGATGTAAAGTGTGTTGGACTTTCTAGTGTTTATCACTTGGGTGGAGGAACTTTGAAAGAAACAAACCCACATAAAACATTTTTAAATTTCAGGAATAGCTTATTAAATATTGTCAAAAATGTTCCAAGAAATTGGTTCTTATTTGTGATTTTTTCTCGTTTAACTTTAGATGGAGTTGCAGGTATAAAATTTTTTTTTGAGTTAAGACCAATTCACACTTGGGCTATTGTAAGAGCACATTTTAGTTTCTATAAAAACTTCTTTAAATTTTTAAAGAAACGTAAAAAAATTAAGAAAAACCCTAATTATAATAAGCATACAAGTATTGTTTGGCAATATTTTATTTTAGGTAGAAAAACATTTGATGAATTAAAATAATTATTTCTAAAAAACCGTCTTTATTTATTTTTAAGATACTAGCCTTATTAAATTTAAAATTTAGTATCACAAAATTGCTAAGCTCCCTTTTCCCTCTCTTATTACTTCTGGTTCATTAGATGTTAAATCGATCACCGTAGAAGCATTATTATCTCCATAACCTCCGTCAATTACAATATCAACAATATTTTTCCATTTTTCAAAAATTAATTCTGGATCAGTTGTATATTCTAATACATCATCATCATCTCGAATAGAAGTCGATACTATTGGGTTCCCTAAAGACGCTACCAAAGTTCTTGCTATGTCGTTATCAGGAATTCTAATTCCTACTGTTTTACGTTTTTTAAATGATTTAGGTAAATTAGTACTGCCTGGCAAAATAAAAGTATAGGGCCCTGGTAGTGATCTTTTTAATAACTTAAAAGTTGATGAATCTATTTGCTTTACATAATCTGAGAGATGACTTAAATCATTACAAACAAATGAAAAGTTGGCTTTTTCAAGCTTAATTTTTTTTATTTTGGCTATTTTTTCTAATGCTTTTGTATTGGTAAAATCACAGCCTAAACCATAGACTGTATCTGTTGGATAAATTATTAAACCCCCATTTTGTAAAATTTTTACAATTTTATCAATTTCTTTTTGGTTGGGATTCTTATTGTATAATTTAATAAATTGTGCCATACTATAAAAATACAAAAAACTCAACATGAAATTACACGTTGAGTTTATTTATTAAAGGAAGTTTATTTTTTTAAAGTTTTTCTACCAATCGAAATCCTTCACCGTGAATATTTAAAATCTCTACTGTATCGTCTTCTTTTAAATACTTTCGTAGTTTTGCAATGTAAACATCCATACTTCTGGAAGTAAAGTAATTGTCATCTCTCCAAATCTTTGTTAATGCAAGCTCTCGAGGCATTAAATCATTTTTATGAATTGCTAACATGCGTAACAATTTACTTTCTTTTGGCGATAGCTTTTGTGGATCACCATCAACTCCTTCAGACAAATGACGTAATTTTGAATTGAAGAAAAATTGGCCGATATTAAACTCGAATTGTTCTGATTCAGCTGTTTTATCTAGTTCTTTACGTTGTAAAATTGCTTTAATTTTATATAATAAAACCTCAGAATCGAAAGGTTTATTAAGATAATCGTCTGCTCCAACAGAATATCCTTTCAAAACATCTTCTTTTAAGGTTTTTGCAGTTAAAAATATGATTGGTACCTCTTTGTTAGATACACGAATATCTTGTGCTAAAGAAAAGCCATCTTTTCTCGGCATCATTACATCTAAAATACATAAGTCAAAATCACTGTTTTTAAACATGATTAACCCCTCAATTCCATCTTTTGCGTGCGTTACATTATAATCATTTAATGCTAAATAATCTTTTAAAACTGTTCCAAAATTTGGATCATCTTCAACTAATAAAATTTTCTTACTTCCCATGATATAGATTTTAAATTAATGGTAATTTAACTGTAAATATGCTTCCTTTTCCTTTTTCACTTTCAACAAAAATTGTTCCATGATGATTGTCTAAGATTTCTTTTACATAAGCCAATCCTAAACCATGACCTTTTACATTATGAATATTTCCTTTTTGCTCTCTATAAAATTTATCAAAAATGTGTTTTTGAGCACTTTTTGCCATTCCAATTCCTTGATCTTTTATTTTAAAAATAAAAAATTTATTTGTGTTTTCTGTGAAAATATCTATTTTAGGCTCCCCTTCAGAATACTTTAATGCATTTTCCAAAATGTTAACTACTAAATTAGTAAGATGAACTTGATTTCCAGATATTTCTGACATAATTGCCTTAAAATGAGTTGATATACTTCCATTTCTGTTATTTATTAGAAGGTCTATATGTGTAATTGCATCTTCAATTAAGTCGTGACCATCTAATGCTTCCTTACTAATATCTATCTGTTTTTTTTCTAATCTGGAAATTCTTAATACATTTTCTACTTGAGCATGCATCCTTTTGTTTTCTTCTCTAATCATACCAACATATCGCAACACTTTGTCTTTGTTATCAATAATTTTTGGGTTTTTTATAGAATCTAAAGCTAAATTAATAGTGGCAATTGGAGTTTTAAACTCGTGTGTCATATTATTAATAAAATCTGTTTTAATTTCTGATATTTTCTTTTGTCTTACCAATTGATATAAAGAACTTGAAAAAGCAATTATAATGATGATTATAAAAAATAATGATAATAGTAAAATATTAGAAATACCAGATAAGATTAACTTGTTTCTATTCGGGAAGTCTACATACAACTTGTAGTATTCTCCTTCTATGTTTTTTAGAAGCGGGTAACTTTCACTCTTATTTTTATCAATAGTGTAGTATCCTGATTTTAATGGTGTTGCCAATCCTTCGTCAGTGTAAACACCGTATTTATAATCAATATTAATGTTTCTTTTTGATAATTCTTCGCCTAATGTGGCATTTAACTCTCTATTGGAAATTCTTTTAGTTATAGGCAAATTTTCTTTAACCCCTTCAAAGGCCAATGCAAAATCTTTTTTTTCTTGCTCAATGCCTTTCATGTAAAAAGAAAACCTTTCTTCGCTTTTAGACCCCAACAAATCTCCCTGACTTTTAATGGAAGTTGTTCTAAAAAAATCTTTCTTTGTAGTTACTCTTTTTACTATAATAGAATCATTGTCTAAAAAATCTGTAGGTATTTTAAAATTTTGCTCTAAGATTGTTGTACCAACTGAAAAACGTTTGTTCCCTCTTTTATCAAACTGTTGAAATAAATAGTTTTTTAGCTTTGCTTTATCCGCTAAAGCAATGTTTTCAAAAATATCTTTGTTATCTTTATATAATTTGTCTTTTTCCCTAGTTTTTATTCTATCGGCAGTAGAAGCTAGTGCTTTAAACACATCATTTTTAAACTGTGCCTTTTTACTTTCAACTGCATTATTTATCCAATATAATTGCACAGTTATAATTCCAATAAGAGAAATACTCATTAAAAAAACAATAAGAATAAAGATTTTTTTACCCATGTATCAAATTTAGTGTATTCAAAAATGGGGAATGAGGTTTTTATCAAAAATTAACTAATTTATCGAAACTTTAAGAAATTTTTAAGAAAAAAAATGAATTAAGTTTAATTCATTGCTGCTTTTTTGTTAAAATATTATGAATTCTATTTACTTGAATTTTGGTTTTTTCAAGGGAAGAATTATTGATTACATAATGAGATTGTATTGTTTTTTTTTCTTCCGACCATTGGTTTCTAATTCTATTTAAAACTGATGTTTTTGTTGAATTATCTCTTAAAATTACCCTCTGTACTCTGGTATCTAATGGAGCTGTCACAGTAATTATAAAATCACAAAATAGATTACTTTTATTTTCTAAAAGAATAGCATTTTCATACAAAACATAATTTTTATTTGTGTTTTTTAAGACAAACTCCTGAAAGTGTAATAAGACTTCTGGATGCACTATCGAATTTAATATTTTTAGTTTCTCTTTATCTTTAAAAACAATATCAGCTAAAAAAGTTTTGTTTAATGTATTATTTTCATAAGAATTTTCCCCAAACTCTTTTATTAATTTTGATTTAATTATAATGGAGGAATTCATTATTTTTTTTGCCTCAACGTCTGCAATGTAAACAGCAATATTAGAAAACTCTTTAAAAAAATTTACAACAGTAGTTTTTCCGCTGCCAATGCCACCTGTTAATCCTACTATCATTTATTTCTGAATTAAAAAATCAATTTTATTAGGAATTACCTTTATACTTTTAACCAAGAAAGGTTTCATTACAATTTTAGGGATCAGATATCCGAAATTATTATTTTCAGAAGTTTTATAATCACATTCAACCTTAAAAGAATTAATATCAATTTTATTAAAATCTGATAGACTTACTATAAAAACAACTTCAACAGTTTTTTCAAGTGTGGCTAGCTTTATGTTCGAAGGTAGATTTATTATCTTAAATGGAATTTTAAAACTACCCTCTGTAAATTTTTCGACACTCCCTTTAATTTTAATAGTTTCTGAACTAAAATTAATGTTTTTAGAATTTTTAGGTTTAATTATTAAAAGCGTTTTTTCAAAGTTAGACTTTACATCATTTAGGCTTAGTAAACTAGATTTTATTTCTTTTATTTTATTAATTTGCTCCTTTGGGCCAGAAATAGAAATGCTATCAGGTTCTATTTGTATTTTAGTAGAGGTATCATAACCTATATGATATTTTATGTTTAAGTTTAATTTTACCGGTACTTTTTTTGATGTTAAACTACCTATTTCTAAGTGGATAGTATCTCTAATTATTTGTTCAATTTGTATACCAGATAATAATTGTTTTTGAATATTAACCTGTTGATTCTTTGGTAAAAAAAAATATTTAGAAGCAGTTTTTTTTCCTAAATTCTCTGTGCTTAATAATATTGAATTACGGCTTAACTTGCTAGATAAAATCTTAAAGCCAGATCCTTTTATTGAGAGTTCAATTTCTCCTACTGGATCTTTCTCCAAAAGTTTGTCTTGCGGTAAGCTACTGTATGAGACTGGAAAAACAATAGTTGTAGTATATTCTTTAGATAAAGTTATTAAAAACCAAATTAATATGGAAACTACTAAAAAACTAATAAATGTTTTTGGTATTTTTTTTATTGATTTCAATTTTTAATTAAATTTAGTGCAATCTACATAAAAGATGATAAAGAAAAAAGTGAGTAATGCCCTATTGGCATAAACTCACTTTTAAATAAAAATGTGTAAGATGTTATTTTTTTTCTGGAGCCAAATATCTTTTGCTTAATTCCATTGAAATTGCAGTGCGTTCAAATTTAATTTTTCCTGCACCCGTTTCTAATGTAAAAGTCTTATCTGTATCGTTTAACTCAACAATTTTACCATGGATTCCACTAGAGGTAACTATTTTAGTCCCTTTTTTAATTTCTGCTTGAAAAGATTTTTCTTTCTTTTGTTTATTCATTTGTGGTCTTATCATAAAGAAATATAGAACCACTATCATTGCTAAGAAAGGAAGCATACTAGTTAAACTACTAGCATCAGTCTGTAAAAAAATTGTTTGAAACATCTATTTATTTTTTTGCTTTAGGTGATAAAGCACCTTTTAATTTAACTACTTCACTACCAATTTCCGTATTCGTAGTTTTCACTTTAGGTATAACAGAACCTTTCAACTTTAATACTTCTCTACCCGTTTCTGTATTTGTTGTTAGGATAATTTCTTTTGATTGTTTGTTGGGTTTACCTGCCGTATTGAACTTTACAAATACATCCGCAGATGCTCCTGGTTTAATTGGTTCTTTAGGCCAAACAGGAACAGTACAACCGCAAGAGGCTTGTGCATTAGAAATGATTAAATCTGTTTTACCAGAATTTGTAATTTTAAAAGTTTTCTCTACGAAATCGCCTTCATTTACTGTTCCAAAATCATATTCTTTGGTATCAAAAGATATGGAAGCTGATCCTTTTTTAATGTCTATGTCTCTAGACTTCGCATTGTCTAGATTAGACTTGTTAATTTTTGAAGTTGCATTGCTCTTATTGCAAGATGTAAATACTGCTGCAAAGATTAAAAATGCAAATATTAATGATATTTTTTTCATGATAATTGTTTTTATTTTGTAAAAATAATAAATAATTTTCTTTTAATAAGAATTATAATAATCCTCTTCCTATTTTAACAATTCTTTTATTTTGAATAAATTCTTTTGAAATTTTATCTAAAACTCCATTAATAAAATAACTACTCTTTTCTGTTGAATAGTCTTTTGAAATTTCTATGTATTCATTTATTGTAACTCTTGTTGGTATCGATGGAAAATTAATAAATTCTGTAATAGCCATTTTAATGAGGATCATATCGATACCTGCAATTCTATCTGTTTCCCAATTTGGAGTTTTATCAGTAATATCTTTCTCGTATTCTTTATTTTTTAATACCGTTTTTTGAAATAAATCTTTTACAAAATCTTCATCATCTTGGTCTTTGTACAAACTTCCTAAAACAAAATTATTTTGAGCTTTCTGCTTGCTTAAAGATTTAACAATCCAGGTGTTTACAAATGGTATATCATCTACCCAAGAAATCATTTTATCTTCGTAGTATTCTGCTAATTTTTCATCTGGAGCAATAATCTCTTTAAAAAAATCGATTACAAAAGACTTATCAGTTTTAAAAGAACTTTCTTCAGAATTGATATATTTGTTATATAAATCGCTTTTTTGTAACTTATCTAGAATAATTTTCACGTATTCATCATCTAACTCCCAGTTATCTAATCTATTTATTTCTAAATAACCTTCTAAGCTTACACTTTCTGCAATTGAATTAATTAGCTTATTACTAATGAATTTGGTATTTGGCTTTAAATCCTCTTTAGTTGCTAAAATTTTCTTTTTTGAAAGCGCCATTTTCTTTGCCGCTAATTTTTGTACTTCAACTAATAACTGAAGGTTTAAAACATACAAATCATACATTTTTAAAATGCTGTGTTTTACAAACTTTTGCTCTCTTATAACGTCATCGTTATGAGATTGTAACATTGCATACACAGATTGCATTACCTTAACTCGAATATGTCTTCTGTTAATCATTTCTAAAGAACTTATGTTTAAAAGTAGCCATAGAATTTATTTCTAAAGCTTTGCAAAAATAGTATTATTTTATTTTTATTCTCTTATGATTTTTGATTCTTTTTTGTCTAGCGTTAAAACTAGAACTATCTTCGTAGCAACATAACTACTTTTAAATAAAAACTTTTTTTGAAGGCCTTACAATACTTAAACAAATACTTTTCTAAATATAAATGGCGAATTTTAATTGGTCTTTTTATTACAGTTATCTCCAAACTTTTA
>ENA-OSET01005830-OSET01005830.1-sediment-metagenome-genome-assembly--contig:-NODE-5830-length-10252-cov-15.333366_pt1 | contig 10252 bp, 10 predicted proteins | sample MGYA00237882_ERZ534229 | MGnify/ENA primary metagenome ERZ534229 (study PRJEB26408, sample SAMN06266212) | sediment metagenome | isolation source: Hudson Canyon methane seep mesocosm | place...
AGTCATCCACAATATTTTTATATCAAACCAGAATGATTGACGATTTAAATATTCCATATCTAACGCTACTTTATTAGCAGTTGACAGTTCATCTCTTCCATTAACTTGTGCCCAGCCTGTAATACCCGGCAATAGTTTGTCCACACTTTTTTCAGTACGTAGCGCGATTAGACCATCTTGATTAAAGAGTGCAGGACGAGGCCCTACAAAGCTCATATCGCCTTTTAATATTGAAATCAATTGTGGAAGTTCATCTAGACTAGAACGTCGCAAAAAACCACCAATAGGAGATAGATACGCACCTGGATTATCTAATAGATGGGTTGCTACAACAGGAGTGTCTGTCAACATTGACCTAAACTTTGGCATCTTGAATATTTTATTATTTTTACCAACTCTATCAGACCAATATAAAGCCGGACCTTTAGATGACAAACGAACAGCGATAGCAGTTAATAGCATAGGAGCTACTAAAAACACAAGAATCACAACACCTAATAATAAATCAAAAATCCGTTTCATTCATATCCTTTAAAGATTTTTTAGCTTTAAATCCAAGCTTTTCTAATTTGACAGAAGAATAGCACTCATCACCAAGTAATTTATCAACTTTATACTTGGTCTTTAGGCTTATTAAAGAAATCAGGTTGAACAAAAACTTTGGCACGCTCCATTTTGGAATTGATTTGTCTAGCACGCTACACATAGTGTTATAAATCTCACAAGAAGAATGTGGAACGCCATCTGTTGCGATAAATACTTCTCCATTAGCACGTTTATCTTCGGAAACTAACAAAATTGCCTGAACCAAGTCATCTACATGAATCATAGAGCGCCGATTCTCTGTCTCAGGCAAGGGTGGAAACCAGCCTGCCTTAATTCCAGACAGCATTAATTGCAAATGACCCTTAATATTTGGACCATAAACTAATGAAGGGCGAACGATTGAAACATGCATGCCGGATTCTTTACCGATTTTTAATAGCTGCAGTTCTGCCTCTCGCTTAGTTTTTCCATAAATCCCTTCCGGATCAATTTGACTCTTCTCATTCGCGCATGTTCCAAGAGGTGGATTTCCACCTGCCTTAACACTACTAACAAACACAAACCTCTTGACATTAGACTTTACCGCCAGAGTAGCCAATTGAACTGTAGCACTCACATTAACTTTATAGTAAAGATCTACAATCTTATTTTCATCACGCATATCGTGAGCAAAGCCAGCTAGGTGAAATACAGTATCCATACCATTTAGAGCTTGATCAGGAATGTTATCTTCTTCAAGATTGAGGACTATTGTTTTATGGTGCGCCTGCTTCTGACGTGATAAAATTGTGATATTAGCATCTATTGCCTTAACAAGCCTCCGCCCAATAAAGCCGGTAGCTCCTGTTACAAATATATGGGAATTATTAACCCCGCCTACTTCAATCACTTTTATTCATCTCCAACTCATGATAAATATCAAAGTGAGCGTTAACTACTTTGTCAATACTAAATTCATGTTCAGCTAGGGATCGTCCCGCCCTTCCCATTTCCTGACGCAAATCAGCATTATCAATTAAATATTCAATCATTTCAGCCAGCGCATCAACATCTCGTGCAGGTATTAGTATTCCTGAAACATTTGACTCTATTGCATCACGACAACCAGGCATATCAGTCGTAATAACTGCCCGGCCACATGCTGCTGCCTCAATCAACACTTTTGGTAAACCTTCACCATAATAGGAAGGTAGTACAACAATATGCGCTTGAGAAAAAATATGAGCTATATCAGTTCGATAACTTAAATACTCAACTGCTCCATTTTGTTGCCAAACATCGATCTGCTCTTTTGTTACACTTTCAGGATTTCCAAAATCAGGCTCACCTACAAGTTGAAAATGAGCTTTAACACCTTTATATTTAAGAAGTTTCGCCGCATCAACAAATTCAATTACGCCTTTATCCTTTAACAATCGAGAAGCCATAACGATCACAGGCATTCCATCAGCCTCAGAAACCATAGAATAGTTATCGAGATCAACCCCAGAACCTCTAATCATTCTAGCCTTATCTTTATTAACGCCACCCGAATCAACAAGTGATTTCATATCTGTCGGGTTCTGAAAAATCACACGTTGATTAGCACACCCCATTGCAAGCCGATATAGTAAAAATATTACACTCCGAAATAATTTTGTTGATAATTCTGCTCTTTGCACAAACAAAAAACCGAGGCCAGAAATGGCGGACACAACACTAGGTACTTTAACCAACCGAGCAATAATCCCGCCATAAAGTACGGGCTTTATAGTTATCAAATGCAGTAAATCTGGTTTTATTTGTTTAATCAATCGATACAACTTTATAGCTGTGACAACTTCATTACTAAAATTCTTTCCACTTCTGGAAAATGAAAGCGGGTGGACAAATATTCCTAATTGACTAAGATAATCCATTCTAGTTGTTATTGAACAAATTAAATGCACCTCAAAGCCCTCCTTCATAGCTTGTATAGCTATAGGTAAACGATGTGAAATAAAGAACCAATCCACATTAACAACAAATAATAGTCTTTTATTCACTCACCCCCCCAACGTAGCCACTTGTAAATATTTGAATCTACAATCACTATTTATATTAATCGGATCTGTGTACATTATCTGCTGTTGACTCGGTGGAAAAATATTGCTAAACGAGGAGCTTGCACCTGAACTGAATACCAAGAATGTACTAACTTGTATCCAGCAGCCCCCATATTCTTCCTATTAGAATTGCTAGTTATTAAAGCTCTCAACATTCTTTCCCATTCAGATAAGTCATTAACCAGATAGCCATTTACACCATTGTTGATAATTTTTTTATTGGCTCCGATTTCCGAAGCAATAACGGGAATGCCACAGGCCATATATTGGATCAACTTATACCCGCATTTACCGAGCTCCCAATCTGTATCTGCTAACGGCATAATTCCAATATCAAACTGCTGAATAATCGAAGACTCTGTTTTTTCCATCCATGGTTCAGCCTCAATTGCCGAACTTTTCAAATCGGCTTGATTAGCCCCAACTGCTATAAACCTGACATCAAATTCGGCCTTTAATCGTTCAAACACAGGTATAAGTTTTTGCAAGTAGCACTGCGTTGAAGGTGTTCCAATCCAGCCAACCACAAGCTCAGAAGTATCTTTTTTCGCCTTACATTCATAGCGATCAACATCCACTACTGTTGGAATAATCTCAACCCAGCTTGCACCTGCCGATCGAGCTCTTGCAGCAAGATAATCATTACCAACAATAACCAAATTGGAGGAGCACATAACAACATCGATTTTTTTACCTAATAACGCACGTATAAACCAATAACGATGCCTATCATAATTATGAAAAATAGCATCATCATAATCTACTATATACACAACGCCCATTATATTAAAAAAGCGTTCTATAAAAGCAGGGAGATAAGGAAATACTTCCTTCTCTATCCATATCAAATCATAGGATTTAACCTTAAATAAGGTTTTAATTCGCGTCCAATAACCTGAGAGTATCAAATGCCAACGAGATCGTCCTGAATATAAAGCCGATATATATTCATCAGAAAATAACGGTGAAATATCAGTATGAACATCTTGCTGCTCAATAAATGGTAAATACTGTAAAGATCTAACGCGACTACTTGCACCTAACCTACCATAGCGACTTAATAGCAAGACTTTCACTTTATGTGTGCCTCAGCCCTTGGGCGCCATTATATCGAGATATAATTTCAGCGTCAGTCACATAGCCAACCGTTTTACGACCCAATAAATATGTGCAAGAAGCACCATCCATTGCAGCAGGACTATTCTTAAGTAGAAAGTCAAAATATTTAATCCAACCAAAAACTAGTCTAGCAATAAACTTAGATAATTTGCGTAATTGCGAGCGAGCCATAAAAGCAAGTATAAAATTTTCAATAGCCCATACTAAAGCCGTACCAGGCCCTGCTACCATACCACTTTCAATTTCAGAAAAACTATTAAAAAGTCGCCTATGCCCTGACATTGTATAACGCGTAAAATCATAGGCCCCTTCATGCACTTGCTGCATAAAGGGAAGCTCAGTATAAAGCAGTCCGCCAACCTTAAGAACTCTCGTTATTTCTGCAGCTACGCGCTCAGGATAAAGTACATGTTCAAGCACAGCTGTCGTAATAACAGCATCAATACGGCTGTCAGCAAAAGGCAATTCATGCCCATCACAAAAAATATCAACATCAGCACCAACATCAATATCCGTATAAATGACATTAAGTGATCTGCTAATACCAAGACGTTTATCAAGCCATTGCCGCTGATTACCACCTCCAACCACTAATACAGTTGCATTCGGAATAGATAACAACATCTCACCAAGTGTAGAAATTATGCGCTCACTTGAAAGGTTAACTGATGCTTTAGGGGCAAAGCTACGCCACATAGCTTTGATCCCATTTTTTAAATCAGGAGTCTTAGCATTACGATAATCATCAATACAAAAAACATCATTATCTGATCGCAACATAACTGGCCGATCGAATGATACTGGATATTGAGTTTCGCAAGATACGCATTCTAGATTTAGGTTGTCACTAGTAATGATAATCTGCTCACCGTGGCAAGTTGGGCATTGTAAATATGGCAACAATACTTCTAGCTTATTTATTTTCATAGATCAGCACCCTCTTTTTTCCTCAATTTATACTGGACTTCATAGCAAGGAAATAGATAGCAAAAATTCTCTTCATACAATTCTTTCATATAGCTGCATGAATTAAATAACTTACCGATAATTGATTTAAACAAATACCGGCCATAAAATGGTTTTGCTGATTTAAATTTTAAATCAACACACTCCAGACTAAATATTAGATTATTTTGATAAGTAGGGACTTTCCTTGAAAAAATAGTGCTGTGACTCATATAACAAAATGTATATAAACCAAAAAATTTCTGATGCGTTGGATCTGAATAAAAATAGGGATTTGAGAAATGAGGAGCCACAAAATCGATAACCCCACCCGGTTTTACAACCCTTTCCAGTTCTGACATCAAAAGATTAAGATCGCCGACATGCTCAATAAAATGATGTGATGAAGCGTGAATCACACAAGAGTTTGGAAGTTTTTGCAAGACATCATAAACATCCCCAACAAGATCAACGGCTGGATAATCGAGAATATCGATACCAATAGCCTCAGAATTTCTTTTCCTAGAACCACACCCTAACTCAATTATTAATGAGCTAGACGTTGTCAAGCCACTTAAAAACTCATTTTTATCGATCACTTTATTCATTCACAATCCTCATTATCCAAAAAACCTTACCGTACTCATTGCCAATTAGACAACAATACAATATAAGGAAGCTTCATCAACCAAAATAAAGTATTTAAATTGGACATATTTTTTACGGAATCAAATGAGAAATTCAAAAATCTAGGATCGCCAGAAAACTTGGCAACATAAGGAGTAATGAAGACAAAGACTATTATTGCAAGCACTATGATAGAGGTATCTAACATCATATTTATATCTTAGTAAGGAAAACGCTTTATCTGATACACGATAAAACATAGCTAAAGCAGCGATGGGTGTACAAGAGGAGAAAGGAAGACTAAAACACCACCCCAGCGGTGCCGCGCCATCAATAATCCCAAATAAAATACACTAATTGCAAAACCATTTTGCATGTGCACTATGTACTGAGACAATAATGAAAAGTACAATCTCTTTATTTATATTAATTGCACTTAACATTCGAATCTAGGTAAGTTTTAGATTTTTCCCAATTATATTTGCCAGATAATCCGCTAATACTTCATCTATATAGAGCTCGCCAGATAAACTGGTAAAACTATAGCGCACTCTTCACCCACACTCTCTTTCCGTTTTATTTTTTACGATCTATTAAAAAGAATACCATTTTAACAACGACTGTACGATGAAATAGCATCAATAAAGCGATATAAACAAACACGCCAGTAAAGATTTGAATAGCCAGTATTCCTAATTTCCAAATATCCAAGCTTACTAAGCCTTGCCCTAAATAGTACACAATAATCGCCATTAGCGCAGATATCAAGAAGAACGGAGTCAGTTTTCCTAAACCTTCAAATACACCTAGTTCAATTTGATCCCATGATAATTTCAAATTAGGGTAAAGCATAATAAGATTGGCAACAGCATAAGCAATTGCCACACCTTCTATACCAAACGGAATACCAACAAAGAATGAAATAACTGTTACAGCTGCATCTAATGCTCCTATTTTAAACATTAAACCAGTTGTACCCTTAGCCATGTAAATAGATCCTACTGTAGCAACAATAGATTGCACCATGCCGATGGGGGCTAAGATCATAAGTAAAACAGTCATTTCCGACCATTTCTCGCCCAAAACTACATCTACAAAGTTACCGGCAACAGAAAATAATCCGAACATGAGGGGAAATGTAACTATTGCAATATAGGTAATTGTTTTTAAATAGCCACTTTTTAATTTAGCATTATCATTTTTTACTTTAGAAAATGCTGGAAACAGCACCCTTGCAATCACTCGAGAAATATTTTCGAGTGGATAGAGCATTATTTTATAAGCAACACTATAAATACCAAGGGCACCTGAACCCACAAACTTACCGATTAAAAACTGATCTGACTGACGTGCGAAATAATTAGTTATTGAAAAACCTGTTATATTCACAGAGTAAGACCAGACTTTCTTCACATCATCAATTGAAAAGGTTAAAGATGGTCGCCAATGTGAATTTATCCAAAGACCGGCCGTCGAAATTGCAGCATTAGCTAGCGCCATAACTATTAGACTATAAACTCCGAAACCATATATTGCAGTTGTCACACCAGCAATAGAACTTATTGTTAATGCAATCGTTTCAATGACAACTATATGCTTAAAAAGCATCATTTTCTCTAACAAAACTCTTTGCACTAAGCTCAGTGTAGTAATAATAAAGGTTAAACTAAAGATTTGAAGTAAATTAACAAGCTCAGAATTTTCAAAAAAATCGGCTATTGGCCATGCCAGTATAAATAACAAGCCAAAGAGTAGCGCACCCATCACGATATTAACGTAAAATATGCTCGACAACATTCTTTGACTTGGGTTATCTAGATGAATAATTGCTTGACCAGTCCCCATGAATGAAAGAATTTTCATAAATGAGACAAAAATCATAAGAATAGCAAACACCCCAAAATTCTCAGGCGTTAAAAAACGTGCCATGATGATTAAAGTGGCTACCATCAAAACTTGACGAACGATGTTACCAACACCATTCCACGCTACACCATTGATAGTTTTATCTTTAAGACTCATCTAATCAATACTGTTTAGAACATTAATAATGCCATACAAATAAGCATCTTTTGAAAATCTTACGCTGTACAATCGACTTGCAGATTTAGCTATGGACAACATATATTCTCGATTTCCTGACAACTCTATAACTTTCTGTGCAATTTGTTCTGGCCTTGATTCACAAAAGAAAATAGATTGGTTATCTTTAAAAGACTCAGCTAGTGCTGAGGGTTTTTGTGAAATGACTGGCAGGCCTAGCGAAGCTGATTCAACTACTTTATTCACCATTACTGTTTTGGCCTTTTTACTATCGCCAAAATTACCAAAAGCAATGTCGCAATGAGTTGCCAGAAACCTATCTAATGATTTATCAGCAAACGTCTTTTCATTATCAATAATGATAAATCTTTCTAGCCCCATATCAGAAATTTTCTTTTTATAATGATATGACGAATAACGGCAGAACCGATAAAGCCTGCTCCACCGGTGGTGAGTAGTTTCTTAGGCATTATTATATTCCTTATACCACACCGCAAAATTCTCCACCCCTTGCTTAACACTCATACTTGGCTTGTAGCCAAACTGCTCAACCAAGTCATCTACATCTGCATAGGTATCTGGCACGTCTCCAGATTGTAGTGGTAGCAGTTCTTTCTCCGCTGTCTTTCCCAATGAGATTTCTAGTGCTTCAATGTAATCCATGAGCTCTACTGGGTTGTTATTACCAATATTGTAAATCCTGTATGGCGCACTTGATGTGGCTGGGTCTGGGTTATTACTATCCCAATCTGGATTTGGTGGTGCAGGTCTATCTAGTATTCTGCTAATACCTTCAACAATATCATCAATATAGGTGAAGTCTCTTCTATGCTTGCCGTAGTTAAACACTGTAATAGGCTCATCTGCCATGATGGCCCGAGTGAACTTTTGTAGTGCCATGTCTGGCCTGTCATAAGGACCATAAACAGTGAAGAATCTTAATCCTGTGGTTGCAAGGTCGTAAAGATGAGAATAAGTGTGCGCCATAAGCTCATTGGCTTTCTTGGTAGCAGCATACAAGCTCACTGGATGATTGACCGCTTCATGAGTTGAGAATGGTTGCTTGGTGTTAAGACCATAAGTAGAACTTGATGATGCATAGACCAAATGCCCTACTTTATTATGTCGACAACCCTCTAGTATGTGAGCAAAGCCCACTAGGTTGGTATCAATATAGGCTAGAGGATTCTCAATCGAGTATCTAACGCCTGCCTGTGCTGCAAGGTTAACCACACCTTCGAATCGATGCTCCTCAAAAAGCTTAGCCATGCCCTCTCTATCTTCAAGGTTCATTCTGATGTGCGTGTAGTTCGGATGATCAGCATGCCTTGCTAGACGGGCCTCTTTAAGCTTGGGGTCGTAATAATCATTGTGATTATCAATACCGATAACTTCATCACCACGGCCAAGCAGTCTAATTGATAGCGCTGAGCCAATAAAACCTGCCGATCCTGTTACTAATACTTTCATGTAAACCTTGTTTTAATTAATCAGAGTTAAACAAATCACGCGTATAGACTTTATTCTTGACATCATTTAGATCATCTACCATCCTATTAGCAACAATCACATCGCTAACTTTCTTGAACTCTTCTAGGTCTTTAATCACTTTAGAGTGGAAGAACTCGTCTTCTTCAAGTGCAGGCTCATAGATCACTACTTCTATACCTTTAGCCTTAATACGCTTCATAATGCCTTGAATACTTGATGCTCTAAAATTTTCAGAACCAGATTTCATAATCAGCCTATGCACACCCACTACCTTCGGACTTCTACTAATAATTGAATCCGCAATAAAATCTTTACGGGTAGAGTTAGCATCAACAATGGCACTAATAAGGGTGTTAGGCACATCTTTATAGTTAGCTTTTAGTTGTTTAGTGTCTTTAGGTAAACAATAGCCCCCATAACCAAAGGATGGGTTGTTGTAATGATTACCAATTCTCGGGTCTAGTCCCACACCTTCAATAATTTGTTTACTATCAAGATAGTGCGCTTCTGCATAGGAATCTAGTTCATTAAAGTAAGAGACTCTCATAGCAAGATAGGTATTGCTAAAAAGCTTAACTGCTTCTGCCTCAGTAGAGCCTGTAAACAAGACATCGATATCTTCTTTAATAGCGCCTTCTACTAGAAGGTCTGCAAACGCCTTAGCTCTGTCTGATTGCTCGCCCACAATAATGCGTGATGGATAGAGGTTATCATGAAGAGCAGAACCTTCTCTTAAGAACTCTGGTGAGAAAATGATGTTGTCACAATTAAACTTCTCCTTAATGCCTTGAGTATAGCCAACCGGTACGGTTGACTTGATAATCATAACTGCATTAGGGTTAATATCAATCACATCTTGAATAACCGCCTCTACTGAAGTGGTGTTAAAGTAATTGTTAGTGGTGTCGTAATCTGTTGGTGTGGCTATAATGACAAAATCTGCATCTTTATAGGCCAGTTCTTTATCAAGTGTTGCCGTAAAGTTAAGGTCCTTATTGGCTAGAAAATCTTCAATCTCAGCGTCCGCTATCGGAGAGATTTTGTTGTTAAGTTGTTCAATCTTCTCAGGCATGATATCTAACGCCACAACCTCATGGTTTTGAGATAACAACATGGCATTGGAAAGACCTACATAGCCGGTGCCAGCTATTGCTATTTTCATTGAAATTTTCTCGATAATTCTTTAATCATTTTTATATAGATTTTTTATGGGTTTGATAATGGCTATTATAGCGAAGTGTAGACCAAAAATAATAACTCTTCTATTCTAATTAACACCTAGGATAGCACTTTTGAGCTGCCCTATAAGGGCCAAACAAAACGATTGGCTATTGTGCTTTTGCCTAATAAATTTGCAAAAAATCCATCAGACTAACCGGAACGGGAATCAACTAGGT
>ENA-OSET01005832-OSET01005832.1-sediment-metagenome-genome-assembly--contig:-NODE-5832-length-10251-cov-3.273147_pt1 | contig 10251 bp, 11 predicted proteins | sample MGYA00237882_ERZ534229 | MGnify/ENA primary metagenome ERZ534229 (study PRJEB26408, sample SAMN06266212) | sediment metagenome | isolation source: Hudson Canyon methane seep mesocosm | place...
CCCTTATGCCAAAGTCATCTTAGAACAGCAATTAGGCGCACCAGCAGGCACGGTTATTAACGGTATCCCACTAACAGACTTTGGTGGCGGTCATCCCGATCCAAATCTGACTTATGCCAAAGAATTAGTCGATGAAATGTTTGGCGATAATGCACCCACATTAGGGGCTGCATCAGATGGTGATGGTGATCGGAATATGATCCTTGGCGCCAATTTCTTTGTTACACCTTCCGATAGCCTTGCTATTTTGGCTGCGAATGCCAAACTAATTCCAGCATATAAACACGGTCTGTCCGGTATCGCTCGATCGATGCCAACCAGTCAAGCTCCTGACCGTGTTGCACAATACTTAGGAATAGAATGTCATGAAACACCAACTGGCTGGAAGTTTTTTGGTAACTTAATGGATGCCGACCGTGCCACTTTATGTGGTGAAGAAAGTTTTGGCACAGGCTCAAACCATATTCGTGAAAAAGACGGTTTATGGGCCGTACTTTTCTGGTTGAATATTTTGGCTGAACGTCGACAATCTGTTGCTGATATTGTGCAAGAGCATTGGCAACAGTTTGGCCGCAACTATTATACCCGTCATGATTATGAGGGTATCGACTCTGAAACGGCTACTAACTTGGTGAGTGACTTAGAGCAGAAATTGCCTAGCTTCATTGGCAAACGCTTTGCTAACCGTGAAGTTACTTATGCTGATAATTTTAGTTACTTAGATCCTATTGATCAAAGTATCTCAAACAATCAAGGGATCCGTATAGGATTTGAAGATGGGGCGCGTATAATATTCCGTTTATCCGGCACTGGGACTGATGGTGCAACCTTAAGGGTATATATTGAAAGATACGAAGCTGATAGTGAACAACATCAGCTAGATACTCAAGTTGCTCTATCAGAGCTTATTTTACTCGCCGATGAGCTTGCTGAGATCAGTCAACGCACGCGTCGAAATGAACCTACTGTCATCACCTAAAGGTTATACCCAAATTATCTGAAAGTGCATGGTTCAGCAAGACGAGAAGTGCGCAGGTTCAAGGCATAAAGCTGCAGGACTAGTTGCGCTAGCTCAAGGATTTATAACGAAGAAGATGTGTGCTTATCGTCATGCCCTTCGGGAGTTCAGCTAGCAAGCCAGTGCTGCGTTACAACGTTTGCAAAGGGCCTGCCATTTGCTGCACGTTGCGCCTTGCCCTAGCATGCTAGCTGAATTCTGAATCAAGCACTTTCAGGTAACCTGGGTATATGTACATGCAGCAACTAATATTGGGATCGAGCTCCCCTTTCCGCGCCGAATTATTATCAAAGCTTGGCTTGCCTTTTATTACTGCATCACCCGACATTGATGAAAGTCCAATAGCAGGTGAATCACCTGAGCAATTGGTTATACGTTTATCGGAACAAAAAGCACGGGCTATTGCTGTTAAATACTCAAATGCTTTAATAATAGGTTCAGATCAAGTAGCTATTCTTGATGGCCAGATAATAGGTAAGCCTGGCGACCATGAGAATGCGGTCAAACAGCTCACGGCCTCTTCCGGAAAGACAGTTCGGTTTTTAACCGGATTAGCTCTATATAACAGCCAAGCTCAGAAAATGACTTCTCTGATAGAACCCTTTGAGGTCAGCTTTAACAACTTATCTTTAAAACAAATTGATTTTTACCTGCACCATGAACAACCCTATCAATGTGCTGGCAGCTTTAAATCTGAGGGTTTTGGAATTAGTTTATTCTCTAAACTTAGCGGTGACGATCCCAATAGTTTAATTGGCTTGCCACTTATAAAGTTAATTCAGCTACTTGCGGCCGAAGGCATCGATGTCCTACAACCGCAGTAGTAAAAAACTAATTATTCCGCAACTGGCTTAGCATTCGCTGCAGCAGCGGCTTGGCCAGCCACAGATTGCATCACAGCAGCCATTAGCTTTTGAGCTGCACGTGAACGCATGGTGTTGACCATGTTTTTGCTTAAACCTTCATTAACATTATTATCAGAAAGTACTTTATCCAACGTATCAAGATGAGGTTCGCAGGCTTGCAAGGTCTTATCAGCAACATTAACAATTTGAACACCTTGTTGATGATATTCAAGTCTATTTGTCATCATACATTGATTGTAATCCATAATCGCAGCATACATATCTGTTTGGGCAGCATCTGGAATATCACGCGGTGTAATTAGATTGCTTTCAGCCATAACAGAAGCAGAAAGAGTAACACCCACCATCAACAAAACTACTTTATTCATCACCACTCCACTCACTTTTAAAAAATTTTAGTCCAACTAGGACATTCACAAATCAAATAATATCCCTAGAAAGTTTGGTTACTATACACTTGCTGAACGATACAACGCAGCACTAAGTTTAATGCTAGCAACAAAAATAAAATAATATTCATATATATTAAGTTATTACCGTTAATTACTAATGTTATTTATATGAGAGAAACATGCACAACGACCATCGACTTGAATTAATTAATGAGTGGTTGCCAACCGTTATTGGCACCACCGATTTCACTATTAACTCGGCATCAAGTGATGCTAGCTTTAGACGCTATTTTCGCGTTCGTGTTGAAGATAAAACATGGATCGTTATGGATGCCCCCCCCACACAAGAAGATATAAGCCCTTTTATCACCATTGCTACATTTTTATATCAACACAACATCCATGTGCCCAAGGTTGATGCGGTTAATCATGAATCTGGTTTTTTGTTATTATCCGATTTCGGCCCGCATTCTTACCTCGATGAGCTAACTGAATCATCAGCAGACACAATGTATCAATCCGCTATCGCTAGCCTATTACAAATACAGCAGTGCCCGCTCAATAATGAAATTAAGCTACCCGTTTATGATCACAGCTTGCTTCAACGGGAATTAATGTTATTCCCAGACTGGTATTTAAGCAGACATCTACAAACCGCCGTCCCAGATTTTCTACCTAACACATTTGAGTTACTAGTTAATAATGCGCTTGAACAGCCTCAAGTACTTGTTCACCGTGATTATCACTCGCGTAATTTAATGCATACCACTCATAACTCACCTGGCATTATTGATTTTCAAGATGCCGTTGTTGGGCCGATAACCTACGATCTAGTTTCTTTATTAAGAGATTGCTACATTTCTTGGCCACAAGCTACGATTGAGAAGTGGATACAGAACTACTTTAATCAAGCTCAAAAATTAGCTTTGCTTCCCGCTATATCCATTGAACAATTTACAAAGTGGTTTGATTTAATGGGACTACAACGCCACATCAAAGTTTTAGGCATTTTTTCTAGACTAAATTATCGCGATAATAAAGCTAACTATCTAAATGATTTGCCGTTGACGTTACATTATGTTCAGTTAATCAGCGCGAAATATCCTGAATTTTCTGAGTTATCTGACTTCCTTGAACAACAATCACACACTACGGCCGCATCATCATGAAAGCAATGATTTTATCGGCCGGTCGAGGTGAACGTCTCCGTCCACTTACCGATCACACACCCAAACCTCTATTAAAGGCGGGTAAATATCGACTTATTGAATATCTCATTCAATCACTGGTAAAGGCTGGCTTTACCGAACTAGTGATTAATACTGCTCATTTAGCTGAGCAGTTTCCAGAAGCATTGGGAGATGGCAGCCAATTTGGTGCAAACATCAACTATTCACCAGAACAAGAAGGTGGTTTAGAAACGGCTGGAGGCATTATTAATGCCTTGAATTTGTTAGGAGATGAACCTTTTTTAATCGTCAATGGTGATATATGGACTGATTTTCCTTTTAATCAGTTCACCGATTTCAGCCTTTCGACTGATACTCTCGCACATTTAGTAATGGTTAATAATCCTGAGCACAACTTACAAGGAGATTTTTCTCTGAGTTCAGGAAAAGTTCAGCGGTCAGAACAACAACGTTATACCTATAGTGGGATTGGGATCTATCACCCTAAGCTATTTTCTACACATAAAGCACAGCGATTAGCACTAAAGCCTATTCTATTAAAAGCCATCGAACAGCAACAAATCAGCGGTCAACTTTATCGAGGTGAATGGTCTGATATTGGAACAGCTGATCGGCTAGAAGAACTCAATAAAAAGTTATCCGCTTAATTGTTAAATAAGAATTCTAATAATGCTTTTTGTGCATGTAGGCGATTTTCAGCTTCATCCCAAACAACACTTTGCTGACCATCAATGACATCAGCAGTCACTTCTTCATCTCGATGAGCTGGCAAGCAATGCATAAATAATGCATCTTTATTAGCAATAGCCATCACTTTTTTATTCACTTGAAAGTCAGCAAAGGCCTGCTCACGTTTACGTTGCTCTTCTTCTTGGCCCATACTTGCCCAAACATCCGTCACCACAAGATCAACATCTTTAGCCGCACTCAGCGTATCTGAAAATAGCTTTATTTGTGCTTTTGAGTTGCTGACGATAGCAGCGTCAGGTTCATATCCCGCTGGCGTAGCAATGTTTAAATTAAACTCAAATTGCTCCGCCGCATTGATATAGGAATGACACATGTTATTGCCATCTCCAACCCATGTTACTGTTTTTCCTTTAATCGAACCTCTATGCTCAACGTAGGTTTGCATGTCCGCTAATAACTGACAAGGATGATAATCATCAGTTAAGGCATTAATAACGGGCACTGACGAATACTCTGCAAACGTTTCGACCTTTTCATGCTCAAAAGTGCGAATCATCACCGCATCGACCATGCTTGAAATAACACGGGCAGAATCTTCTACCGGTTCACCACGACCGAGTTGAGTATCATTCGGCGATAGGAAGATTGATCCTCCGCCAAACTGAATCATTGCCGACTCAAATGACACGCGTGTGCGAGTTGACGATTTTTCAAAAATCATCCCAAGCACTTTGTTTTTTAACGGCTGATATATTTCGCCAGCCTTGTACATACGCTTAAGCTCAATGGCTCGCGCAACTAACGTTTGTAGTTCAACCGAACTTAAGTCTTTTAAGGTTAAAAAATGTCTCATCTTAAGCAACACTCTTCGTTGTTTCACTCGCAAGAAATTCGATCACAAGTTCACTCACTAGATCTATCAAATCTTTAGCTTCATTTTTATTCAAAACTAATGGCGGCAATAAACGAATAACATTATCTGCAGTTACATTTATCAATATTTTTTTAGCTAATGCATTTTTAACAAGTTCAGCACATGGTTTTGTGAGTTCAATTCCAAACATAAACCCTGCGGATCTAATCTCTTTTACACCATCAATTGTAGCTATTTTTTGTTTGAAGCCTTTCATGATCTGATCATTTATCTGATCTACATTATCAAGCAAAGCTTGATTTTCTATCGTTTCCAAAACAGTCAAAGCAACACGACATGCTAGTGGATTTCCACCAAAAGTAGATCCATGATTGCCGGGCTCTAAGATATTCATTGCTGCTCCAGCTACCAGACAAGCACCTATTGGCATACCATTGCCTAATCCTTTTGCCAACATCATGACATCAGGCAATAAGTCTTCGGTATGCTGAAATGCAAACCACTCGCCAGTACGACCAATTCCAGTTTGAACTTCGTCGACCATCATTAAGAGCTTGCGTTGTGTGCATAAGGCTCTAACTGATGATAAATAATCCGGATCAGGTATTTTTACACCACCTTCACCCTGGATTGGTTCTAGCATCACAGCCACCGCTTCTGGCCAATGGCCAACCGCCATCCTCAATGCATCAAAATCATTAAATGGTACACGAACAAATCCTGGCACTAAGGGTTCAAATCCCGCATGAACTTTTGGATTTCCGGTCGCAGACAACGTCGCCATTGTTCTACCATGAAAACTCCCATCCATGACAATAATGACAGGTTTATCTACGCCTTTGCTATGCCCATACTTTCGAGCAACCTTGATTGCAGCTTCGTTAGCTTCAGCACCCGAATTACAAAAGAACACTTGCTCCATTCCTGATAATTGAGTCAATTTATCAGCTAATTGTTGCTGTAAAGGAATATTATAGACATTAGATGTATGGATTAACTTCGCTGCCTGATCAGAAATTGCAGCTGTTATCGCAGGGTGTGCATGACCTAAATTACATACAGCAATACCCGATAGAGCATCAAGGTATTGCTCCCCTTTAGTGTCAGTTAACCACGCGCCTTTACCTTCAGTAAAAGCGATGTCAAGACGTCCATATGTTGGCATGACGGTGTTTGTCATGGTTGTAACTCCTAAGCGCCATTTAGCAAATGGTAAAGCGCTAAACTCGCGAATCCTAAAACTCGGCTAAAAAACGAAAAAAGGCAGTTTTCTTCAAAACCGCCATATACTAAACACTACATTCTATAATGTTATTGCTCGCTAAGCAAAACCATATAGAAATCAATAACTATCAAAGTCATCATTAGTTTCAAGTTTGATTTTCGGAAAACAATGAAAACATTGATAAATCTTTGGCCATTAAAACAGCATCTTCACGACCATCTTCAGCAGGATAATACCCTTCACGTACAGACATTTCATTAAAGCCAGACTGTAAATATAATTGTTGAGCACGGTGATTAGAACTTCTTACTTCAAGCAAAATAACCGTGGCAGAATTTGTTTCAGCATAATCAACAACGTGGTTTAGAATTTTTCTACCTAAGCCCTGCCCTTGGATTTCAGGTTTTACGCAGAGATTCAATATATGAAGTTCATCTGCTACAGATTGAGCAATAACATAAGCTTCGATTTCATCCTGTACCCCACAAAAAACCCAAGCATGATGTTTTGCCTTTAAAGAGTCTTGGAAATTCTTTAGGCTCCATGGAAACTGATTAGCCGCCTCCTCAATCTCAAAGACTTCAGCAAGATCTTGCGACTGCATTAATTTTGGTGTCATCAATATTTAATTAAACTGCTTAGATATCTGTTGTGCTAGTTTTAAAGCCTGCCACACATCACGTTTCTTTTCAGGCTGTTGAATCACATCTGATAAATCGTGGGTCACAATCATATTCAGTCCAGACTTACTCAATGTCTGAAGTTTGTGCATATCCAGATCTGATTGTTCCAAGTTCAATGCTGACTGAAACTGTTTACCAAATACTAACATTTGTTTATTGGTGAGATTTTGTGTCTCTATCAGTGGCAGCTGTTCTCGATCAACAGTAGCCGTACTTTTCATATCAACACCAATTGCCAGCAACATCGCTGCTAATAATTGTTGTTTTTGTTCAGTATGGTTTTCTTTTCCAAAAACAATTAACCAATCTGCCTTTAATTGTTGTTCCGTCAGTTCAAGTGCTTCTACTGATTGCGAGTCTCCAGCGGAATGCCGAAGTTCCCAGACAGGAATCCCCATCTCTTCTAACGTGGAAAACTGTCTGGGTTCTAATTGCATTAGACTTGCGGATGTTCGCGATCAACAGACACTAAAATCTTATTTAGTGCATTAATATAAGCCTTAGCTGAAGCTATGACGATATCCGTATCAGCACCTTGGCCACTTACAATTCGACCACCTTTTTCAAGGCGGACATTTACTTCACCTTGCGAATCGGTGCCGCTGGTAATATTGTTCACTGAATACAATTCAAGCTCGGTATTACTTTGTACAATTTCTTCAATGGCTTTGTATGCAGCATCAACAGGACCACTACCACTCATCTGAACCTGAGTCTCTTCATCATCCACAGATAAGGTCAACGTCGCTTCTGGTGTTTCACCCGTTTCACTGCAAACTTTTAAAGAAATCAAACGAACATGTTCATTTTCCATCACAGTTGCATCACTAACTAATGCTTGCAAATCTTCATCAAAAATTTCATGTTTCTTATCTGCTAAGGCGCTGCGTAAGAAAAGTTTACTCGCGTTTGGGTTGGTAATGGCATTACTTTCGCGCATTTCGTCATGAAAGTAGCGTTTGCTCATTTCTAAGGACGCTTGTAATTGCACGAATTTGGCAGGGCCCATTCCCGGTAAGCTACAAAAATCAATTTCACTGGACGACAATAAAGATTTTAAGTTGCCGTAGTGAGAGATTAGATCGCGTGCTAAGTCTAAGGCGGTTTTTCCACGCATTCCGACGCGTAAAAAAATAGCGAGTAGTTCGGCATCACTTAAGCTGCCAGCGCCATTGTTTAATAGTTTTTCTCTGGGCCGTTCACTGGCCGGCCAGTCGGTTATTGCCATAACTAAATCCTTTTAGTATAGGTAAGGTGTAGATGATTTGTGGTGTTAGCTTGTTTCTTTGATTGCTTGCCAAGCTGCTTCGGCATAGAGCTCGCGATGACTGATCAACTGGGTTTTGGTTCTGCCAGCTAACCAGCGTAAAGCAAAGTCTTGTGAAGGGCCAATGATCAGCGCGTGATATACCTCGAAAGGTAATTTTTTGATCTCTCTATTGCTAATGTAAGGTGAAAACCAGTTTCGTAAGCGTTCGAAGTGAGCCTTTCTCTGTATTTTCTCTTGTTCGGTCTTGCCGCTATTTTCGACCAGACTACGGTATCGAAAAACAAAGCGAGCCCAGTCCGGGTTTTCGTTAATCCAGTTGATATAGCAGCGCACAACCGCTTTAACACCCTCTTCAGCGGAGTTAGCTTGTTCTAATGCGCTTTCTTGTTGCGCACTATGATCATTTACGCCACTTAAGAAGAGTGCCGCGACAATGCCATCTTTGTTGCCAAAATGGTGATAAATACTGCCGACACTGACACCAGAAGCATCACGAATATCCGCAATCGTCGTATTTTCAACACCTTTACCCATAAAGCATTCTAAGGCACCGGCTAAAATATGTTCCTTTGATTTATTCATACAAATTAAATCTGAAATATAAAAATAGAATATAGTTCTAGTATCAATCAGAGTTTAGCTTGTCTGCTTATTAAACAAAAGAGACAAACTTATGGTAACCATACATCATTTAAGAATAGGCCGATCCATCTTCACTGTGTGGTTGATGGAAGAATTAGGCATGGAATACGAACTGAAAGAATATTTTCGCAACCCTGAAACGATGCGCGCGCAGGATGATTTAAAAGTCATTCATCCACTTGGTAAGTCACCGGTGATTGAAGATGACGGCATGGTTTTGGCCGAGTCCGGTGCCATTACCAGCTATTTTCTAGAAAAGTTTGACCCTGAACATAAATTCTCTCCACGCCGAGAAAACTTGGCGGAGTGGGCAACTTATTCTCAGTGGCTGCATTACTCTGAGGGTTCAGTGTTTGCCCCCTTGTTGATTCAGATGTTGTTGATGCGCGATGAATCACCCAGTGCCAAACTGGCGGGTTTCAGTCAGGCGGAAACCGATTTGCATCTCGATAACATTGCGGCACAACTGGGAGACAATGAATTTATTCTTGGAGACAGCATCAGTGGCGCCGATTTTGGTATCAGTTATGCGGTGGCAATGGCGCACCGTTTAGGCAAGCTGGGTAATCACCCTACACTGCAAGCCTACATCGGTCGCAATATGGCTCGTCCTGCCTTCCAGGCAGCTGTGGCTCGCGCAGTCGAGTAAGCGCGGCGCTACTGACTCATCACCGGCAGTTCGAAGCTGAAGCAAGTGCCTTTGCCCACTTCGCTCTGCACGGTTAGGTCGGAGTCCAGCAGGGCCATCAGCTTTTTGCAGATGGCCAAGCCTAGGCCCGCGTGTAAGTGGCTGTCTTTTTCCGTATTGGTCGCCTGATAACGAGCGTCAAAAATAAAGGCTACTTCCTTCTCATTGATGCCGACCCCGGTGTCTCGAATATCTACCCGCAGTTTGTCCTCTCCAGCGGATACCAAAAGATTGATTTGGCCCTTAGTGGGAGTGTGGCGAATCGCATTTTCCAACAAGTTGGTTAACACACGTTCCAATTTCCCAATGTCTGCAAACACATGGTAGTCAAATTGACTGGGGCTCAAGTTCATTTGAATCTCTTTCTCATCCGCTTTGAGTGCAAACTTGGCCAGCACATCGTGGAGAAGGTCCCCAAGCGGAAAAGCTTCCCGATTCAGAGTAACTTGTCCACCTTCTAAATAGGCAAGTTCGAATATCTGGTCGATCAGTTTGTTGAGATTGTTGGCATTGCGCAATGAAGTTTCGGCAAAACGTTTGCGATCCTCTTCACTTAAGGTGTCGCCTTTGAGGACCAAAGTTTCAATGTAACCCTGAAGGTTCGCCAGGGGTGTTCTCAAATCATGGGAGAGATCGGCCAACAAAATGCGCCGTTGACTGTCAATGTGTTGCAGCGTTTCAAACTGATGGTTGATTTGACCGAGCATGGTATT
>ENA-OSET01005833-OSET01005833.1-sediment-metagenome-genome-assembly--contig:-NODE-5833-length-10250-cov-2.421606_pt1 | contig 10250 bp, 13 predicted proteins | sample MGYA00237882_ERZ534229 | MGnify/ENA primary metagenome ERZ534229 (study PRJEB26408, sample SAMN06266212) | sediment metagenome | isolation source: Hudson Canyon methane seep mesocosm | place...
TTGCAACTGCAAAATCTGCAGGACCCCCACCTGGCGCAGAAGGCGGAATGCCACCTGGAATGGGTGGAATGGGTGGAATGGGTGGAATGCCACCTGGAATGGGCATGCCAGACATGGGCATGTAGTTAAGAACTTCAAAGATTTATTTTTTAATTTAACAAACATTCAACGATGAAAAAAACGGTTCTTTACACTTTATCAGGGATCAAGTATGTCTATCTGCTCTTGTTTTTTGCATTACTAGCGGGCGTTTTTCAACCACTTATTTCAGAACAGGGAACTCTAGATGTTATCAAAGGTATGGGGGTATTATTTCTAGGACTTGCAGGAACTTTGCTTGTATACAAAGCCACAATATCATCAGAAAGGCAAGGAATTTTTCTAATAACCGGATTTGGCCTGATTATTATTTCATTAATATTAATTTACGAAATTGCGGGCAGATCTTTACTCTGAAATCTTATACATCAAAATACAGATAAAACTCATGTGGGTGTGGTCTAAGTGAAATCTCTTTTTGGTCTCTGCGCTCCAACTCTATAATTCTATCAAGCACATCATTTTTGAATATTGGTTCAAGAAACTTTCTATCACTGTCAAGTTCATCAAGAGCTTCACCCAAATTAGCTGGAAGGACATCAATGCCTTTTTTCTTGCGCTCTGTCTTTGACATCTTGTAAATATCTTCGTGGATAGGATCACCAGGGTCTGATTTATTTTTAATGCCATCAAGACCTGCAGCCAACACGGCAGAAAATACAAGATACGGATTAGACGACGGATCAGGAACCCTATACTCTAATCTTTTCACATCAGAATATTTCACTCCTTTAAAATGAGCGGGAATTCTAATAGTAGCAGACCTGTTACCTGTACTCCAAGCTATATAGACAGGTGCTTCATACCCGGGTACTAATCTGTGATAAGAATTAGTTGTAGGATTTGTAATAGCTGTTAATGCTCTAGCGTGATTAATTACACCCCCACAAAAGTATCTACCAGTTTGACTGAGCTCATCTACGTCATCAGGATCAAAAAACGAATTCTTGTTGTCTTTCCATAAACTTACATTAGTATGCATTCCTGAGCCAGAGTCCATCGAAATTGGCTTTGGCATCATTGTGGCAATTTTTTTATGTTTTTGTGCTACATTCCGTACAACGTATTTGTATGTCTGAGCACCATCAGCGGCGTTTGTCAAATAATCATATTTTATGTCAATCTCACACTGACCTGCAGTAGCAACTTCATGATGATGGTTGTCACAAATTATTCCAAAATCCTCATTCAGTATCTCTACACAATCGTTACGATACGGAGTTAAGGTATCTGATGGCGTACTTGGATAATACCCCTCTTGTAGACCCATAGGGTAACCATCACCCTCCTGGCTCCATGGAGCCTCTTTTGATTCAATTGAGTATGATTGACCCTTGTACGGCGTTAGAACATCCCAGTGAATTTTATCAAAAACAAAGAATTCTACCTCAGGTCCCCAGAAACTATAGTCAAATCCTTCTTTGACAAGATGCTTTTCCGCATTTTGGGAAATTCCCCTAGGATCAAATTCAAGTCTTCCCCTTCCTCCACCCCAAAAAACATCACAGAGAAGGCGAGCAGTGTTCCGATTTGAACTCCAAGGTATAATCGCAAAGGTTGTTGGGTCTGGTTTGAGGATAAGATCCGAGTCCTCTATTGAGGCAAACCCAACAATTGATGAACCATCCAGTTTTGGCAAACCATCTTCCATTTGATCTTGTGTAAAAGTATTGGCCGAAATAGTAGTGTGATGGAACCTGCCAGTAAGCCCAGTAAACTGTAAATCGACGAATCTAATATCTTCATTTTTTATTCTCGCAAAAACCTCATCGCTAGAATAATTCGTGTGAGTTGCTTTTCCACCTATTATTTTATAAGGCAATTATTACTTCAAGTTAACAAAATGGATCCGGCATTTAAGGATTATTAGGTTTGTGCAATGTCTCAACCAAGTCCAATTAACATAACTTTTCTTCAGACCTTTATTCTACAAGAAAGTGAAAATGAAGCAATACAAAAGCTCAACCCAAATTTTTATGAATCGCTTTCAAAATATATCGGTGATTTGAAAAATGAAGAATATGATGGTGTAGAAGGAAAAATAAAAAACAGTTTACTAAGTATGGTAACCGATATTGTATCACTTCTTCTAAAATTACGACTGGAGAAGGCAATTTCGACCAGTTCAAGCCAATCAACGCTGCTTGACGAAGAAAAATACATTCTTGATTCACGAAAGGAAATGGAGGAAAGAAAGGGCATAATACTTTCAGGAATACTAAGTGGGAAAACAAAGCTGCTAGAATCTACTACAAAAAACCAAAAACCACAGGATGACTAGATCGAATTATTTCATACGGTATTAGAACTGACATGTCACACCTTGATGTAGATATTTTTGAATTTCTGATTCTTACTATTATTCCAGTTGCGGCACTTTTCATAATTGAAATGATCTGTAGGGTAGTGAAAGTCCAGTCTTGGCCAAAACTAGCAGTACAAGGAATTGTAATGGTATCATTTGGTATTGCATACCTAACAATGGAAACTCCTCACATACTTACGGCTCTTTGCTTGCTAGCACTGGCTATTGCATTGTTTTACCAAGCAAGACGTGCGAAAATCAATCCAAAAAAATCTCTTTACTAAATGTATTTTAATCCTAGCCAAACCTACCCAACATTCTTTTGAAAGGATTACGTCTGCCTTTGCCACCATCTCGAATAACTTTTCTTTCGCCAAATTTTTTTGCTCTAATCTGAGAAAGCTTAACACAACGATGATCCTCCGGAAGCCGATGCTCCGAACAAAATGGATCATGGCAATAATTACATTCAAAGGGCATATCTGTCATATCCCCACAGTACGCACATTTTTCTGCTAACATACAACAACCTATGTATGTTTTTTCTTAATAAATTAGCTACCATATTTTAAAAACACATTTACAGCGTTTGTTGAAAATTTTCTTTTATGGTGATAAAAGGAAAGGTTGCTATTATTACAGGAGCAAGTAGTGGTATTGGCTATGCCACTGCATTAGCGCTATCTAAAGCTGGCGTAAAAGTAGCTATAGGTGCCAGACGAACTGATAAGCTGGAGCAGCTAGAAAATGAAATTAAAAAGAATGGGGGCGAAGTGTTGTCACACAAGCTTGATGTTACGAAAAAAGATGATTGTAACGCTTTTGTTGATCAGGCAATAAAAAAATGGGGGACAGTTGATATTTTAGTAAACAATGCAGGATTGATGCCACTTAGTTTTGTAAAAAATCTCAAGGTTGATGAGTGGGAACAGATGATTGATGTGAATATCAAAGGTGTGCTTTTTTGTACTGCTGCGGTAATACCACAAATGAAGAAAGAAAAGTCAGGTCATATAGTCAACATTTCATCAGTTGCTGGCAGACTTGTATTTCCATCAGGGAGTGTATATTGTGCAACAAAACATGCTGTTACTGCCTTTAGTGAGGGATTACGTCAAGAACTCAGCGCACGCTCAAACATACGAGTTACATGCATAGAACCTGGGGCAGTTGAAACCGAACTACTAAACACAATAACTGATGAATCATTACAAAGTTTTCTTGATGCCGCAAAAAAGATGCAGGCTCTGAAAGCAGCGGACATTGCAGATGCAATATTATTTGCAGTGCAATCTCCTGAACACATGAACGTAAATGAAATTCTTGTTAGACCTACTACTCAAGAACGTTAAAACTTACTAATTTTTTTAATTTGTGATTTAACCCGACGGTTTAATAATTTCAGTTTGATGCCTAAAACAAGGGGCCGTCGTCTAGATTGGTTATGATGCCAGCCTGGGGTGCTGGAGGTCGCAGGTTCAAATCCTGCCGGTCCCATTACAGCTTCAAAACGTTTAACAAATTTTCAAAATTTTCTTTGCTTTGATCTTGTTTGTAATTACGTAGCACAGAAATAATTTTCTCTTTTTTAGGGGTTTTGTAAATACGGTTTACAGTTTTTGAAATTCTAGAGCCTATGTAAAACGCTTGAGTTGCAGACGTGACATTCGAGACTCTTCGTTTCATACTTGAGCTTTCAAAATCAATGATAGTAATTTTATTACCGATAATGACATGTTTTGGCATTCTACTCAATTCTCCATGGTCTAAACCAATACTATCTAGTTTGTAGCAATCTTCAAGGACTTTTTTAATTATAGCTTTGAGGTTGGCAATATTTCCTCTTCCACCCAAGCTATCAACATATCTGCCAATTTTTTCACCTTCCAAATATTCAATCACAAGAAAATTTTTACTATAATCTATTAATTTTGGTCCCACACCATAGCGATTTGTTATTTGAAGTAGTTGGGCTTCTTTTTTCAAATTTTTCCTCGGGGAATCATTTCGTCTGATTTTAATGGCTACTTTTTTTCTTCCTAATTTACCCAAGACTACAATTCCCACGTATCCTTTACCCAATACGCTGATAGTGCCAATTTTCAGTTCTCCTTGAAATGAAATGCCCTGTATACCAAGCCCTTGCAGCTCTTTAATTCGCGATTTTATCTGGGCTTTAGTACCCCTTGGGTAAACCCAGATGTTAGAATTAGGCGGTTCAGTTATTTTGCTAATTTTAATGAAAGATTGTTTCATCTGTTACGGCAATATTTGCAATTGCTTCTTTAATGGATTTGTTTGATGCCTTGTTTGCACTAATGATTTTTACGCCTGTTATGAAATCTTTTTCAAGCCCCCTAGGAATACCAGAGTTTTTTAAATTGTTTTTTAAAAGATTTTTTAAAAATAATATCGCATCATCATATTTTCTTTTCTGTAACGATTTAATTTTACCTTTTTCATCAATCCACATAAGCTGGCTTTTTTTGGAATTAGCTAAAATAAATTTTTCACAGTGAGCCTTACTAGATATTTCTGGCCCAATCCGAACTAAACTATTTTCAATTTTTTTTGCATGTAGTAAAAAAACTAATGCCGCATTTTCCTTTTCATCCTTTATTGAAGAATTTCTTAAGACAGTAAATCCGCCCAACTCCAACTGAGTTTTTAGGGCATTTGATGCGCGTTTTATTTGGCCCCAAATAATATCATCACTTCTATTTTTAAATCTGAATTGTACAACGATTATTTTATCAGTGTTTTTCATAACACGTTTAGAAATTGGCTTGTTAAAAAATTTCTTAGAGGGCTTTTTCAAAAATGACCTACTAGCTAAAACAAACTTTCCTAGACTATCTATTGAAATTGCAGCACCAAGATTTCTGTTGCTGTCAATTGGGTCAATTATTACAATGGGGGAATCAAATTTTTTTTGAGATCTTCCAATCACTTGTCCCTTTTTCATCTCTGAGATTTTTTTGATTGTTTTTTCAAAGCTGCCAAAATGGGAAATTAACACTTCTGATGTATATCCGCTAAATCCTTCCTTGGCTATTTCTGCCCCATAGGCTTTGATATACAGCAAAAACTTCTTGAGAATTCTTACTTCTCCCTTCATAGAGTCAGATAATTTTTGTGACATGAATTTTGTATGATGTATAGATCTGTCTGCAGCACTTTTCCATTCTCCCTTTTTGACATTATAGCATGGAACAATGTTTACTTTAGTTCCATCAACGACCGCTTCTACAAACGGGTGCTCAGCATATCTAGTATACGGCTTGAATTTTTTTAAAGACTGAAAACCTATCTTCGTTCCAAAGTTTCTAAAATCTTTTTCAGATGTTTTTTTGTTAAATTTAACAAAAATATCTATGTCAGCCTTTTCTGGCAGCCATGTACCTTTTGCATATGAACCACCAATCTCAAAACCAACTATAGGATATTTTTTTATATTTTGACTTATCAAGCCGCATACTTTTTTGACAATACGCTGCTTTTTTTGCTGTAATTTTTGTGATGGTGTCACCACTTTTTTTGCATAATTTATGATCGAACTCATTTCTTTCCTTTTACAATTAATAGATCTGTATAAATTGGACCGTTGGGCGTAAGTTCACTTTTCTTTAATTTAACTTCAGATATTACTTGTTTTCCAAAAGAATGCGTTGAGAATTTTTGTAATTCATTTGATATATTCTCAATTTTCTTCTTTACTCTAAATATGGTAACGTGTGGATTGAATTTTTTATCAGGCTGAAATCCAAGTTGTGATAATTTCATACGTATCATCTCCGCTAATTTTTCAAGCTCATCAGCACCCTCATTTGTTCCAATCCAAATCACTCGTGGAGAGCTAGGCTTAGGAAAAACACCAACGCCCACAAAACTCACTGAAAACGGAGTAAATTCAAGGGAACTAAGCTCACTAGAAATTTTTCTTACCATCTCCTCCGAGACTTCTCCTAAAAATTGCACAGTGAAGTGCATATTATGAATCTCTACAGGTTTTGCCTTGATGTTTAACTCAGCTTGAACTTGACTAATAGAATTTAAAACACCTTGGTCACTTACTTCAATTGCAACAAAAGTTCGCATGATGTATTTTTAAAATCATATTTTTAATCATTATCGGTAGACTCATAGACTAGAATTCGTAAGCAATTTCATCTTGGTAAAGCTAATAGTTTGCTTGACTGGCATGCCAGGTTCTGGTAAATCAACTGTTGTGTCTGCATTGAAGGCAAGGGGTCTTGAGGCTTTGAATTTGGGTGATGGTGTTCGTGCTGAGGCAAAAAAACGTAACCTGGAGCCAACTGGAGAGAACCTAGGCAAGCTGATGTTAGAATTACGTGATAAAAATGGACCTGGCGCAGTTGCCAACTTGCTTACAGAACAAATAAAAAATTCCCAATCTGAAGTGATTATCATTGATGGTGTAAGATCAACTGCAGAGATTGAAGTTTTAAAAAATGTTGGCACTGTAAAATTATTATCGATAGAAGCATCAGCTGACACTCGCTATAAATTTCTGGGGGGTCGTGGGCGTTCAGACGATCCTGAAACAAGGGAAAAATTTGAAGAGCGCGACAAGCGAGAGATTGGCGTTGGAATCGGCAAATCCATGGAAATTGCGGACGAGATCATTTCTAACAGCGATATAACACTAGATGAACTTACTGAACGCGCATACATAGTAATTGAAAAATGGATTGAAAGTTGAGATCCTTAGATATCGACTGTAAAATATCTGCTTATTGCGCAATAAATCCATCAGAGGATATTGATAAAATTCGAACAGCCGTATCAAACGTTCTGATTGACATGGATGAGAAAATTGTAGGGAATTCCCTAATTGCAAACTCGAACAATTATGAATCCCTGTCAAAAATCTATGAAATAATACGAGCAAAAAACATCAAAAAAGTATATCGTCGCAATCTAAGGCAAAATATTGTAGATGATTCGACCTGGTTTTATCTTAATAAGCAAGCTGCATTTGCTAACGTCATAGCACTATGTGATGAAGATAACCAATCTCCTTTGGGACCGATAAAGATAGTGATACAATCAAAAAACATACGGGACGTAATAGACTGGTTTGTTCCTTATGAAGAATAATGTTTGCCCTAAACAACATCAATTTTTAATTGATCATTAGCAGCTATTACAGAATTATGAATAGCCTTTGCCTCGTTCAATAACACCTTTTCATCTTTATACCTGGCAGAAAAGTGGGTTAAAATTAAATTTTTAACATCAGCATTTTTTGCAAACACAGCTGCTTCTTTTGCTGTAGAATGGCAAGATTGAATTGCTTTTTCCCTCAATTCATCTGAAAAAGTTGAATCAAATATTAGGTAATCACAATTTCTAAAAAATTTTTCTAGTTTTTTTGTAGGGCGAGTGTCACCAGACACGCCAATCTTCTTTCCAGATATGTTTGGTCCCAACACTTGGGAAGGTTTTATTGATTTATTTTCAATTGTAATTTCTTCTCCTTGTTGTAACTTATGCCATAGCTTCCCCTTTGGAACGCCAAGCGCAGAAGCTTTTTCAGGATAAAAAGTTCCTGGTTTTTCTTTTTCTTTAAAAAGATAAGAGAATGTAGTAACAGAGTGCTCAGCCTCACAAGCATGTACTTCATACTTTTCTTCACTTACAACCAGCCCTTCATTTACCGGTGTTATTAAAACTGGAAAAGATAGTCCAAAATTCATAATTTTGGTATTTGCTGCAATAAATTCTTCAATACCTTCAGGCCCGTAAATTTCTATTGGCTCAACTCTTTTTTGTAAAGTCATTGTTTGCAAAAACCCTAAAATCCCAATAATATGGTCTCCATGTAGGTGAGTAACAAAAATTTTCATTTTTTTATTCCAGCCAAGACTTGATTTTAGATAAGAAGTTTGAGCACCTTCACCCGCATCAAACATCAAGATTTCTCCTTCTCTTACCAGACAGATACACGTAGTGGAGCGCTCAAGTGTTGGCTGTGCACCTGCGGTTCCCAAAAAAACAAGTTCCATCATTTCATTGAACCGATTTTGCTAAAATGCCTGATACATCAACCTTTGATGTGTTTCCAGGAATAGTATTAGTGCTAATTATACGTGACACTCCAGCCTTCCTGATTTTCTTCTCTGCACCCTCCACAAGCAGCCCATGAGTACACGCAACAAAAACCCGTTTACATTTTTGTTTCTTTAGAAATTGGGCAGCTTTGATAATGCTGCCACCGGTGCTGATTATATCATCAACTAAGATCAAATCTTTTCCTTGAACATCTGCCTTAGTAGTTTGGATACTTACTCTTCCGGTCTTTCTATCTCTGTGTTTTTTTAACACGATAAAATCAGTTTTTAAAAGAGAGGCGAATTTTTTTGATCTCGAAGAGCCTCCCACATCGGGCGATACCACAAGTGGGTTTTTGAGGTTCAATTTTTTGAAATAGTTGGCAAGCTCTGGAACGGCAGAAATATTTTCTGTGGGAATATTAAAGTGATTTAATGCGGTATTGCTATGAATATCAACAACAATTACTTTTTTTGCCCCCGCTGACTGTAGCATTTTAGCAATTACCGACATAGTAATCACCTCTCCACTGAGGAATTGTTTATCCTGCCTAGCATAGCCCATGTAGGGTATAATTGCAAAAGTCCTTGAGGAGATTTTTCTAACCTGAGAAATTATTGATAATGCCTGTAACAGGTTTGTATCTACTGGAGGATATGTAGATTGTACAACTAAGATAACACTTTTTTTTGGAATTTTTCGTAACGTAATCTTACTTTCGCCATCTGGGAAAATTTTTGTTTCAGTTTCTATGTAAACTGCCTTAAGCTTTCGCGCTAAACGTTTAGCTAAATCCTTAGATGCGCCTCCACCTATTACAGTAAATTTAACCAATGTTTCAACGAATTAAAACAGATTCTTAAGTCTTCAGAAATTTCTAATCTCCTTCGCCACGAGCCAAATCTCCAATGCCAAATTCATCAACGACTTGTTTACGCTTATCTTCATGTTCTGCAATCTCATCTGCCTCTCTCTTTTCATCTCCCTGGTAAACAGTTCTAATTGGCCACGGAATTCTAATATCATATTTTTTAAACTCTTCATACATTATTAGCCGCATTGCACTTTTCATTTTGAACTGTGCTCCGTAGGAATTAACATAAATCCAAACAGAAAAATCAAGAGACGAATCATTGAATTTGTTAAATCGTACGGTAGGCTGTTCTATATCCACATGAATGTCTCTATCACAGCCACAACTTTGCTTGTTTTCGTCAAGATAAGGACAGCGCTTTTGCACAGCAACATGATTACCCTTTGAGTCTTTTACCTCAATTAGCGCACGTTTTCCAATTTTAACCAAGATAGATGCAACTTGTTTTGGATCATTAAGGTATGATACTCCAACATCAATTATGGATGGCACCAAATTAATTTCCTTTGTGAAATTAACAATCTCCGCAGTAACCAGTTGCCGTGTGGGAATAATTGCCAGCGACTCATTAAGTGCATGTCTGATGTATGTAACTCTTGGAGTTATTCTATGCACATATCCATTATAACCACTTTCTAACTGGACTCGATCTCCTTCAGTAAACACCTTATCTTTTCTAATCAAAATATATGCAAAATAATTTTCCAATGTTTCTTTTAGTGCTAATCCAACTCCCAATGCCATGCCACCAGTCGCCGTAGCCAAGACAAAAAGATCAACACCCCACCATCCAACCACACCAATAACAGTAGCAACAAAAATTCCAATAGGAAGAACTTGCTTAGCTGACTTGGGAACACGTTCTTCTTGTAACTCAGCATGACCTGCCGGCTTTGC
>ENA-OSET01005834-OSET01005834.1-sediment-metagenome-genome-assembly--contig:-NODE-5834-length-10250-cov-1.977096_pt1 | contig 10250 bp, 8 predicted proteins | sample MGYA00237882_ERZ534229 | MGnify/ENA primary metagenome ERZ534229 (study PRJEB26408, sample SAMN06266212) | sediment metagenome | isolation source: Hudson Canyon methane seep mesocosm | place: USA:Hudson...
TGGCTAGTCGGAGAAGCCTGGGCTTCAAGGCTGATTTTATGCGGTGAACGTATCGACGCCGTAAAAGCTGAGAAAATTGGTTTGGTTCAAGAGGTGGTACCAAAAGGTGAAGCATTAAAACACGCACTTACTCTGGCACATAAAGCCGCAAGACAAAGCCCCGACGCGATTAAAGCCTGTAAACGTTTGCTCACAGCACCTCGTGAGAAAATGGTCGCTCAAGGCCTTAGTGATGAACGTACAGAATTCGTCAAGCTCATTGGAGAGCCGAATCAACTGGAAGGTACCAATGCCTTTCTTGAAAAACGCAATGCTGAATGGCAGTAATCGGACACAGACAAAGACTAGCTAAAACCAAAGCACTAGCAAATCCATCTAAAGGGCTTGAGACACATGACTGAGAATACTAGCAGCGTCATCATAGAAACACTGGACGCAAAAAAACAAAAAATTGGTGTCATCACGCTCAACGCTGAAAAGACACTCAACAGCCTCAATTTAGCGATGGTACGTGTTATTTCATCGCAACTAAAAGCTTGGGCATCCGACGATAGCATCAGCACGGTGGTACTCAAGGGCGCTGGCAAAAAAGCCTTTTGTGCCGGTGGCGACGTCCAGCAACTGTACCAGTCGGCCATTCAAACACCGGGCGGCCCATGTGATTACGCAGAATCATTCTTTTTGGAAGAATACCGCCTTAACTACCAAATTCATCGTTATCAAAAACCAATTGTCTGTATAGGCTCCGGCATTGTCATGGGTGGTGGGCTGGGACTAATGGCGGGCGCGAGCCATCGCGTCGCGAGTGACACCACACGCATAGCGATGCCTGAAATTACCATTGGGTTGTTTCCCGACGTAGGCGGCACCTGGTTTCTTAACAAAATGCCGCGAGGCTTAGGCATTTTCTTTGCGCTGACGGGCGCTAGCATCAATGCCAATGACGCGCTCTATACTGGTTTAGCCGATGTTGTTGTGTCAGCTAAACAACAGGAAAACCTCATCCCAAAACTGTTAGAACAGTCCTGGTCACATAGTCTTGATGAAAACCATGCTCTGGCAACATCCACGATAAACGACTTAGCTATGAATACGAAGGCTTTGAATCAAGAAATTCCGTCTGAAGTGCAAGCACACATAAGTTTCTTAGAAAGTTCCTGTCAACAAACTTCCTTGGGAGAGATTAAAGCGGCCTTGTTAGCACCGCAAGCACAAAATCAGGATAGCAAGTGGATAACCCGCGCGCTATCAACGCTGGAAAGTGGCTCCCCATTATCAAGTCTCATTATTTTTGAGCAACTCAAACGCTATCGCTATGCGTCTCTAGAGTTGGTTTTCGAGAGTGAATTATCCTTGGCGACTAACTGCGTGCGCTACCCTGAATTCGCTGAGGGAGTCCGCGCGCTGCTTATCGACAAAGACAACAATCCACAATGGAAATATGCTCATTTTAGTGAAATACCATCATCATTGTTTGATCAGTTCTTCGCCGCACCATGGCCAGCTAACCCATTCTCTGAAAGCTTGAACGAACGATTGCCTGAAAACGCTGAATGCTCATAAACATCTTGGATAGCGAGCCCTTTGGGTCAGCACCTAAAGCCAGCATCAGCAACTAAACATAAAGAGATTTTTGAACAGAAGGAAGAGACTATGGCAACTATTGCATTTATCGGCTTAGGAAATATGGGCGGCCCTATGGCCGAAAACTTACTCAAAGCCAAGCATCAAGTCCGAGTGTTCGACCTCATGCCAGAACTTGTGAATACCTTAGCTAAAAACGGTGCGATCGCAAGCAAAAGCGCAATCGAGGCAAGCAAAGATTGTGACGTGGTGATCTCAATGTTACCCGCAGGAAAACATGTAGCGTCATTGTACTTGGGCAAGCAGGGCTTATTAACACAACTGACCAGCTCAACACTCGTTATTGATTGCTCAACAATCGATGCAGAGACAGCCCGATCAGTTCACGCAGCCTGCACGGAACAAAATATTGATATGATCGACGCACCCGTTTCGGGTGGCGTCGCCGCCGCGTCAGCAGGCTCCCTCACTTTCATGTGCGGTGGTCATACCCGAGCCTTCGAGCGTGCAAAGCCCGTCCTGGCCGACATGGGGGTCAACATTTTCCTTGCGGGGCCTGATGGCGCAGGACAGGTCGCAAAAATGTGTAATAACATGCTGCTTGCAATACACATGATCGGCACTTCTGAAGCACTTAATTTGGGTACCAGAAATGGCTTGGACGCCTCAGTTTTGTCGGAAATCATGCTAGCGAGTTCCGGCAAAAATTGGAGTTTAGAGCGCTATAATCCCTACCCTAATGTTATGCCAACTAGCCCAGCCTCAAATGAATACCAACCCGGTTTTATGGTCGACTTAATGGCAAAGGATTTGGGGCTCGCCATCGATAATGCCTCCGCGAATAACAGCGCGACACCCTTGGGCAAACTAGCTTTGGATATGTATCTACAAAAACAACAACAAGGTGATGGTAAACGAGACTTTTCGAGTATTATAGAGCTTCTTCAATAGCTATAATTTCCGTCTTTAGTCCGACCTTCATCTTAGCCTTTGTCTCAACAACGGCCACAACTCAGACGGGTTTGATGGGAATTTAATGCAGCATTCAAAACTTCACTCAAAACGATATGCAAACCTGGCGACACTCTGTATGAGCGTCGTTTTTTTATTTCAAATATTTATAAGTTCAACAGCAAGCGCACAAACTTTCAAGGCCGAAAATTTGGAGTTGAACGGCCCCAAACCGCAGGTTATAGACTTTTCACAGCACCTGCATTCTCATGGCTTCGCATTGCATGGCGATCTCAAGTATCCGAAAAACTTTAAGCATTTCGACTACGTTAATCCAAGCGCGCCAAAAGGTGGAAAGCTTCGTTTAATGGGCTTTGGTACCTTTGATTCACTCAACCCTTACACCCTTAAAGGTACCAGCCCCTTTAACACGCCCGGCCAATTTATGTATGGCTTTTCAGAATTGAATGAAACCTTACTTGCCGGCACGGGGAGCTATTCACCCTCGGGAGATGAGCCTCAGAGTGCTTATGGCTTACTCGCTGAGTCGCTGACCTACCCCAAAGACTACGCTTGGGTGAAATTTAATATTAGGACCAATGCTACATTTCATGATGGTGTCGAAGTCACTGCTGCTGATGTGGTTTTTTCTTATCACACCCTAATTGAAAAGGGCCACCCTCGTTTTCAACAAAGTCTGTTGAATATTGCTTCAGTAGAAGCGCTAACAAATAAGGAAGTCCTGGTTAGGTTTACCGCAAGGCATCAAGGCGCCAATATTTTGCGTATCGGCGAAATGCCCATACTCCCCATGCACTACTGGCAAGACAAGGACTTTGAGTCTGCATCGCAAATCCCTCCACTTTTGAGCGGCCCTTACGAACTGGGGAGCGTCGATATTGGCAACTCGATTACTCTAAAACGTAAAGCTGATTTCTGGGGGAAAGACCTTAACCTTTACCAAGGCCGCTATAACTTCGACAAAATTTCCATCGATTATTATCGCGACCAAAGCATCGCATTTGAAGCATTTAAGTCCGATGAATTTGACCTTTACTATGACTACATCGCGAAAAACTGGGCCAGCGCTTATAACTTCCCCGCACACCTCAAAGGAAAAGTACTTAAACGAGAAATAAAGCATCATATCCCTTCTGGTACGCAAGGGATTTTCTTTAATACCCGTCTCGAGTTGTTTAAAGACGAAAGAGTTCGGCATGCTATCAGCTTGATGTTCGACTTTGAATGGACCAATAAAAGTTTGTTTAATGGCGCTTATCTTCGCAACACCACCTATTACCCAAACTCTGACTTTGCAGCACAAAATCAAGCGAGTGACGCAGAGCTTAAACTACTCAGACCTCATCAAAAACAATGGCCCAGGCATAACCTTGAAAAAGTGATCCCTACACCGAAAACTAAAGGCAATGGAAAACTGAGGCCCCAAATCAAACAAGCATTGGCCTTACTTAAAGGCGCTGGCTGGCAAATCAACAATAATATTTTAACTCATCAGGATTCTGGTAAGACATTCACCTTTGAGCTATTGATACGGCAAGCTGGCCTGAAACGGGTAATCCTTCCCTTTCTCAAAAACCTTAAACGCATTGGTATCACAGGGGAACTCAGGCTGGTTGATACCAGCCAATACAAGGCAAGAATTGACCACTTTGATTTCGACATGATGACCTTTGTGCTGTCACAAGGTAATGCGCCCAGTTATGAACAAAGAGACTATTTCCACTCATCCACCGCCAATATCCCAGGCAGCCAGAACTACGCCGGCATTCAGAACCCTCTTGTCGACACCTTGATCGAAAACGTACTTTCGTCGCAAACCAGAGGTTCCCTAATCACCGCAATGAGGGCTCTCGATCGCGTGTTATTGGCCAATCATTATATTGTGCCAAACTGGCATCTAGACTATCACCGTTTGGCAAACTGGGATCGTTTTGAGCAACCGAAACAGCAACCGCGTTATACGCTTGGTATCGACAGTTGGTGGTTAGCTCCTCGTCTAAACCCTTAGTTTTAGTTGCTAATACCAGTTCAACCACGCTATGGCCTTCTACAACAACAGCATTTCAATATGAGAAATGCCGTCTTCGTCATATGGCGCCGAAACAACGGAAAAACCAAGGCTAAGATAAAATTTTTCTAACTGTGCTTGAGCGGAAATTCTGATTGCGGCTCCCGGAAATGTTTGCTGTGTCTGCGCAATACTAAACTGCATCAGCTCTCGCCCCCAGCCCGCGAGCCTATATTCTTGAGACGTCACCACACGCCCGATTGACGGTTCGTCAAAGCGAAAGCCTGGCCACACGACCCGGCTATAGGCACAAAGGTTCCCTTGCGCGTCTCCACCTAGCACATGCCAAGCTTTGCGGTCGAGGCCATCTATATCGGGATACAGGCATTCTTGCTCCAGGGCAAAAACATCTTGTCGCAGCTTTAGTAAGTCATACATAGCGTCAGCCGAGATCTCTGAGAATTTTAGCCAAGACCAGTGTTTAGTTTGTGGATTTTTCATATTTCGCTACTATTTATTTAGTTCAATGAGAGTAAGTTATGGAATAATAAATCACTCTTCACGTCGAAGTATAAAAATTGCCATTTTACCTCAAAAGCTACGCGCCTTTAGGAACAACAATGAGTTTAAAGTCCTTTCTCAAAAAAAAATTAGTGTCTCCAGAACTTGATGAGCAACTCGAAAAAATCGAAATGCCGGTCGGCACATTGGGTTATGACCCTTGGGGCTTCAACACCGATACCAACAAAATAGTCTTATCACTATTTGCCAACATTTATCATAAGTATTTTCGAGTGGAAACTCACGGAATTGATAACGTCCCACCCAAAGGGTCAGCCCTCATTATTGCGAACCACAGCGGCCAACTCCCCATAGACGGCACATTAATCGCGTACTCGCTTGCAAATCGTAAAAAGTCACCTCGCTATCCTCGAGCAATGATTGAACGCTTCTTTCCTACCGTCCCATTTTTGGGGAACTTTCTCAATCAAGTTGGTGCCGTTCTAGGCGACCCGGTCAATTGCGCACGCATGCTAGACAGCAATGAAGCAGTAATCGTTTTTCCCGAAGGTATTCGGGGTTCAGGAAAGTTATACAGGGACCGCTACCAGTTACAACGTTTTGGTAGTGGTTTCGTTCATCTAGCAATGAAACACAACACGCCAATCATTCCCGTAGGCGTTGTGGGATGCGAAGAAACTATCCCGGCCATTGCCAACATTTCACCTTTAGCGAAACTTTTAGGTATACCTTACGTCCCTGTGGCCTTACCTGCTGTGCTGCCGGCAAAAGTCATCTTGAACTTTGGAAAGCCAATCCACTTTGACAATGAAGACCTGACAGAAGAACAAGTCACGCGTCGTGTCGAAAAGGTAAAGAGCGCCATCAACGGTTTGATCGCTAAGGGACTTGAAGAACGACAAGGAGTGTTTCAATGAGCACCACACCAAAACCTAGCCCAGAAAAAATAGAAGCAAAAGCTAAAAAAGCCAGCAAGAAAAAAACCGTTTTGGTAACCGGCGCGGCGGGCGCACTGGCTCAGCAAGTAATCAATCGTTTACGAGGAAAATACCAAATTGTCGCGGTCGATTTTAGAGAACTCACCTTCCTTAGTGATGATATTCCAAGTTACAAAATAGACTTTAACAAACGCGTATTTGAGGATCTGTTTAAAGCCTATTCTTTTGATAGTGTCATTCACCTTGGGCGCATATCTTCTGGAGAAGAAACCAGACTTAGACGTTATAACGCTAATGTATTGGGGACACAGAAATTACTGGATCTAAGCCATAAGTACGGCATTGCAAATGTCATTGTGCTGTCCACTTACCATGTCTATGGCGCATCCGCGTATAACCCAGCCCTGATCGACGAAACGGCACCCTTAAAAGCTGCAGAGCTAACGCAGGATTTGGTGGATTCTGTGGAATTGGAAAACCTGGCAAACATCTACTTATGGCGTTACCCGGACTTAAACATCACCATCCTCAGGCCGTGTAACATTGTCGGCCCTGGGGTCAAAAATACCATTAGTAGATTGCTGACTAACACTATATCCCCAGCACTCATGGGGTTTTCTCCCATCATGCAATTTATTCATATTGATGATATGGCGGATGCGATAGCCTTGGCACATAAGCAATCCAAGCGAGGCGTCTACAACGTCGCTCCAAATGACTGGATCGCCTATCAGGATGCCCTATCTCACGCAAACTGTACGCCGGTACCCATCCCCTCAGTACCGCCAATTTTGCCTAAAGCCATCACAAAAATAATGCGTTTGAAAATGTTTCCCAGCTACCTGATTAATTACTTCAAATATCCCGTCGTGATTAATGGACAAGCCTTTGAAGAAAAGTTTGGCTTTAAGGCTAAGCGGCCGCTTAGAGAGATCTTTAGATACTACCGAGAAGTCAAAAAATAAGCCTTTATTTATAGCAGCATATGCATCTAATTATTCAACCTAAACATTTGATATAAAAAGAGTTAGTTAAAAAATAACTAGAATTTTTACAAGCGGGGCACTGGCTCTATTGCTATCAGGCTGCGGAGGTAGTGGTGACTCGAGTGATTTTCTTTCAGATGAAGTTGACATAAACGTCGCACTAGCAAGCAATGGCGCCACAACAAGTGCGACATATGACTCGCCACAAGCGTCAGTGACTATCGACGGCAATACCAGTACATCTCTATTCTGGGCTGGAAATATTACTGGGGATTCTATTACCGTTGATTTCGGATCTAGCAAGGCCTTAAGTCAACTAGACATCTACACAAATGATGCAAATCTAGGTGAATTAAACGCCTCAAAAATTGTTGAATTGTCTACCGACAACGCTACTTGGAATACCACCGCAGAGACTTCAGGCGGAGCGATAACGTGTCAACAACTAAATTCAAGTGGTGGGCATACTCTCTGTAGTTATAATTCACGGCAAAGCGCTCGCTACATACGCATCACCATAGAAGCATTAACCGCTATCGGCCTCGAAAATGTGCATGAGATTCAGGCAACTGGATTCTAATGAATTCTATTTATAAGAACCAACACACCTCGTATTAAACCGAGTTTCATACTGAGTATTTAACAAGAACAATACGGATAAAGTATCTACACTCCGATATTCTTTAAAGTATCGATGAGTTGCCTCAATACAGAGGCAATATTCGGATGTTCTTGCTCGACGCTAATAAAGTAGCTATCTAAGGAATCGAGGAAACTCGGATCTACAGGCTCTTTTTCACCCAAACTGTGAATATGGGATTCGAGTTGTCGCAAAAGCTCCCGTTGTTGAGCGCTTTCAATTTCAAGGCCAAAACGGTCATGTAGTTCAGTAATGAGATGCTTTGAAGATTCAATTGGCATAATTTACCCTCCATAGATTGAGCCCTTTGCACGATTACTGCGCTTGCAAAGGTCTCAGATCAAGCAAAAACTTAGGCTATTGGTAATCCATTAAAGATGAAAAACAGTAAGGCTGCAAGGCTAGCCGAAGCGGGAACGGTTATCACCCATGCTGCAATAATCTTTTTGAATGCTGATCGCTTAACTAACTTCTCGCTATAAACTTTTTTAAGCCGCTTGCGCTCAGGTTTTTTAATCCCTAATTCTTTTTTGTTCTTCTTCGCCTCTTTAATGAGGCGTTCCATTTCCTCTATCGAGGCGTTTTGAAAATTCTGCAAAAAGGCTTGTAATCTAAGCTTTTCCTCACCTTCATGCTGATCGGCCATCAAATGAAGTTGGCTGGCATAACTGGTTTTCAGGTACTCACGTAAAAAACCAACACCGAAGATTCCCCCAACAGCTATATGCGTTGAACTTACCGGCAAACCGAGCTGAGAGGCAATAATAACCGTGATCGCTGCCGCCATGGCAACACAAAATGCCCGGGATTTATCAAGTTCAGTTATTTCTGAACCAACAGTTTTAATTAATTTAGGTCCATACAATAGTAAGCCTAAAGCAATACCTAGCGCGCCGATCATCATGACCCACAAAGGAATCGAAGCTTTCGCCGACACCCCAGCATTGGTAATGGAGTCTGCAATAGCGGCCAAAGGCCCTACTGCGTTTGCAACATCATTCGCCCCATGGGCAAAGCTCAGTAAGGCCGCAGCAAAAATAAGTGGAACGGTAAACAAGCTATTCACACCACCCCGATTATTTTTAAGTGTTGCTGACTTTCTGGAAATCAAAGGTTTGCTAAGTAACACAATACATATAGCAACGCCAAAACCAATCAATGCAGCCATCTGAAAGTCGACCTTCCAGATTTTCTTCAAGCCTTTTAGCACCAAGTAAGTTGAAAAGGCCCACGCCATAAAACCAAGTAATAGTGGTACAAACTTACGAGCGGCGAGTAGCATGTCATCCTGATAGATGATTTTTTTCTTTATAAAATACAGAAACCCGGCCGCAATAATGCCACCCAATACCGGGGAGATAATCCAACTTGCCGCAATAGCGCCCATTTTGTCCCAATTTGCGATGGAAAAACCGCCTGCTGCAATACCTGCCCCCAAAACACCACCAACGATAGAATGCGTCGTTGACACAGGCGCGCCCAGAAACGTGGCTAAATTGAGCCAAAGCGCCCCAGCCAGCAAGGCAGATAGCATTAACCAGATGAACACCGAAGGATCAGTAATACTTGCTGGATCAATAATGCCTTTTTTAATGGTACTCACGACTTCACCACCAGCTATCAATGCGCCAGCAGCTTCAAATATACCTGCGATCAGAATCGCGCCAAATAAGGTTAACGCTTTAGAACCCACAGCTGGGCCAACATTATTGGCCACATCATTTGCGCCAATATTCATCGCCATATAACCACCGATAACGGCCGATATGGCTAATAAAAAACTACCTTCAATGCCTTTTGACCTCAAGACAACAAACAAGAGCACCCCTAATAAAAACACTAGGCCGGTACCCAAACGCACAAATTCATTTCGCTGATCACTCACAGCGTTTTCAATTTGGTTGATATTCCTAAATTCCATATCCTAAATGCGCCTATACGGTTCAATTGCAAAGAAAGTGGAATGTATATAAATCTGTCACACAAGTGTAGTTTTTTTAATTATTTTTTCCGTCACTTGCCAAGAACTTGGTGGGAGGAGAGGCCGTCCTTGGACGGCTCCGTTAAACGTAGTCAATTAATTGCGTTTTATTTGCTAACATAGCCGTCAATTAACAACAAGCGTAACAACCGATGACATGGGGCCTTCAGCACCGTCATTCGTAACAGTACTAATACCGTAATAATAGGTACCTTCAGTAAGTGTTTCTGAATATGAAATTTGTGACGGGTCAACGACATCTACAGAGTTATTTAAGTCATTAGAACTTACTCCAGAATAAATCCGATAACTCTGAATATCTGCAAAGATTAGATTGCTTCCGTCTTGGCGTTGAGTGGGAATGTCCCAACTCAAAGTTATTAACCTATCAACGGGTACCTCTGGAACTGGATCTGGATCTACAGGCTCATAGCCGACAGGAAGACTGGCTGCATTACTTGGATCCGAATTCGCCTGAAACTCTAGTAAATTACTAACGCCATCGCCGTCTATATCACCTACTGCATCAGTCGGGTCAAACATATCAAGACCATAAGCCAGCTCATAAGCGTCGGGTATACCATCAGCATCAGAATCCTGTGACGTCGACACAACCAAT
>ENA-OSET01005836-OSET01005836.1-sediment-metagenome-genome-assembly--contig:-NODE-5836-length-10249-cov-4.885372_pt1 | contig 10249 bp, 10 predicted proteins | sample MGYA00237882_ERZ534229 | MGnify/ENA primary metagenome ERZ534229 (study PRJEB26408, sample SAMN06266212) | sediment metagenome | isolation source: Hudson Canyon methane seep mesocosm | place...
AGACTTGGTTATCAGCTTCTAATTGCTTTTGAATCGCTTTATATAAAACACTCGACACACCATTATCAGCTTTAGGCCCTGAACTATCGACAAGGTGAACTTTAGGTAACGTTGCACCTGTCGCTCGTTGATTTAACTCAAGCAGTTGATAAAGCTGTTGTTCAACATGATATAAACTTTCTAATGAAGGTGTTGCACTACCTAAAACAATAGGTACTCCAGCTCTTTTAGCTCTGATTAAAGCTACATTTCGAGCATGATAACGAAGACCATCTTGCTGCTTATACGAAGCATCATGTTCTTCATCCATGATAATAAGACCCAACTTTTTTGTCGGGGTGAAGACTGCTGATCGGGTGCCAATAATGACATCAGCAACGCCATCCCTAGCTAATAACCATGATTGTTTTCTCTCACCATCAGAGATTGCTGAGTTTAACACCACAATATTGACAGCTAACCTTTCTCTAAATCTAGCTACAAACTGTGTGGTTAAACCAATTTCAGGAATTAAAATAAGAACTTGCTTGCCTTTCTTAACTGCTTTTTCAGTTAACTCAATATAAACCTCTGTTTTACCGCTGCCTGTAATACCTTGCAATAAAAAAGGGGTAAAGATTTTATTTTTAGCCCAAACAGATTCTACTGCTAATCGTTGTTCATCATTAAGCTGACATGACGGTGATAACTTTGTAGGGATCGCTGTTTTTTTAATCTCTTGTTTCAAGGTGATTAATTTTTTTTCTTCTAGTGAAACCAATGATGATTTACATGAGCCTAGTTCTTGGTAAATTTCACTTTGTGCTAATCCTGTTGAATTTAAGATCAATAAATCTAAAATTTGCTGTTGTTTCTTGCCAACTTTTTGAACATCTGGTTTTTTATTGATTTGCCAGAAATATTCTGTTTTCAGATCTAAATTTTCTCCTTTGCGTATTTTTTTAGGCAGTATTGTTTGAAAGCAATCTCCTAAAGGGTGGTGATAATAATCACTCAACCAATGTGTTAATGAGATTAACTCTGGTGGGAGGATGGGGGTTTGATCTAGACATTCTAGAATGGGCTTCAGTTTTGATGTGTCGGTAGTTTCTTCAATATTTTTAACTTTGACGATAATACCAATCAGTTCTCTAGATCCAAAAGTTACACGAACACGATAGCCTGCTTGCCAGTTTATTGTTGAGTCATTACTAAGATAATCAAAATTTAATCTTAGAGGACAAGGGATAGAAATTTCGAGAAGTGAGGTCATATAAACATATATTAATAAAGTATTTAAAAGATTATGATGTTGATGATTGATGTCTGTGGATATGTGGGTTAGTCATTTTATTATATATTAATCAATAATTTAAGTTTAAAGTAACTGTGGATAGAATCATCTGCTAAGTCGATTTTAACTGTGGGTAACTAGGTGACTTATCCACAGCTAAAGTTATCCACAGCTTATGATCCATTTTATAAAGCCTTTATACAGGAGTTGTATTTTCACTATCTACTTGCTCCATGGTCAAGGTTTCTCGTTCAAGATGGAGTGATTCAAAGTGAATTAAGGCCTTTACTGCCTGTTGATTAATACGTCTAATTTGGCTGATTGAAGCCAGTGTTTTATCCATTTTAGCTATTGATAAAGACCCTTCTGCACCTCTTCTCAGGAGTAACGATTTTAATCCTTGGTACTCAGACTCTAAAATAGACAATGTGTGTTGTGAGTCAGCACTTTGAGTGTTGTTATCACCTATTGCAGTTTGTTTTAAAAGAAGAATACTATTTTTATAAAACTCATTTATTTGCTGTTGGATAGAGGAATTAATCGCTGTTGCAACTTGTTTTTTTGCCGTATTGATTAAGACTGATAATTCTGAAATTGAATCATAATATTGTGCAACACGTATCAGTACAGGCAGTTTTTCTGAAATATCTTCTGTTAAATTTTGGGTGTATAACTGTGTCGTGTAATCACCTATAGCCAGTGTTAGCCTTTTTACCACTAACTCCTTATTAGTCATGTCTTTCGTGCTTACTTCAAAGTTAATACTATCTTTCGCCATAGCAAGAGAATAGCTACATACACGTTCTATTTCACGGCTTAATGCATGTAATGCTAATGAAGGTAGGGTAAGGGTGTGTTTATCAAGATATTTAGGTTTACCGTCATCTTCACCTTTTGTTTTAAATCGTTTTTTTAACCATTTTACGAGAGTATTAGCTATTGGCCACACAAGTAATACGCCTAATACATTAAATATGGTGTGGAATAGAGCAAGTGTTAATGTCGGCGAATCACTTAAGCCGAAGTAGTTTTGATTAAATAAAATAAAGCTTAATAAAGGAGATATTAATATGAGTGAAACAACAGCGGTAAGTATATTAAAAATAACATGACTAGCAACAACTCGTTTAGCTACAGGGTTGGCACCAAAAGATGAAAATATAGCGGTAGTTGTACTGCCTAAGTTACTACCAATAACAATGGCAGCAGCAGGTAATAAAGTCATTAATCCTCCAGCCAAAGCGGTTAACGTAATGGCAAGGGTGACACTTGAAGATTGAACTAATACGGTAATTAAAAAACCAAACCCAGTATAGGTAATAATGTCTTGCCAAGTAGTATCACCGCTACCAACAAGTGATATATTGGTGCCGATTACAGAAAATGTATCTTTTAAAACATCGATACCTAAAAAGAGTATTCCAAAACCAACAAGAGCTTGACCAAAAGCACCCAGGCGAGTTTCGTTTTTTGATAATTTGATGATCATACCGATACCGATCATGGGCAGAGCAAAAGCACTTATTTTAAAATTAAAACCAATAAGAGTGACTAACCAACCTGTAGTGGTAGTACCTATATTACTGCCAAAAACAATCCAGATAGCTCTTTTAAGGCTTAATAGGCCAGCATTGGTAAAACCAATCGTAGCAACAGTGACTGCACCTGAGGATTGCACTAAGCCTGTTAAAAAGATACCGACACTTAAACCTCGTAGGCGAGTATCAGTCCAGTGATGGAGAAAATGATTAAGAGTACCGCCAGCGGCCATTTTAAGGCCGTCAGACATTAACCACATGCCCAATAAAAATAAACCTAAGCCGCCAATACCTGAGCTAATCATTGAGAATATTGACATTACTTGTGTTTAAACCTTGAAGTAGTTAGTTATAGGAATGATGATACCTGATAATTAAGCTATGATATGAAGATAATTTTCTAGAGATTTAAATAGCGTGAAGTTAGCCATTATTGTTGCAACAGATGAAAAAGGTTTGATTGGTAGAGATAATGATTTGCCGTGGAAGCTCTCGGCTGATTTACAATATTTTCGGAAGGTCACGATGGGTAAGCCACTTATTATGGGCCGTACTACTCATGAATCTATTGGTCGCGCTTTGCCGGGGCGAAAAAATATTGTGGTGACTAAAAACTTAACTTATCAGGCTGAAGGATGCTGTGTTGTTCATTCTGTTGCTGGGGCATTAGAAGCATGTGATGAGGCAGAAGAAGTAATGGTCATGGGCGGAGCATCATTGTATGAGCAATTGTTGCCACAAGCTGACCGTTTATATCTTACACAAGTTCATGCCAGCCTAGAAGGTGATACATGGTTTCCAGACTGGCAACAATCTGAGTGGCAGGAATTGAGTAGAGAAGATCACCCTGCTGATGACAAGAATGATTACCCTTATAGTTTTATTGTTTTTGAACGAATTTAACTAGAGGTTAAAATTCGTAACGCAGCTTGAGTATGTTCAGCGGCTTCATGACCTAAATCAGTTAAATAACCACCATCTTCACTATCTACTAAGCCTTTTTCATGTAAACGTTTAGTCGCGCTTACTAAGCCTTCACGGGCTGTGTTGTGTACTTTAATACCTTCTTGAGTACTGTCTAGGTTGAAACGTAATAATAATTCGATTTCATCAACTAAAGCTTGTTGAATTGACATGGTTCTACCTTGTTTTATTGGTTATTAATGATAGGTATATCCTACTCCTATCAGCGATAATAGCTATGGCTAATTTTAGGTTTCAATACAAATATATTGCTGTAATCACAAATTTGAATAACAACGTGACTTACAGCTTTAAGATAATTTATATCAACTTTATAGAGTAAAAAAACATGGCTGTTGAGCAGTTAAAATTACAATTATTTAATCTTCACCAAAACAAACTATTTGAATTTTTAGTCATAGGTATTATTGTTTTTTCTGCGCTGATAACAGGTGCAAAAACCTACGATATTAATTCAACCATGGCGGCTGTAGTGGCATGGATGGATATGTTTATCACCGTGTTTTTTCTTGTCGAAATATTGATAAGGTTGGCATCAGAACCCCGATTTTTTGATTTTTTTAAGAAAGGTTGGAATATATTCGACTTCCTTATCGTTACAGCAAGTCTAATGCCGATAGAAGGTAATGATAGTGTTTTGTTAGCACGGTTATTACGAATATTTAGAGTGTTGCGCCTTATTTCAGTGATCCCTGAGTTACGAATATTAATAAGTGCACTCATTAAAGCCTTACCAAGAATGGGCTATATCGTCTTGCTGATGTTCATTATTTTCTATATTTATGCGGCTATTGGTAGTTTTATGTTTGAACATATTAACCCTGTTTTATGGGGGAATATTTCCATTTCTATGTTGACATTATTTCGTGTCGCCACCTTTGAGGATTGGACTGATGTCATGTATGAAACGATGACAGAATTCCCTTTAAGTTGGATTTTCTATCTAAGTTTCATCTTTCTTACCGCCTTTGTATTTCTCAATATGATGATTGGTGTCATCCTCGACGTCATGCAACGAGAACATGAGGAACACTACCGAGAAACTGGTGAAGGAGAAGCGGGAGAAGTGCATTGGATAAAAGAGCACACCGAACAAATGGAGCAGCGGTTAGAGCGTATTGAGAGTTTATTACTGGAAAATAAGGGTAGTAATATTAAATGATATTGCTAACGTCATGTTACTTTCTCTTTTACCGACAGCCAGTTGTATTAGTATCTTTAACACCTGCAAAAATAGGTGTTAAGCTGCCACAGGTAGTATTTGTCTGGCCGCCTGAAGGAGCCGCTTGTAAGTTGAATTCTGTAGTGGTTTTTGAGTGTGGACTAAATGCAGAATCATCAATGTGTTATGCCAACGGGTAAAGTAACGGCAACAGGAGAGGAAGCATTATTGTCGCTATTTTTTGACCTTAAAAATAACGACCTATCCACTCCACCATATTATAAGGTCTAGCATTGACTAATACTGTGTTCAATGCAAGGTTTAGCAATAGATGTGGCGGCTTCATTTTGTATTCAAAATGCGAATAACCTGTCTGCCGTGTTTTTGGGAAACTACACTCTGAATAATTGAAATAGATCTCATTATTCAGAGTCTATTCTTTACATATATATATTATAGGGATAGTCTTAACTTTGGATAAAGGCTTTTTAAGGTTAATGCATGTTTAATAGTCGTTACAAATCAGTAGGTTTTACTTTAATTGAGCTAATGATTACTTTAGTTATCGTGGTTATCTTAACCTCTATTGCTCTCCCTAGTTTTCGTTCAATGATTATTAGTAATAATATCATTACAACTACAAATGAACTTGTAGCTACGGTAAATTATGCGAGATCAGAAGCGATCCGAAGAGGAAAAGGTATTACAATTTGTAAAAGTAGTTCAGGAACAGGGTGTTTGACAGGAGGTGGCACATATTGGGATAGTGGCTGGATTGCTTTTGTAGATACTGCTAATTATGGTACTCATGATGCTGGTGAGGAAATTATTAGAGTGTGGTCAACGCTTCCTACTGGGTACACGCTTCGCCCAAATAATAATTTCATTAATTATCTTCGTTATGATCCTCATGGTGCCGCTAATAACATTGGTACATTTGCTATTTGTCATGATAGTTCTGAAGTTGGCGCAAAAGCGATTGTAATAACGCGATTACGTCCTAGGCTTGGTAGTGACAGTGATAATGACCAAATACCAGAAAAAGATAATGGAAGTAATATCTCAACGTGTGAGTCGCCATAATGATATCTAGAAAGAAAAAAATAGTTGGATTTACTTTGATCGAAGTTCTGGTCGCTGTATTGATTTTGTCTATTGGCTTTTTAGGGATGGCAGCATTACAGATCACGGCATTAAAGAATAATCAGAGTGCCATACAACGAAGTCAAGCGACGATATTAGCTTACTCTATGATGGATGAAATGCGAGCGAATAAAGGTGTTGCCACTATTGGTCAATACAATTTAGCAAAGACATGCACTACACCGATAGCTGATGGAACATTACGAACAAATGGTCAAGTTGCATGGTTCAATGCGCTTAAGATAAACCTTGGAAATCAATCAGCAACGTGTGGAGAAATAACGTGTAGTGCGGCTATTTGCCTGGTAAAAGTCTATTGGGATGATAGTCGAGCAGCATCAGGAACTAATACTCAATTTGTTGAAAATAAGAGTGTCTTATGAAAGTTAAATTTGCTACTAATGCACAACGTTTAAGTGCTAAAGGTTTTACACTGATAGAGCTGATGATTGCCCTAGTGTTAGGTTTGCTTATTATTGCCGGTGTTATTGGGGTGTTTGTTTCAAATAAACAGGCTTACAGGCAAAATGAAAATTTGGCACGAATGCAAGAAAGTGCTCGTTACGCATTTGAGGTGGTTGCTCGTGATATTCGCGATGCAGGAGGAATTGGTTGTGGAAGCAATTTACCGACAGCCAATGTCGTTAATAATCCTTCTACACAGTGGTGGTCAGATTGGGGGGATGGAATCAGGGGTTACGGCGGTGCACAGGCTTTTCCAGCTAAGGCAATAGGAACGAATACTACTGATCGCGTAGCAGGAACAGATGCAGTTATTGTTTGGAGTGGAAACTCTAATGCTGATGTGACGATTGTAAGTCATAACCCAAATTCTGCTCAGTTTAAGGTGAATACAACTGCACACGCTTTTTCTGATGGTAATGTGCTGATGGTTTGCGACTTCAAGCAGGCTGCTATTTTCCAAGTAACTAATGCTAACTCAGCGAATGTGACTATAGTTCATGGTACCGGTAATACAGTCACACCTGGTAATTGCAGTAAAGGCCTGGGTTATCCTAGTGATTGTTCATCTGTTAACGGGAATCCATATACTTTTGCTGGGGGTGGGGTGCTAACAAAACTTTCTAGCAATGCCTGGTATATCGGCTTTAATGGTCGAGGAAGTAAATCGCTTTACCGTGTTAGCATTAGTGGAACGGATGAAGTTGCTGAAGGCGTTTCAGATATGCAGCTTCAATATTTGGTAAGGGATGTCAGTGCAAATTTAGCTTCAGACTATGTTGATGCAACAGCTATTACCGATTGGACTTTGGTTGTGGCAGCAAGAGTTGTTTTTAATATAGATACATTAGAATCTGTTGGCACGGATGGTAATATGATTACCAGGACATGGAATACTGCTGTAATGTTAAGGAATCGGGAGCTCCCAGAATGATATTAGCGGTAAATAATATAAGTAGAGTGAAAAAGACTCAGCAAGGTGCTGTTTTGGCAGTATCATTGATCTTTTTAATTCTGGTTACATTGCTTGGTTTATCGGGTATACGAACAGTTATTCTTGAAGAAAAAATGGCTGCAAATAGCCATGACCGGAATATTGCACTTCAATCAGCAGAAGCGGCACTGCGGGAAGGTGAACAAAATGTTGAGCTTAATAAGCCCGTGCCAACTTATACCGATAGCAACAATAATACTTGTCCTGCAGTAGCCGTGGCTATTAATAATTGTGCAGCTGGTATTTGTCCTGTACCAGATGCTAACTGTGGATCTCGTTGGGATTCAGCATCAGGCTTTACAGGTTGGACTAATTATACGGGGCCAAACTTAGGTGCACTTGCAGGTGTTGTTCCACAGTATTTTACAGAATATTTAGGTGATAACTTTGATTGCGCTAATGGGGGGCCATCGGATCCAAAAAACTGTAAACGTTACCGAGTAACAGCACGAAGTAACCCTAGTGCAGATCGTGCATCGGTGATGCTTCAGTCAATTTATGCAACAGATTAAAGAGGATAAAGAAATGACGATCAGTAGAATTTTAAAAGGGGCTGTTTATTCTCTTTGTATTTTAATGGCAATGGTTGTTAATTTATCGACGGCCAACGCAGATGTTGTTGGGATAGTTACGAGCATTTCAGACAAGGTAATTGAAATTGATGGTACTCAATATGAATTACCTTTAACGGTATTACCCATGGAAAAGACTGCTGGTGATAATCAAGTGGAAGTACCCACTAATCTAAAATTAGGTCAAGCAGTATTGTTTAAAGAAGATAGCGGTACGATTAACAGTATCACAGTTTTAAATGAAGAAATTGATACTGGCAGATCTGGCGTAATCAAGGAAAGTCATTCAGCTAAGTAGCTGGTAACTTTAATTAGCAGGGGGGATTATACTCATGGAAAAAAATAGATCTAATAAATGGCTATCTATCTTAGCAGTACTTTCATTATGGTCAATAACTAGCGCTCAGGCTCAGTCTATTCCTAGCGTTCCACTAATCACATCAAACTCTGCTGAACCGAATATTCAAATGATTCTTGATGACTCAGGATCTATGCATTGGGAGATTATGCCCGATGATTATATCTATTCTTACTATGTTTTTCCGAGAGTAAGTGGGATATATGGGGGTAGTGATTATACAAATTATGTCCCAACAGTTGACGATAATAATGCATATAATGCTCTCACGAGATCACCTCAAGTAAATAGTATTTATTATAATCCATCTGTTACCTATCGACCATGGAGTAAGTCAGACGGAAGCTTGTACAGTGATGCTGCTATAGCATGTGCTGAACACAACCCGTACGATCCATCAAAAGGTTGCAGGGATTTCACTCAAAATAATACGGAAAATGCATATTGGGAAAACTGTTCGGCATCCGGTCCATCTTCATGCTCAACATCATTGGATATAAGCAAAACATTTTGGCCTGCGACCTATTTTCGTCATAACGGAGGGAGTGTTTGGCTATGGAGTCAATACACAAAGGTCGAAATACAATCTAGTACGGCTACCTATACAGGTGAAGGACGAGAAAATAGAACAGATTGTACGAATGCTACCAGCGCAATATGTTCGTACACAGAAGAAATACAAAATTTTGCCAATTGGTACACATATTATCGATCACGTATTCTGACTGCTCGTGCAGGGATTGGTAGGGCTTTTTCTAATCAAGGAGGAGGTTTTCGTGTAGGATTTGGATCTATTAATCATAGCTCTACATCAGTCGATGGTGAGCTAACAGAAACTGTTATTGATGGCGTTAGAACCTTTTCAGGAACGGATCGGGATGATTTTTTCTCGAGATTATATGGCCATCCTATGCCTGATTCAAGCACCCCGCTACGCAGAGCATTGAGTGATGTGGGTGATTATTATAGTCGTTCAGATGATAAGGGGCCTTGGAGTACTACGCCCGGCGAAACAGGTGGTGAAGATTTAGTTTGTCGCCAAAGCTATACCATTTTAATGACGGATGGTTACTGGAATTCTAGTGCAGCAAATGGTGATGCAGCTGATAATAATGATGGAACGGCGGGACCTACAATTACAGGACCTAATGCTCAATCATATACTTATAATGCTATCTCACCCTTTACAGATAATAGAGATGATACTTTAGCTGATGCGGCAATGTATTATTGGAAAAGAGATTTACGTACAAATATTTCAAATGAGGTGCCTACGAATTACAAAGACCCTGCATTTTGGCAACACATGGTTACTTTTGGTGTTGGTTTAGGCGTTACTGGTAGCGTTAATTCTGATGATGCCTTTGCTGCAATATTGAGTGGCGCAACGATAAACTGGCCCGATCCAACCGCAACTAATGCAGCGAAGCTCGATGATTTACTGCATGCTTCGGTTAATAGTCGAGGTGGTTTTTTTAGTGCTAAGAATCCTGATGAGTTTGCTACTGCGCTTAGTGATACTTTGACAGATATTTCGAAACGAATTGGTTCGGCATCATCAATTGCTGCAAATAGCACGTCAATATCAACAAATAGTCAGATATTTCAAGCTAAATTTAATAGTGCTGATTGGTCTGGCGAATTAGAAGCATTCTCTGTTATAGCAACTGGGGTTACGAGTACACCCGCATGGTCTGCATCTAATCAAATTTCTGCACCCGCAAGTCGGAGCATTTTCACCACCACGGGTGGAAATGGAAAAG
>ENA-OSET01005838-OSET01005838.1-sediment-metagenome-genome-assembly--contig:-NODE-5838-length-10248-cov-3.083473_pt1 | contig 10248 bp, 8 predicted proteins | sample MGYA00237882_ERZ534229 | MGnify/ENA primary metagenome ERZ534229 (study PRJEB26408, sample SAMN06266212) | sediment metagenome | isolation source: Hudson Canyon methane seep mesocosm | place: USA:Hudson...
CCTCTACTCAACAACAACTAGTCAGCCAAAACCTACTTCAAAGCGCCATTGAAAACGCAAGTGAAGGTATTTCTATTATTGATAGTGACCTGAAGTTGGTCGCATGGAATAAGAAATACCTAGAGCTTTTTAACTACCCTGAACGCCTAATTTATATTGGCTGCCCTATAGAGTTATTAATTCAATACAATGCAGAACGTGGTTTATGCGGCCCAGGTGACATCTCTCAGCAAGTCAGTAATCGCATCAATTTTTTAAAAAAAGGTAGCCCACATAACTCAGAGCGCCAACATACTAGCGGACAGGTTATTCGCATTGAAGGCAATCCACTCCCTGACGGTGGCTTTGTCATGCTTTTTTCTGATATCACGGTATACCGTCAAGCAGAGCAAGTATTAAAAGAAGCCAACCAAGACCTTGAAACACGCGTGGCTGAACGCACCCAAAAACTGGCTGAAGCAAATAAAGCACTAGCCATTACTCAAAAAAATTCAGAACAAGCGAGTGCGAAAAAAAGCCAATATTTAAAAGCCTGTAGCCATGACTTAATGCAGCCATTAGAAGCCGCAAGACTATTTACCTCAGCCTTATCCTTTAAAAATGACCTTAACCCACTGCAAAGACAGCAAGTTAATAATATTGACCACTCTCTCAAGGTTGCCAATGAACTAATAGCCAACCTTGGGGAGATCGCACGCATTGAGAGTGGCAATATTAAACCTGTGCTCGAGGTTTTTTCGCTGAATGATTTAATGAGTGATTTAGAACGAGAGTTTTCTGCCCAAGCGCTTGAATATCATGTTGATTTCCAAATGTTCCCCACCCAGCTTTGGGTACTAAGTGATAAGCACTTATTAGGGAGAATGCTGCAAAACTTACTCGGAAATGCTTTTCGGTATGCGGGAAACAGCAAAGTTGAATTAAGCGCGTCTTATCATAACGATAAAGTAGAAATTCACGTAAAAGATGGTGGCCCAGGCATTCCATCCAATAAGCAGTTACTTGTATTTGAGCAGTTCACTCAATTGCAAACGCCAAATAATCTCTCTACTCAGGGTTTAGGCCTAGGCCTAAGCATTACTCAAAGTTTAGCCGCGCTATTAAATCATTCACTCAACCTTTATTCTATTGAAGGTGAAGGCTGTAATTTCACCATTTGCCTACCTCAAGCAGCGCCCATCACCTATCGAGAACCAGTAATCGTACAGTCTTCTGTCAGCTTACAAGGTGTAAGTGTTCTCTGTATTGACAATGACCCTGCCGTTCTTAAAGGGATGGTAGAACTGCTTTCTGCTTGGAAGTGCGAAGTTTATAGCGCTGACTCTACTATCAGTGCAAAAAAAGTATATGCCGATATAAAGCATGACATTGACATCTTACTGGTTGATTATCAATTAGAAGACGATCTCAATGGCCTAACACTCATTAATGAGCTCAGAGAAAGCCATGGCAAAAAAATACCTGCGATTCTTATTACCGCCACCACCGATGAAAGCATCGAAGAAAAAGCGAAGCGTGCTGATGTTGGGTTTATGCGTAAGTTAGTCAAACCAGCATCGTTAAGGGCTATGATGAGTGCCATGCTAGCTAAATCGCTGAAAGACGACTACCTGTAGAGCAAGAGCATTGGCCTTATTGTAGGGATTAAACGTCTACTTTAGCGCTTGAGAAAAACTTTGCTCAGGAATATCTAATTGCCCAAGTAAAATGACCGCTTGTGTTCTGTTTCTCACCTCAAGTTTACGAAAGATAGCCGTTGCATGGGCTTTTATCGTTGCCTCGGAAACAGACAAATCATAGGCAATTTGTTTATTTAACATGCCTTCAGCAAACATCATTAATATTCGATATTGTTGTTGCGTTAAACTGGCAACATTTGCAGCAATTTGTGACTGGCTCGCATGCGGTTTTTGCTCTGTTAAGGTGACCGGCGTCCAAATTTCACCCGCCAATACTTGAGTAATCGCATCAAACATCGTCGTCGCAGCGGTCGATTTAGGAATAAACCCTGACGCACCATAACCCATCGCTTTGGTAATGGTGTCATTGTCTTCATAAGCTGAAATTACCACCACAGGAATTTGAGGAAAGTGCTGACGAATATGTATTAAGGTATTAAAACCATGAGCACCGGGAATATTTAAATCTAACAATAAAAGATCAGCATCTGAATGTTCAGCCAATAAAGTATCTAATCCTTCTACTGTTTCAGCCTCTAACCACTGCGTATCAGGCAGTTTTTCCTTTAATGTTTCCAGTAAAGCTTTACGAAACAAAGGATGGTCATCGGTAATAATTATTTTTTCAGGTTGAAGCATTCATAAACCCATCTTTGATAATTTAATGTCTTGATATTAGTTTAGCTTCTTAATCACGAATTGCTTGTTATTGAGCTCTGATGCTTCAGTCAATGATTCATACTCATCAAGAAATAGTGGATATGAAGAAATAGTCCATCCTTTGACCGATAGTCGTATATTTTCGACCAAAGTTAATCCCTCTCTTTTAGAAGGGAGTCATTTCAACGATAGATCATGGGATAAAATAGTATGAAGGTGTGATGGAATTACAGCAGCTTAGTGCTATAAGCGGATACTCCTGAAGTTAAAGCTTAATGCACTAAGAACTAACTAAAAAAAGTGAATTGATGATTTTAAAGTGGCTGCCATAGCTTCCAATGAAGCCACTTATACAGTTAATCATTTAAATTCAGAAAAAGGGATTAGACCCCTTATAGCTAAGAACGGCTTTTTAGAAAAAACCTTCAAACCATAACGCTTTTCATTACACGCGAGTGGAGCGAGCCCACTAGAACAATGGTTATGGCTTTTGTGAGTTATATTTGTTCATGACATCTAAAGCAATTTGTTGACCCCATGCTTGCCCAGCAGCCATTGACTCCTGCATTATGTTTGGCATGAACTTTATCATTTTTTTACCCGCTGGCGAGTCATAGAACTCGTTGGTAGCATTAATATCTTCTTGAGTTAAGTACTTTTGATAAATAGGGATAGTCATATTAATAATGTCATCACCACTAACTTGGCTCATAAAGTCTTGCCAAAATTTCTCAGGAGCTTCTGGTATCATTTGTTTCATTGCTGGTAGCATCTGGTTCAACATTTGAATACCAATATCTCCAGCCCCAGTCTTCACCATTAAGTTCTTGACACTTTCAGGCGAAGCTACTTCTCCATAAGTGGGTGATGATAAAAATAGAATTGACAATCCGACCGACAGAACTTTTTTCATTTTTACTCCTTTGTTTAATTTGCCATAACACTTTGCTAAACGGCGAACGAAGCGAAATCCGGCGACCGTAGAGAGCGTACTTTATTGGCTGGTTATGTGCTAGATGAATAAGCAATTACTTGATTCTGTAGCTTTGAAACATACGAATCCATACTATCAGAGACTATTTTGATTTCTGCCTCAGTGAACGCAATTGCCTCACCCTCTTTTAAATACTCCTTTAACTCTCTAGGGAGCGCACTTTTAATCTGATTCAAGACTCTAGTGTTAACGATACCAGCCTCATGAGCTATTGAGTGCCTACATGCTTGACCAAGAATTATATTATTTACAGTTTGGTCTTTATCAATTTTGATGCCGAAGTATTTCTCGAACTCTCTTTTAATACTCTTCATGTCTTGGAAACTAATATTATTTTTGGCAATTAACATATCACCTATTGTGTCTCCTAATGAGGTGCCGTAAACAAGTAGTTCATCAACTTTTATCTTTAATTCCGTATTGAGAACTCGTTTATCTTTGTGAACCTCTATTGCGATTTTTGAAGCAGCCCTGAAAAGATCAGCAATCGCTGCTCCAAAATAGGAAACGAGTAAAACCACCGCTTGGTTATTAATTATTGAAAATCGCGATTTTAATGAGTCGTTATTTCTGATGTTTGTCAGATTATCCAATGTTCTTTTTCCATTGGATTTTTCGTTGTCAATACTATACGGAGGTTGAATTAATTTCGAATGTAGATCTCTTATTGAGCCAATAGCCATATCCAAAACTTCGCGATCAAAGTTTATCAACTTTTGGACCGACTCAATATTCTTCTTAAATGTATCTAATGTACTAACCATGCTTCCCTACACTTTTTTTGCGCATAACGCTTATCTAATGGGACGAGCTGCGTAGCAGCGAAGTTCCAGCTAGCTTGCTGGCGATCATTTTGATGTATTTGTTATGATTTTTTTCTCCATACTTCTATTGCACCTGCTACTCCTAGGCAACCTAACCCAGTAAACATTAGGAGATTGGCAAGAAATTCAAGCACTTTCCAAATTCCTTCTTTACTCTCATTAAGATACATCGTGTATGTGCACTTTTCTCTATAGCTTTCAACTTTCTCACAGTCGGTATTTTTATCAACTTTTGTTTTCGTCAAAGTCTCAAATTCAATAGTATGTTTGGCAGCCTCCTTATCTCGGTCGAACATGTACTCAGCTAAAGTAAGAAATCCGCTACCTATTCCAATAAAGCAAGCAGCGAAAACAGCTACTAAATATTTTTGAACATCTATTGCTTGCATTTAACCTTCCAAGATCCATAACAGTTTATTAGGCGGAATCCGTATTTTGCAGTGTTATATGGATTCCGTCTAAGTCTATTTTTCATTATGGAAAATCAGTTACGACCGATTACAATACAACAATATTTTTCAAATGAGTCTAAGAGTAATCTGCGATGAAGGCTAACTATATTAGGGCTAGAATCAGAACTAATAACTAGTGCTAAAGTATTTCTGCCTTTAAATTTAATGCCGTCTTTAGGACGATAAGCAAGCGAAATTATGGCAATTAGACCAAGTAAACCTTATTCATCAGCTGCTCGAAATGGTACTTTGTCGAAACTGTTTCGGGTCAAACCTAAGGTTTTAATGAACCGTTTTATCTCATTCAGTTTAAAGCAAGGGTATTGCAATTATGGCTCTTGAGATTATGCTTCATGAACAGACATTTCCCGAAAATCGAATTGGCCCTCACTAATGCGTAAACTCCCCTCCATAAATTTGCTCGTGACTTTTGATTCTACAGCTAGACACCTAAGTTTTAAAAAAGCGGCTGAAGAACTCTTCGTCACGCCTTCCGCGGTTGGTCATCAAATTCGGGTGTTGGAGAAAGCACTCAAAACCCCGCTCTTTGAGCGCTTGAACAGGTCAATCAAGCTAACCCAAGAAGGCTTAAGCTATCATCAGAAAATATCTGGAGCGCTGAACACGCTCAATACGGCTACATCACAGTTAATCGAGCGTAACAATAAAACATCTCTACTTATACATTGCATCCCTTATATCACCAACGCCGTTCTTGTACCTCACATCAAATCATTTTAAGCGCTATACCCAGAGTTGAAAATTGGTATTAAGTCGAAAGTCGAGCGAGAAAAACTGACGCCATCTCAGTTGCAAATCGCGATACGGCATGGGAAAAGTGATGATGACAGCTTGCACTACGAAGCACTTACAGCCGTTCATATTTCCCCTGTTTGTGCTCCTGATTACATAGAACAAACAGCGCTAAAAGAACAAAGTTTGATCCAACTGTCTACCGACAAACATAGCTGGCAAAAATGGCAGTCAGACTGGAATACAAGTATAGAGTCTAATGAAACACTGCATTGTGATGGGTTCCAAGCCGTGATAGAAATGACGGAGCAAGGTCTAGGGCTGGCAATGGGTTACTTCCCTATTTTGGCTCCTCAAGTTGCCAAAGGGGATTTGATCCTGCCTTACCCAGACAAGGTAAGCCAGTTAGGCTCACTCTATCTTGCATATTCGAAAGAAGATAAAAACGATCCCGTTGTGACAGCTTTTGTTTCGTGGTTCAAAAACATCATCTGTCACTATCAATTTTAAGTTCTACCGGTCTTAAGTTTATCTATTACCGACTATCAAGCCCTTCATTCAGACAAGTTTTTCTTTCCTGAGAGCGTGTAAAAACTCATTTGTCGATCATTTTTCTTTTTCATACCCTTTAGTCTCGAATAATTTAAATCGGTATGAATGATGATTTCTGAAGCTATTGATGGCTTGATTCCAAGCTTACGAAAACAAAAAACAATCTCAGGCTATGCTAGCCGTTCAAGAGAAGGCATTCAATTTATGGACCTAGGAAGTACCCTGATCCGCTACCGCATTGCTGGTAAGGGGACAAAAATTCTCGTTTTCGAAACCGACCCTCCCGTCGTCATTGAGCATTATGACTATTTGGTAGACCTGTTAGGCAAAGACTACAAGATAGTTATATTTGAACCACCGGGATTTGGCTTCTCGGTTCCATCAATGCGACTAGACTATTGTTTTCAGTCTTCGGTAGCACTAGCAGAACAGTTTCTGGAAAAGCTGAACATAAAATCTGCTGTGATGGTGGCCCCTTGTGTACTGGGCTATGGTGCCATTGACCTAGCTCAAAAACGCCCGGACTTGATTAGCCATTTAGTTTTATCACAAGTACCAAGTTGGAGTGAAATGTTGAAATGGAAGGTGACTAGAGATCCTAAAGGCCGGCTGTCTAAGCCAGTATTGAGCCAACTATTATTGAAAACACTTAAAAAGAAGCGTACCCCTTTATGGTTTGAAACTGCGTTAGGCGACGCCTCCTTGATAGAACAATTTAACAGTCTTGCACAACAAGCTTATCAACATGGTGCAACCTTTAACCTTGCTTCTGGATTTCAGAAGCTACTGATAGGTCACTCACCTCTTCCTAGCCAAATCGACACAAAAACTCTATTTGTTTGGGGCGAAAAAGACAGCTCTCACTGCAACACATGCAAAAATTCAAGCTTACAGATGATTCCACACGCAAACCTTGTTCGAATACCTAACGCGGGACACTTTCCAGAATTAGAAACGCCGGATGTATTTGCAAACCACCTTGAGGCATTCGTCTACCCCCTAAACCCTAAAACAAGCTGAAGGTATAAAAATATGATTGATAAATTCACAATCACGACTCAAGACGGTTTCACCCTTTCAGTCACGAAATTTGTTCCTGAAGAAGCTCCAATCGCTGGTATTATTATCAACTCAGCAACAGCCGTTAAACAGGGTTATTACGCTAAGTTCACCAAATTTCTTGCTGAACAAGGTTATTTAGTACTCACTTATGATTATCGAGGTATTGGGGATTCATCAATAAAAGATTATAGAGACCATCGCCTATCCATGCGTGCTTGGGGGGAGCAAGACTTTGCAGCGATTATAGACTGGTCGATTTCAAACTACCGCCAATTAGATTGGCACTGTATTGGCCATAGCGTGGGCGGCCAGATCATCGGCTTTGCACCGAACAACACCAACTTGAAAAGTATTTTTTGCGTTTCATCACAAAGCGGGTATTGGGGTCATTGGGAGTCACTAGGTAAACCCAAAATGCTCTTTCTTTGGTACTTAGTTATTCCACTACTTTCTAAACTTCTTGGAAAAGTGCCAGGGCCTCTTCTCGGTGGTGAAAGTCTACCAGCGGGTATTGCTCAACAATGGGCTTACTGGGGGCGCCATACTGATTATATCGTCGACAGAAAAGGTAAACCGATTAGGCAAGGGTTTTCCCAACTGAAATGTTCTATAAGATTCCTTATGATCGATGACGACAAAGATTTCGCTCCACCTAAAGCGGTGATGGCTTTGAGGAGTTTTTACAAGAATGCTGATACATCACTAGAAAAAATCAATGCCAAAGAATTAGGTAAAAAGCATATTGGTCATTTTGGTTTTTTTAGAAGCGAGAATAAAGGTAACTTATGGGAGCTGCCGCTAAATTGGTTAAGCAGTTTAGCTTAGTGTATAGCCTCCACGATAAGTAAATAAATTTATTATTAATAAGCACTACTTCAATTATGATAAATCGTGCAAGCATGGCAAAATAGCGGCTAACAGTTTTACCTCAACTCTATTCATGGTATTTAGCAGGAAACACATTAAACATGACGATTAACTGGTTCCCCGGGCACATGCACAAAGCCCAAAAAGAAATTAAAAAAGTCATGTCTCAAGTAGATGTTGTAATTGAAGTATTAGATGCACGCATTCCTTTTAGTAGTGCAAACCCTATGATTCAGAACTTGAAGGGAAATAAGCCCAACATTAAAATTCTGAATAAAGCAGACTTAGCTGACCCTGAGACAATTAAGCTTTGGCAAGCACATTTTGAGCAAGATGAAACGGTAAAAACACTCGCACTTTCTGCCACGTCTGACGAACGAAAAAACACCATTAATAATTTATGTCGCAAACTTGCACCACACAGAAAAGACTCAGACAAACCCATTAGCGCCATGATTATGGGTATCCCCAATGTTGGAAAATCTACCTTAATTAACTCGTTAGCAGGACGCGCCATTGCAAAAGTTGGTAATGAGCCTGCTGTCACCAAGCGCCAGCAAAAAATAAACCTCGATAACGGCATTATTCTCTCCGATACCCCTGGCATTCTCTGGCCAAAACTAGAGCCTTCCAGTTGTGGCTACCGCCTTGCAGTAACAGGTGCAGTTAGGGATACGGCAATGGAATACGAAATTGTCGCGTTATATGCTCTCGATTTTTTATCTCAGAACTACCCTCAAGCCTTAGAAAAACGCTACAAACTAGAAAGTGCAAAATTAGGTAGTGAAGAATTACTTAAATTAATTGGCAGTAAACGTGGCTGTTTACGTTCTGGCGGTAAAGTAGATTTACATCAAGCTGCCACCATTATTTTAAACGAATTACGTTCAGGTAAATTAGGGCAAATTTGCCTTGAAACGCCTGACATGATGATTCAGGAAATGGCTGATTATCGCGCGATGATCGAAGCCAAACGCGCGGCTGAAGAAGCTGAAAAGGCCGAAAAGGAGAGCCGGCAGAGATAAGTTAAAACAGTAATATTTACACCAATCAATAATGAGTTCCACCAAAAAAGGATTTTTACTATGATCACACGTCTACCTGAACGTTTAGTAGATTACCGATTAATATTAGCCTTCTTCAGCCTAATATTAATCGCTGGCTTAAGTGCTGGTTTAGGGCAGCTTCGCTTTGAAAGTGACTATAAAATTTTCTTCAGTGACGACAACCCTCAGTTATTGGCCCACTTAGATAACCAAGACCGCTACACTAAAAGTGATAATGTCACCTTTGTGATTGCCCCCAAAGATGAACAAATTTTCACCCCAGAAACACTCAGCAGTATTATTAAATTAACCGATGAGTCTTGGAAAATACCTTATTCTGCACGGGTTGACTCTATTACTAACTATCAACATACCTCGGTCGATGAAGATGACCTAATTGTTGAAGATTTAGTTTCTTCACCAGAAACCCTTTCGCAGGACCAACTTAATCGCTTAAAAGGCATCGCATTAGCTGAACCACTCTTAGTGAATTTATTACTGTCTAATAAAGCGCATGCCACAGCCGTTTCAGTCAACCTTAACTTACCTGACAGCCAAGTTGAGGCAGATAAAGCAACGCATGATCTCGTTGAGTATGCACGCGCATTGCGTGACCGGTTCGAAGCAGATAACCCTAATTTAAAAATTTACTTAATCGGCCAGACAATGGTCAATAAGACGTTTAATGAGATGTCGGTACAAGACATGACTTACCTCATTCCACTCATGTTTATTATTATTGTGGTATTACTGCAACTCATTCTGCGTTCATTTGTCGGAACCATCGCTACGGTACTCCTCATCGGCTTAAGCGTATTAGCCACAGAAGGTTTTATGAGTTGGGTAGGTTTTGCATTGAATCAAATTAATGTCACGTGCCCAGTGATCATTCTAACCCTTGCGGTATGCGATGCGGTGCATATCATGAATGGCTACCTATTCAATTTTTCACAAGGTGATTCACGCGTTATTGCGATGAAAGAAAGTTTATCGTCTAATCTAAAGCCCGTTTTTTTAACCAGCCTCACAACGGCGATTGGGTTTATGAGCATGAATTTCAGTGACTCTCCCCCTTTCCAAGAGCTTGGCAGTATTTCTGCATTTGGTGTCATGATCACCTTCTTATTCAGCATAACACTTTTCCCCGCGCTCGTTTTATTGCTGCCACATAAAGCTGTGCCGGTGAAAAAATCACAAAATACCGTTACCCTTTCTGAAAAAATTGGGGCATTTTCAGTCAAACATCACAACCCAATATTTATCGGCCTTTTGATCGTGGCGATTATTTTAGTCAGTTTCACCTTCAAAAATGAGTTAAATGACAACACCGTCGAATATTTCCATAAAGACGTTCCGTTT
>ENA-OSET01005839-OSET01005839.1-sediment-metagenome-genome-assembly--contig:-NODE-5839-length-10247-cov-4.150049_pt1 | contig 10247 bp, 6 predicted proteins | sample MGYA00237882_ERZ534229 | MGnify/ENA primary metagenome ERZ534229 (study PRJEB26408, sample SAMN06266212) | sediment metagenome | isolation source: Hudson Canyon methane seep mesocosm | place: USA:Hudson...
GGCTTCCGCCGAATCCCAGGAAGCGCATTGCGAGTGGATCGACGGAATTACCCGTGTTCAACTGCGCCGCAGTGCGTCCGAGGCCAAGGATAAAACCCTGGACCAAGAATTGACCACTCTGCGTGCCGCTGTGCACCAAGCACCCTACCCGGTATGGCTTCAATCTGAAGAAGACGAAGTCACCTGGTCCAACTTGGCTTATGACAATCTCAGCCAGAAATTACGTGGCCGTAACATAGATTTCGCTGACCCGCTGTTCGCCGACCTTTCCGAACCGATGACCAGCGGCAAAGCTGAGCGGATCTCTATTCCTCTGCCCGATACCAATAAAAAACTATGGTACAATATCTCAACCACTGAAACCGAGGCTGGTTGGCTATGTCACGCGGTGGACATCAACGCAGTGGTTGACGCTGAAGTCGCCCAGCGGAACTTTGTGCAAACACTGGCAAAAACCTTTGCCCAGTTGTCTATTGGCTTGGCAATTTTCGACCGTAATCGCCAATTGGTCCTGTTTAATCCAGTGCTGATCGACCTGACCGCCCTGCCCGCCAATTTCCTTAGCTCGCGGCCTAATCTACTCAGCTTCTTTGATCGCCTTCGCGACCAGCGCATGATGCCAGAGCCAAAGAACTACACCAGCTGGCGCCACCAGATGGCAGACCTGCTTGAGGCCGCTGCAGAGGGCCGGTATCAGGAAACTTGGTCTTTACCATCGGGTTCAGTCTATTCGGTAAGCGGTCGTCCGCACCCTGACGGGGCCGTTGCCTTCCTGTTCGAAGACATTACTGCCGAAATCACCCTGACTCGTCAGTTCCGCTCGGAGCTGGAAATGGGCCAATCGATCATGGACCAAATGGACGAGGCCATTGCAGTGTTCGCAAATGACGGCACCATGACGTTTTCTAATAAAGCCTACCATGATTTGTGGCAGATGGACCCTGAAGCCAGTTTTGCCAAGGTATCGGTGGTTGATGCATGCCGTGTCTGGCAGGACATGTGCGCCGCAACCCCCACTTGGGGCGAGTTGCGCGACTTTGTAAACGGCCACGAAAACCGCGACCCGTGGTGGACACACGTCCAGCTGCGCAGCGGTGATCCAATGATCTGTAAGGTTTCTCCGGTGCAGAACGGTGCAACAATGGTGACATTCCGTGCGCCGGGCCCGTCTATCGCTCCGAAGGAACAGGAACGCTTTGCGATCACGCACCAAGACGGCTAAGACGCGAACCAGCTTGCAGCCTTTAACGTGCGGGGCCATTGTGGCCAAATGACACTTTGCCATGCGACCCGTACTCTTACCTCTCCGCAGGACACCGCCGATCTGGCCACTCGCATCGCCGAGGCTCTTAGCCCCGGCGATTGCCTTTTGTTGGAAGGCCCTATTGGCGCTGGCAAAACCCATTTCTCCCGGCATCTGATCCAATCATTGTTGCCCGTAGCCGAAGACGTCCCGTCACCTACGTTCACTTTGGTGCAAACTTATGACGTGCCTTCCGGCGAATTATGGCACGCAGACCTGTACCGGCTGTCATCATTGGATGAAATTGAAGAACTGGGTCTGGTCGACGCCTTTGACACCGCGATCTGCCTGATCGAATGGCCCGATCGACTGGCCGAACTCACACCCATGCATGCACTGAAATTGCGTCTTGCTCTGGACGCCGATCACGCAGATACCCGCCATCTGACGTTCACTTGGAATGATGAAAAGTGGCACCCGCTGATGGATCGGATAGCCAATGACTGATCGAAAAACCCTGGCCACTGCATTTATTAATACAACCGATTGGGCCAATGGCACGCGGGTTGATCTGGCGGGGGATGCCTCGAATCGCCGATACGAGCGGGTGTTTGCCCCGATCACAGAACTGCCCGCAGTTCTGATGGATTCTCCACCGGGTCAGGCTGAGGATGCAGCAACTTTTGTCTTCATCACAAACCACCTGCGTGATCTGGGGTTAAGCGCGCCGGAAATTTTGGCCGAAGATACTGAACATGGTTTTTTGTTGATCGAAGACCTTGGTGACGATCTGTATGCACGTATCCTTCGTAGCGATCCATCGCTGGAAATACCACTGTATAAGGCCGCCACGGATGTTCTGGTAAAGCTGCACTCAGAGCCAATGCCCAAGCTGGAAACCATGGGCCCACGTGTGATGGCACACTTGGATGACATTGCATTCACCCATTACAGTGGCGGTATTCTTGGGGCCCACGACACAGATCTGGCAGCCCGATTTGTGGATCGATTCGAAGAAATTCTACGTACCACAGTTCAGGGAGATCCAGTCCTGGTTCAACGTGATTACCATGCTGAAAACCTGTTATGGCTACCTGATCGCGGCGGTGTTGCCCGGGTTGGTTTATTGGATTATCAGGCCGCTCTTGCCGGCCATCGTGCTTATGATCTTGTGTCGCTTCTCCAAGATGCCCGCCGAGACGTTCCCGCCGACATAGAGTCTCAAATGATTGATCACTATATCGCCAACACCAACGTCGACAGCCAAGGATTTCGAACCGCCTATACCGTATTGGGCGTGCAGCGAAACCTGCGTATCTTGGGGGTGTTTGCCCGTCTGTCTAGTGACTACGGTAAACCGCAATATGTTGATCTAATCCCCCGAGTTTGGGCACATATGATCCGCGGTTTGGATCACCCGGCGCTGGCGCCTGTGGCGGACATAATCCGCAACTCCATGCCACAGCCAACACCCGAAAATCTGGATAAGCTGAGACCGTGATGCAAACCCACCCCTTATCTGTGATGCTGTTTGCCGCCGGCTTTGGCACCCGAATGAAGACTCTGACCCGTGACTGTCCTAAGCCAATGATCAAGGTAGCCGGTCGACCGCTCATCGATTACGCGCTGGATCTGGCACGTGAGCTTTCACCAGACCGTATTGTCGCCAATCTGCATTACAAGCCTGAGCAGCTGCAGGCACATCTTGAACCTCAAGGGGTGCTGCTAAGTCATGAAACGCCCGAGATTCTGGACACCGGCGGAGGCTTGCGGCAGGCTATTCATTTGCTAGGCAATGGTCCGGTTTTCACCATGAACACCGATGTGATTTGGGCCGGTCCAAACCCTCTGGAACTAGCAAGCGACGCTTGGGACCCAGACATCATGGACGCATTGCTGGTTTGTGTGCCGCTGGCCCGCGCAATGGGACGCAAGGGCGCCGGCGATTTCACTGCCGACCCCCAAGGTCGCATCAGCCGCGGTGGTGATCTGGTTTATGGTGGTGTGCAAATCATAAAGACCTCTGGCCTGCAAACTATTAAGAAGAACACCTTTTCACTAAATGAGCTTTGGAACCAGATGCATGATGCGAACCGTCTATTTGCGCTGCAATACCCTGGCCACTGGTGTGATGTTGGCTACCCAGAAGGTATCGAAATCGCCGAAAGCCTGTTGAAATCACATGATGTTTAAACCTTCAGTTACGCCCCGCATATTTGCCTTGCCGTGCGGAACCGATTTCCCTCGTGCACTTGTCGACGGGCTGATCCAACGCAGCAATGGCCAGCCGCCCGAAGCGCTGGCCAAGGTTGAGCTGATCGTCAACACGCAACGCATGGAGCGCCGCGTCCGCAGCCTGTTCGATGCGGGACCTAACCTTCTACTTCCACGCATTTCGCTGCTCAGCGACCTTTCAAAACGTGCGACCCTGCATGGATTACCCACCGCCTTACCTGTGTTGCGGCGGCGACTTGAACTGTCACAACTGGTGGCCAAACTGCTGGATGCTGATCCCAGCCTGGCAGCGCGATCCTCCTTATATGACCTGTCCGACAGTCTCGCCGCATTATTCGACGAAATGCAGGGCGAAGGTGTCACAACCGATGCCATTCGTAACCTCGATGTCTCGGATATGTCAGACCACTGGGCGCGGGCGCAGAAATTTATCGGCATCGCGGATGAGTTCACCAGCACTCACAGCGGCGCGATGGATGTTCAGGCCCGGCAACGTCAGATGGTGCTGGACTTGATTGACATCTGGCAAGAAAACCCACCGCAACATCCGGTAATTTTAGCGGGCTCAACCGGATCACGCGGGACAACATTGTTGCTAATGCAAGCCATCGCGCGCCTACCACAAGGTGCGGTGGTCCTGCCCGGCTTTGACTTCGATCTTCCTTCTCAGGTTTGGGTCGGTCTCGACGATCCGCTTATATCAGAAGATCACCCACAATTTCGATTTCACAAGCTGATGACAGGTCTGGACTTGGCTCCGGATGACATAAAACCCTGGTGTGACAATGCACCACCGGCCCCTGCCCGCAATCAACTTGTTTCCCTGTCATTGCGCCCTGCCCCAGTAACCGACGCCTGGATGACCGAAGGTCCCAAATTGACGGATTTGGACAAGGCGGCAGAAAATGTAACCCTGATTGAGGCCCCAAATCCACGTGGTGAAGCATTGGCCATCGCATTGCGACTGCGTCAAGCGGCCGAGGATGGGCAAACAGCGGCGCTGATCACCCCGGACCGAATGTTAAGCCGTCAGGTTTCGGCCGCGCTGGACCGGTGGGATATTCTGCCGGACGACAGTGCCGGCCAACCATTACAACTGTCACCGCCTGGCCGTTTCCTACGCCATGTCGCTGAACTATTTTGCAAAGAACTGACCGGCGACAGTCTTTTGACGCTGCTAAAACATCCGCTGACCCATGACGGTGAGGCCCGTGGCGACCACTTGCGGCACTCTCGTGAATTGGAATTGCAGTTGCGCAACTCTGGCCCTCCGTTTCCCGATGGCGCGTGTTTTGGCGAATTTGGAACCAACCGCGAATTACTGGCTGGTTGGACCAATTGGCTAACTTCTCATTTCGCTGACCGGGTGATAAAAACTGAACTGCCACTGACCGAATGGGTGCTCCGCCTGGGTAATCTTGCCGAGGCTATTGCTGGCGGCAGTCAAACAGATGGTTCCGGGACGCTTTGGGATAAAAAAGCCGGCCGCGAAGCCCTAAAGGTCATGCAAGAACTGGAAGCCGAGGCCCAGCATGGCGGCGACATGACCGCCCGCGACTTTGCTGACTTACTGGGGGCGCTACTGTCGCAAGGTGAAGTTCGCGACCGGGACGCTCCGCATGGAAAGATCATGATCTGGGGTACGCTCGAGGCCCGCGTTCAAGGCGCCGACCTGGTGATTTTGGGTGGGCTAAATGAGGGCAGTTGGCCTGAGGCCGCCACGCCCGATCCCTGGCTAAACCGTCAATTGCGCAATCAGGCCGGATTACTGCTGCCTGAACGCCGGATCGGGTTGTCCGCACATGATTTCCAACAAGCCATCGCCGCGCCTGAAGTTTGGATAAGCCGCGCCATTCGGTCTGACGATTCCGACACTGTTGCCTCGCGTTGGCTAAACCGGTTATGCAATCTTCTGGATGGGTTGCCCGAACAAGACGGGCCGGATCTTTTACAGGCCATGCGGGATCGCGGCCAAAAATGGCTCGACTGGGCCGTCGCGCTTGAAAAACCGACAAAAACAAGCCCTGCCCTGCGCCCGTCACCACGGCCGCCGGTGTCTGCCCGCCCGCGTCGGCTTACCATTACAGAAATCCCTCGATTGATCCGCGATCCCTACGCGATTTATGCCAAACATGTGTTGCGCTTAAGAGTTCTAAACCCGATGGTTCGCGTTCCCGATGCCCTGTTGCGTGGCATCGTGGTGCACGAGGTGTTCGAGCATTTCATCAAGGAAACGCTGGATGACCCAAGCCTGCTAACCCCCGACCATCTACTGCAAAAATCACGTGACTTGCTGGAACAGCACGTGCCCTGGCCAGTGGCGCGTTGCCTGTGGTTATCCCGCGTGAACCGGATTGCCGGAGATTTCATTCAGGCTGAACAGACCCGCCGTTTGACCTCGCACCCGATAGCGTTTGAAGCTAAAGGTGAGGCCCGGTTAGACCCGCTTGATTTTACCATCGCCTGCCGCGCCGATCGCATAGACGAGGATGACCGCGGATTTCTGCACCTTTACGACTACAAAACCGGTGCTCCGCCGTCAGAGACGCAACAGTTGAAGTTCGAAAAACAATTACTGATCGAGGCCGCAATGGCCGAACAGGGTGCGTTTGAAGACATAGGTCCCAGAGAAGTTTCCCGAGCCATGTTCATCGGGTTGGGTACCGCAATGAAAGAAATTCGCGCACCAATTGACAAAGATCCGCCGGCCAAGGTTTGGGAGAACCTGCGCGAGCTGATCAGCGCCTATTTTGAGCCTAACCAGGGCTTTTCAAGCCGCCGCATGCTGCATTTGGATACTGAATTGGGCGACTATGATCATCTTGCGCGGTTCGGCGAATGGGACCGAAGTGCGACACCAGAACCCGAGGATCTGACATGAGCAAACGCGATGCCGCATCCGAAGCGCAATACCGCGCCGCCCGTCCGGATGCTTCGACTTGGCTGGCCGCCAATGCGGGCTCTGGCAAAACCAAGGTGCTGACCGACCGGGTGGCGCGACTGCTGCTGCGTGGGGTTCAACCACAGCATATCCTGTGCCTGACCTATACCAAGGCCGCCGCTAGCGAGATGCAGAACCGTCTGTTCAAACGTCTTGGCGAATGGGCCATGTTGCAGGATGCACCTCTGATTAAGGCCCTGACTGAACTTGGTGCCGAAGATGCCATTTCGCCCGAAGGGCTATCGCAAGCGCGCACTCTCTTTGCCCGCGCACTTGAGACCCCGGGCGGGCTAAAGATCCAAACCATCCACTCGTTCTGCTCGTCCCTATTGCGTCGCTTCCCGCTAGAGGCCGGCGTCAGCCCACAGTTTTCGGAAATGGAGGATCGCGCTGCGACCCTATTGCAGGCAGAAATCGCCGAGGATTTTGCCAAGGGCGACCAAGCGCATTTGGTCGAGGCGCTGGCACGACACGTCACCGACAGCGATTTTGACACGCTGACCACCGCTATTAGTCATCGCCGGGCCGGATTCGAAACGCCGACAGATTGGGAAGACCTGCTCCAGCTGTTTGGTCTGCCTTACGGGTTCGACGAAACCGCGTTGAATGCCTTGGCTTTCCTTGGTGGCGAAGAGGAACTGATATATCGCACCCGCGAGATGCTTGCCAGCGGCGGTACCAATGATCAAAAGGCGGCGCAAAAACTGGCTGCGATCACTCAACCCTCCCTTTCAGACCTTCCAGTATTGGAAAGTGTATTCTTGACGGGGGCTGGCGCCAAAGAGCCGTTCACGGCCAAAGTTGGATCTTTCCCCACCAAAAAATTACGCGAATCCCACGCCTCGTTGATGGACCAGCTGGAACCACTAATGTTGCGGGTTGAGGATTCCCGCGCCAAGCGGTTAGGCCTTGTGGCAGCACGCAAATCACACGACCTGCACCAGTTCGCCATCGCGTTTGTACCAGAATACAATCGCCGTAAACAATTGCGTGGTTGGCTGGATTTTGACGATCTTATCCTGAAGGCCCGGCAGCTACTGAACGATCCGGCTGTCGCTGCTTGGGTGTTGTACCGGCTGGACGGTGGGATCGACCATATTCTGGTCGACGAGGCGCAAGACACCAGTCCGGTTCAATGGGATGTAATCGAAAAGCTGGCACAAGAGTTCACCTCGGGCGAGGGCGCACGATCAGATGTCGAGCGCACGATTTTTGTGGTTGGTGATAAAAAGCAGTCAATTTATTCATTCCAAGGCGCCGATCCGGATGCCTTTGACCGTATGCGAGCCGAGTTCGGCAACCGCTTGCGTGACACCGGGGCCGAGCTACAAGACGCCTCGCTCGATTTCTCGTTCCGCTCGTCAGCGGCTATCTTAGGGCTTGTTGATCTGGTCTTTCAGGACCTCCCCCGCGCCGGGTTCCATAAGGAATCGCTGCATCGGGCCTTTAAATCCGACCTTCCTGGGCGGGTTGATCTGTGGCCGGTCGTGGAAAAGGTCGATGATAAGGATGAACGCGACTGGACCGACCCGGTCGACCGGCCCGGAGCCCGCCATCACAATGTCATTTTGGCTGAGCGCATTGCACAATCGATAAAACAGATGATCGACGATGGCACCACCATCCCCGAAGATGGCCCAATCCGTGGAACATTTGTGCGTCGCCCGGTCCATGCCGGTGATTTTCTGATTTTGGTGCAACGACGCTCGGATTTATTTTCCGAAATCATCCGCGCCTGTAAGGCCGCCCGCCTGCCCATCGCCGGCGCCGACCGGCTAAAGGTTGGCGCTGAACTGGCGGTCAAAGATCTGGCGGCGCTGCTGTCTTTCCTTGCCACGCCCGAGGATTCTCTCTCGCTGGCCTCTGCGTTAAAGTCGCCCATTTTTGGCTGGTCAGAACAAATGCTGTTTGACCTTGCCCATCGCCGGACGTCAAAATACCTGTGGACAGCCTTACGTGATCGCGCGGCGGATTTCCCGGAAACGATGGAGATCATTGACGATCTTCGCAATCAGACCGATTTTCTGCGCCCCTTTGACCTGATTGAGCGCATTTTGACTCGGCACAGCGGCCGCCAAAACCTCCTGGGCCGGCTTGGCCCCGAAGCCGAAGACGGTATCAACGCCCTGTTGTCGCAGACATTGGCCTATGAGCGCACGGATATTCCCAGCTTGACCGGGTTTCTGGTTTGGATGCAGACAGATGATCTGGAGATCAAACGGCAGATGGGCGCGGCTGGTGAGATGATCCGGGTAATGTCAGTGCATGGTTCCAAGGGATTGGAATCACCCATTGTGATCCTGCCCGACACGGCCAAGCGACAGGCCCCTCGGGATAATGAAATTATGCTGGCCGATAATACGCCTATTTGGAAAGTTCCCACTGCCCAAATGCCAGCAACAATGCTCGCCTCGAAAGAGGCCGCGCAAGAGAAACAGCAGAATGAACGGTTGCGCCTATTATATGTGGCGCTGACACGGGCCGAGAAATGGCTGATTGTAGCTGCTGCCGGCGATCTCTCGAAAGAAGGTGATAGCTGGTACCAAATGGTACAAACATCTTTGGGAGACGCCGGGGCGGTGACACTGGACACTGCAGGTGGTCCTGGATTGCGGCTACAACATGGGAATTGGGATGGCTTGGACTTCAAACCGCATGAGGTAGTCAAACGCGAAAGAGCTGTACTTCCAAAAGTATTTTCAATTCCCGCAGCCCCTTATCAGCCACCGGCACCCACACTTAGCCCATCAGATCTGGGCGGAGCCAAGGCCCTTCCCGGGGATCAGGGACTGGACGAGGAGCAGGCCAAGGCCCGTGGATCGCGTTTACATCTATTGCTGGAAAACCTCCCGGCGGTGCCAGTCGAAAACCGAGCGCAAGTTGCCCAAAACCTGTTACCAGACGCCGATGATCGCGATGAACTGCTGGCAGAGGCGACAACGGTGATCCAAAACCCTGCAATGACAGCGGTCTTTGCCTCTGACACTCTGGCCGAGGTCACGATAACGGCCCAGCTGAATAGCGAGCGCTTACACGGGATTATTGACCGTCTGATTGTGACACCCGAAAAAGTGATTGCCGTGGATTTCAAATCGAATGCCACCGTTCCAACCCAGCCCGCACAATGCCCCGAAGGTGTGCTGCGCCAAATGGGCGCCTATGCCCATGCCCTAACGCAAATATATCCCGACCGTCAGGTTGAAACCGCTATTATATGGACCCGTACCGCGACCCTGATGCCCCTACCACACGATCTTGTGTCAGACGCGTTAATGCGACGTCTGATACCTTGACGATCTGCCAACCCATTCCTAGGTTCCTAGTCCAGTTGCCACATACTCATGGAGACATTCCTATGTCCACCGTAGCCGTCACAGACGACACATTCGACGCCGAAGTCAAAAATTCAACGGTCCCCGTAGTGGTGGATTTCTGGGCCGAATGGTGCGGACCCTGTAAGCAGATCGGCCCAGCTCTAGAAGAGCTGGCAACCGAATATGGCGACAAAGTCAAAATTGCCAAGATCGACCTGGACAGCAACCCAAATGTTGCAGCTGCAATGGGTGTGCGTAGCATCCCGGCCCTGTTCTTGTTCAAAGACGGCCAAGTGGTTTCAAACCGATCGGGTGCTGCGCCCAAATCTGCTCTGCAAAGCTGGATCAACGAAGCACTCTGATCAGATCTATCAATTCAATACAAAAAGGGCGTCCCAAAACAGGGCGCCCTTTTTTCATGTCCTAAAGTCCACAAAATACAATCCTTGGCTTGCATTGGACAAAGAAAAAGCCGCCCTGGGAGGAGCGGCGGCTTTAACTTTTCGACTTTAGG
>ENA-OSET01005840-OSET01005840.1-sediment-metagenome-genome-assembly--contig:-NODE-5840-length-10245-cov-11.203088_pt1 | contig 10245 bp, 7 predicted proteins | sample MGYA00237882_ERZ534229 | MGnify/ENA primary metagenome ERZ534229 (study PRJEB26408, sample SAMN06266212) | sediment metagenome | isolation source: Hudson Canyon methane seep mesocosm | place...
AGGCACCTGATGATTAAGAAACCGTAAATCTGATAACTGGAGCGCACTTACAATGGCGCCACGCTTAGGGTCTTTGGTACCAACAGATGTTTTTACCCACCTCAATAAAATCCTTTTCCCAGCAGTAATAAGCATTTATGTTTTATATCTTATCGTCAACACAAAGACCTTTTTGGGCAAGATCAATATTTTCTTCGGAGAGTATTATTTGCGAGTGCACCAGCGGATAAACCCTTGTTTCCCTTTCGCCATCGATCACTAAATAAAATAAATATGCACTATAGGGGAGTAACAGAAATAAGACTAACAATTTATCCTGATTGTAAGAACGAAATATCTACCACAGCGGTTTCCTGAACTAAGACATATGCTAGCTTTTATTCAAAATCAACCCACGAATGAATTAATAGCTTTGCTATATTTAGAAAACCTAATTCGGTCAAAATGAAATTTCTTAAACAAATATTCGATGGGCATAAAATCCCCAGCTTTTATCTCAACAATAATATCAGGCTCTGAATTTTTATAAATACCTTCTCCACGGCTGTTTAATTTTATATATTCAATATGTCTATCGATGGTAAGCCTCACATTATGAATTTTATAATAGTCCCTTTTATAAGTAATTCTAATTCTTGGCTTGCAAACCCCATAATTTTGATCAAAAAAACCAATCGCCATAATTTTTCTCAAGTCAAAACTCTTATCTGTAGTTTTATATCTGCCCTCAAGTGATGAAGTCTTAATTTCTAATACACTATTTTCTATTGTGTGTTCTTTCCTTGTATAACTCCTAACCCTAATTTTTTTTCTGGGGATACTACCTTCTTCAGAATCCCAAAACATTTCCATCCGATCATTATCAAAATAAGTTGACGAAACTATCCTCGTATCATAGAGCTTATAACCATTATTCTCATCTATCCAATTTAAAAGATTCAGTAATTGGTTTTTATGAATGTGTAGCTTTTCTTCTTTCCTAAAACTCATTGCACAAACTCAACTAATGATCCTTTTTGCTGGGTAACCTGACTTGGCGGACAATTATGCGCACCAACTGTTATCTTCCCCCCCCAAAATTCCTGTTTTTTATTGTATGCACTAAAGCAAGTAACAGTAGACTTAACTGTTACAGAATTCACCCTTATAATTGAAGAGTCTTTGGCCGCTATCCCAATATTTGTCTTTGATATTTGGGCTGAATCTATAGTAAGTTTTGACTTTTCACCCACAGAAATCGCTTTATCTTCGCAGTTATACAATTCCGCATGCCCAATACGGTAATTCCCAGAAGACAGATCAACACAATCATTTTCTGCTCCTTTTACGCTAATATTTTTAAAACTTAGGTTAGAGAAATCCACATCAATAGCATCGCTCAATACATTCTTTACAACCACATTTTTTAGGCTCCCACTAACTCTGACCAAATTCACCCCGTCTTCACATAGCGCTCCATTAATATCAATACTTACATTTTTAACACTTAGGTCTAGCAAAGTTAAGCAGCCTGTTAATAAATTCTTGTTAAACCGTTGCTCGCTGTTAGCTTTTTTTCCCATAAAACCAACAAGCTTAATACTCCAATTATTTAACGTGCCGCCTTGAAGTACAAACCTATCGTTAAGATCATTTTGCTTTAGTTCTATTGTCTTTTCTTCTTTATTTATTAACGCTTCCGAAGACCCATAAATAACTAATTGAACTCCATCTTCAAGGCTAAACCCTCTGTTTTCTTCCTCTTTTTTTGTATTTTGACCCGTTAAGTATTCCCGCTTATTTCCAATAAATATATATGAATATCCACTATCATCTGAAAACCTACCCTGAATTAATTTCGAATAGTCTTCAATATTAAACATCTCATAACGGCATGATGCTAATAACAAATTACAAATCTCAACATAAGACCTTTTGTCTGTAGAAAATACTAGCTTCTTTTTATTTGTATCTTTTTCCAAATCTTCAGTATTAGAAAAATATGGTCTATAAGGGTTTTTTGAAAGATTGATACTGGAGGTATTTTTTATTATTTTTAGATTTAAAATTACCTGTTCAAGAATCCCGCTCACTGTTGCCAAGCTATAATCCAATCCAAGTTTTTCCAGTCGAGTATGAAAGTGTTTTCTATTTAACTTGCTAAGCGACTGAAGTGCAAATAAAGAGCCAATAATCTCATCACTATTTAACGTATTCCCAAAATACATGAAATCACTAAGTGAACTATTTAGTCTGGTAATGTTTGAATTTCCGTCATATCCATCATAAAAGATAGGCTTTAGATGCCTATACATTGGATCATAGTAAAAACTTCTATTATGAGGTCGTAGAGCATGTGAAGCACCAATAGCAACCAGAATGGCGCTAAACTCTCTATCCTTATCTATATAATTTCCATAAGATAAGGCATTGGCACGCAAAAACCTATCATTACGATTTCTGTAAATATGCTTCCCGGATATATACTCAAGATAAGCTTTATTTAATTGGGACAAGGCAGTTTTAGAAATCTCCAAACTTATTATTCCTTTCTTCGCCCACTTCTTATTAAGAATCCTTGCTAACCCAAACCTGTCAAATGCTACCAGATCATTACCAAACAAGAATCTCTCATCTCCCTCTAGCATAGGAGCTTCACGTAAGTTATTTGACTCAATAAATTCTTTGGTGATTTTTTCTTGAAAAAGAAAGGTGGTTTTTAGACCGTTAAAGACAGAAGGTATATGATATGTTTTGGGTGCTAAGAAACCTAATTCCTTTAAGAGTGCGGTTGAAATTATTTCATTATCTCCACCTCTTGTTTTGGAAATAAATAATTTGAATTTAATAACAGAATCAATATTACCATTAAGCAACTCAACATCAAGACTTGTTATACCTGGAATATCATCCAAATGATCAATATGATCTCCACTAATCCGAATTTTAGCTTGAAATGTGCATTCTAAATTATTATTAAACAAGACCTTTATCTTTGCTTTAAATTTTTTCTTATATTTTTTTTCTATATCAACTCGAGCCTTGAGTGCTCTAAAGTAATTTTTATTCCATTTTCTAACTTTAAATACAGAAATATCTAATGATTTAGCATAATTAGCACCTAAAAACGTATCTACATTTATCGTATTACAAGGTAACTCATATGCCCCAACGTTAAATGAAAATAGTACCAATAATATAAAAAGAGTTTTTTGCCGGAAAAAAATCCGTAAAGTCATCACGTTGACCTTTTTTACTAAATCTTCTATCAGTGAAGTCTTATTTCAACATTCAAAATCCCTTCTTGCTGATCAACTTCCCCCCTAATTCTTTCTATATCTTTTCTTGAATTTGAAGCCAATCTATAATGAAACTCTTGTGATTTTTTATCACAAACATATTGCAATAAAAATTTATTATTATGTAGCTCATTCACCTCCTGAGAAGCTTTAATTTCAATAATATTGTTAGAATTTCCTTCATCAAAAGAAAGTGAAAAAATGTGTAAATCAAATTTTCTAGCAACAACTTCAAAGATATACGAAGCAAGAATGCTGAGATCTACAACTGCTGCTAATAGTAGCCCATGTTTGACATTAACAGACATAGTTATACCTATCGTAATTAATGCAAAAAATATAACCAGCTCAAATGGATTCTTCACAGGATTTCTAAAACGTACAATTGACAATGCGCCAACCATTCCAAGAGATAAAGCTATATTTCCAGAAATTATTTTTGTAATGAAAAAAGTAATTACGGGCAATAAAGTATATGACATAGTGTGATGGTACGTTGACGCCCATCTTTGCTTAACCAAAGACAACATAAATCTTATTGAAAGACCGCACCCCATTACTAAGAGAATTGTTGTTATTTTCATGATTTGTTATGGGCCCATACCCTAAAAGTAAAATTTTTTTAATCCAACTAATTTCCTTATTATACCGTGCATAGTCTTGTAAAATAATACTATTTCGAAGCACTCTACTTCCAGACAGAGCTCTGTCGAGAACCCAATAACACGTGTACATGTGCTATATTTTCTATTTGGAGACTTGCTATCGCTACTAATAAACTGTCTCCTCTAATAATTAGGGAATAGCAGACTGGGTACTTAGATTAAGCATCACACATATACGCTGGGGCTTTGAGCTGTTCTTTAACATCTCACCAACACAAGGGCCATGGGCTGAACTACATATCCGCGTAGATCAAACTATTTATTAGTACTTTCTGGCACGAATAAATAGATTTACACCTTTTTGAATCCATTGCGCAAACCAAATTATTGGAAACTCAATCACTTTGGAGCTTATAATAATAAACCCCCTCACTTAACAATTGGAGGAATCCACCTAATCAGTTATTAATTGGGAAGGGTGCTATTGTATTTTTGAACTCATCTTATGGATTACAAAAATAATGTTACGTATTAACCTATTAATAATATTAATATTTTTTAATTTATCTGCATTAAGTGATGATCAAATAGAATACCGTAAAAAAGGTAAATACAAGCTTGTTTCAAATACACACCTGATCGATGATGTAACTTATAAAAAAGAGGGTAAATATCAAATAATAGTTGAAATACCAACTGGTTCTCGTCAAAAGTGGGAAGTAAATCATAAAAGCGGGCAACTAGAATGGGAGTTTAAAAATGAAAAACCTAGAAAAGTAAAGTTTTTAGGATACCCAGGAAATTATGGCTTTATTCCGCAGACTATTAGTGGTGATGGAGATCCCTTAGATATAATTGTATTATCTGAAAGTGTAAAACGTGGCGATATACTAAAAGTTAAAGTTATAGGGATGCTAAAACTTATAGATAAAGGAGATAAGGATAATAAAGTTATAGCTGTGACAGGACGCGGAGCATTTAAAAAAATTGATACACTTAAAGAGCTTTTAATAAAAAAACCAAATGTTGTCCCAATAATAAAATTATGGTTTGAAGGTTACAAAAAACCTGGAAAGATTATATTTGTAGGGTATGAAAATAAAAATAAGACGATTGAATATATTGAGGCAGCGCATGAAAATTGGGAATACGTAAACAATTGAATAATGGCCAACGACGCAGGATAGATCAACATCACCGGATGCACCTAACTTAGAAAACCATATATTAAGGCTGGGCAAAGTGTTTTATCAAAAAGGTGCTTTGAGTAAGTCCTGAGTACAGGTTAGTTGGTCAGGAATGGTTGTTTGTATATGGCTTAGTCTTATTATCAGTCGTTGTTCATTCTGGTTTTATTCAATAGTTCATGACTTTAAGTCTTAGATTCAAAAATAACAAAACGAAGCCATTTGGTGTTTAACTTGTGTATCTGTTTTGGGGTGGTTGATCGTGTCCCTCTTTGGGGTGCGATAAACGGTTTTATGGGTTGTTGTATCATCTGGTACTATCAAATCGATTAGATTATTTCTCAGTGTAATTTTAAAGTTGTTATCATCGTTGGTTTTTTATTTTACGGATTATTTTTTAAGAGGGATGAATGAGCTATAGCGTTAACTTAAATCAGGTGTATCAGTTTTTATTTATTGCGTTAGCTTTTTTGTTTCCTTTGACGGTTTCTGGAGGGACGGTTCTAGCTGTAACGCTTATTGTAATTTGGGTCTTTTCGGGCAATTACAGGTCTAAGTTTGAACAGATTGTCAGTAATAAATTGTCATTGGCCTGTATCGCTTTTTTTACCTTACACCTAGTCGGGTTGCTCTGGACGGAAGATCTTGACTGGGGTCTTCATATGGTTAAAAAAATGTACTGGTTATGTCTAGGGCTACCGATTCTTTTGACCATTACCCAAGAAGATAACCGCCAAAAATATCTATCGGCCTTTTTATTGGCGATGACGTTTTCTGAAATTTGCTCGTACTTGATTTGGTTTGAAGTGATTCAGCCTTTTAAGTATGCTACGGTTGGAAACCCGACGCCATTTATGGATCATATTTCTTATAATCCATTATTAGCCTTTGCAGTTTATTTATTGTTACATGAATTGTTAATCAATAAAGGGTTAAATACGCTAAGGCGTTATGCCTATGTGATTTTTGCAATTACTATGAGTGTTAATATGTTTATCACCGGTGGTCGTGCAGGTCATGTGATGTATTTTTCGATGTTAGTGATTGTTATTTTTCAATATTTTGAGGCCCGAAGGGTCGCGGCATTTTTTACAGCGCTTATTGTCATCCCTATGGTTTTCTTTTCAGCCTATCAGCTCAGCCCTCTATTTAAAGTCAGAACCGATAGCGCTATTCACACCGTTGTTGATTATTGGGAAAAAGAGTTCTCTCAAGTCGCCGAGGCAGGGAACGGGAACGGTTTATCTACTGAAAATAATCCAGTGCAGAAGACAGAAGCACGTTTTCAAATATTGGGTACTGATTTAGGGTTAAGAATGACCTTTGTCGTGAATTCGTATGGAATAGTTAAGGACAATTGGTTGTTCGGTGTGGGTACCGGGGATTTTCCAAGTGCATATAAGGCGAAGAATAAAATTAACACGCCTGGGAAAGTTGATACGGTAAATCCCCATAATATGTATGCTTTAGAAGCCGTTCAGTTTGGGGTATTGGGGTTGGTTGGCTTGTTGGCTATTTTTTATTATCAGTTTAAAATAGCCTTAGCCAGTCAGGACCGCTTTGTTAGAGACGTGGGCGTGGCCTTGCCGGCTTTATTTATGATTATCATGCTCGCTGAATCCTATCTCTTAGGGCATAACAGTACTTATTTGTTTGTTATTTGCAGTGCGTTTTTATATAAGAATAGTTCAACAACTGTGCTAACCTGATCGCCAATCAATTAACCAATAACTAACGAGCCTATGGTTTTTAAATGTACGGTTTATGGGCAAAGTCTTTCAGCTTTTGTGACGGCCGCTTGTTTAGCCGATAATGGCAATCAAGTCTTACTCATTGGTGACGATTTCGATCAATCGCAGGGCGATCTGCTGAGTCGTTATCCTTGGGTCGCTGCAGAACCGGGGTTATTAGCCTTAGTACATTTAAATATTAAAGCAGGGCGATTGGTGGTTAGCGGGGATATTGAAAAAGGAGCCTCACAAGGTTACTTTCAATACTTGCAGTTAAGTGCCCATGAACGCCCTTTAGCCGAAAAAATAGCGGGTGTTTTAGGCCGCGTTATGAATGGTGACAAGGTCTTGGTAAACCGCTCACTCTTTCCTATAGGGTGTTCAGAACAGCTACAAGCACAAGTTTTTGCTCAGTTAAACAAAAGAAAGGCTGCTTATAATTGTGCTTTAGTGGTGGAGCCTGACTTTCGAGTGGAAGGGCGGCTCATTGCCGATACTACCCGACCTGATCGGATTATTTTAGGCAGTACCGATCAACTGGCCATTTCCCAGCTCCGTGATTTATACAGCCCTTTTAACCGGCAACGTGATGTAGTGATGGTAATGTCGCCGCGATCGGCTGAACTGACAAAATACAGTGTCAATGCCATGCTGGCTACACGGATTAGTTTTATGAACGAGGTCGCTGAAGTGGCCGAATATTTTGGTGCCGATGTGGAAGAAGTACGTTTGGGTTTAGGGTCAGATTCTCGTATTGGTTATGAATACCTTTACCCCGGTGCAGGCTTTGGCGGGCCGAATTTTGCCGATGATGTTGAGGCTTTTTCCAGAACGATTCAAGAGGCAGGCTGTGAGGGGCGATTGTTAGAAGCGGTACTCGATATTAATAGCAGTCAACGGGAAGTGGTTTTTAGAAAAGTCTGGCGTCATTTTGAAATGAACTTAAAAGGGCGTACCTTTGCGGTTTGGGGGCTGTCTTATAAGCCTAATTCGGAAGGGATTAAAAATAGCCCGGCTATTTTTTTGGTGAGTTTATTGCTCGATCAAGGCTGTACGGTTCGTGTGTATGACCCTGCTGCTATGGCAAAAGCCAAAGCCTACTTTGGCGAGCGTACAAATTTAGTCTTTTGTGAAAATCCAGAGAGTTGTCTTCAAGAAGCCGATGCTTTAGCGGTAATGACCGAGTGGAAAACCTTTTGGACCCCGAATTTTGATGTCATCAAGGCTAAGCTTAAACAACCGGTGATCTTTGACGGTCGAAATTTGTACGATCCGGTATTAATGGAGCGCTTAGGGATTACTTATTATGGCATTGGCCGCGGCGCTAAAGTTCCTTAAATAGACTATTTTACTTTATGGCGAGTTAAGCTAAAAAGGTAATGGATACGGTTCGGTTAAGTAAGTTTAAGTTAGTCAGGAGTGTGTGTGGACAATAAAACGATGGGTATTGCAGCGCTTATGGCGCAAAGTGGCGTTCATTTTGGCACCAGTGGTGTTAGGGGCCGCGTTGTCGATATGACCGATGAAGTGTGTTGGGTTTATGCGGCCGGCTTTATTCAGTATTTACAAGACAATCAGCAACTAACAAAAGGCGCTACCATCGCCATTGCCGGGGATCTTCGTTCCAGTACCGATCGTATGATGCAGGTATTAGCACAAGCTATTGTTGATCAAGGCTATGTGCCGGTGAATTTAGGCACCATTCCCTCGCCTGCAATTGCGCTTTATGGGTTAGAACACGGCATCGCGACTATGATGGTGACCGGCAGTCATATCCCAGAAGACAGGAACGGTATTAAGTTTAATACCGCCAGCGGCGAGATCTTAAAAGAAGATGAGGTCGGGGTTAGAAATCAGGTGGTTACTTACCCAGAAGACAAATTTACCTCAACTGGGATCTTGCCGGTAATATTCGATTTACCGGCAGTGAATAGCGCAGCAAATCAGCGCTATATTCAGCGTTATATTGATTTTTTCCTACCTAAAGTGCTTACGGGTTTATTTATTGGTTTGTATGAACATTCTTCGGTTTCACGAGAATGCCTGTATGAAATTTTAACCGGCCTAGGAGCAACGGTGATGCGCCTAGGCCGAAGTGATGCCTTTATTTCGGTGGATACCGAAGCGATTCGCCCCGAAGATGTCGCCTTGGCAGCGCAGTGGTCTAAGGAACATGGGTTTGATTGTATTATTTCCACCGATGGCGATGGCGACCGGCCGTTAATCAGCGATGAAAAAGGGCTTTGGCTTAGAGGCGATGTGGCCGGGATTCTTTGCGCTCAGTATTTAGCAGCCGATGCCGTCATCACGCCGGTCAATTGTAATTCAGCGTTAGAGTTATCGACATGGTTTAACTACACACAACGCACACAGATAGGTTCGCCCTTTGTTATCGCCGGTATGGTCGAGGCCGAGGCTGAATATCAGAGCGTAATCGGGTATGAAGCTAATGGCGGCGTTTTAGTGGGTTCTGAAATCGTTAAGGGTGAGCAGCGATTAGCGCCGTTACCAACGCGCGATGCAGCGATTGTGCCGCTAGCGATTTTAATGCTGGCGAAAGAGCGAGGCCTGACCATTGGTGCGTTACTTAAAACCTTACCGGAACGCTATACCATCAGTAATCGGTTAAAAGATTTCCCCACTGAACGCAGTGCACAAATTTTAAGTCCTTTTTTAACCTTACCGTTGGAAGATAGCCTAAAGATGGCTGAGCAATTACTGGGTGCGTTAGCAGATATTCCCGTAGCGCTTAATATTACCGATGGCGTACGGTTAACTTTTGAGTCGGGCGATATTATTCATTTTCGCCCCTCGGGTAATGCGCCGGAACTGCGTTGTTATACCGAGTCTGCAACAGAATCAAGAGCGGTGGCATTAAACGCTTCGTGTATAGCGCTGATGGAAAGTTGGCGGGCGGCATAAATTGAGTGTGTTAGTTAACAACGATCTAGCGACACGAAGGCTGTATGCGACCGATGCTTCGGTTTATGAGGAGCTTCCCGAATCAGTGGCTTTTCCTAAAAACACCGAAGAGTGTGTCGCTTTAGTCAAAGCGGCGAGAGAAAATAACACGCCGTTAATCTTTCGAGCAGCGGGTACCAGTATTGCTGGGCAATGTGTCGGGGGCGGTCAAGTCGTTGATGTTTCGAGGTTTTTGACCGCTATTTTAGGAAAACCCCAAGACCATACCATTAAGGTGCAACCGGGCGTTATTCACAGCGATTTAGACTTGGTTTTAAAACCGTTTAAGCTTAAATTTGCCCCTGAAATTTCAACCTCTAACCGTTGTATGATCGGCGGGATGATCGGCAATAATGCTGCCGGCAGTCATTCAGTTATTTACGGCACCACACGGGAGCATGTGGTCGGTATCGAAGCACTACTCAGCGATGGCAGTGTAGTCGAATTTGGTCCGTTGACTGATGATGAAGTGAGCGCAAAATGT
>ENA-OSET01005843-OSET01005843.1-sediment-metagenome-genome-assembly--contig:-NODE-5843-length-10244-cov-6.985050_pt1 | contig 10244 bp, 10 predicted proteins | sample MGYA00237882_ERZ534229 | MGnify/ENA primary metagenome ERZ534229 (study PRJEB26408, sample SAMN06266212) | sediment metagenome | isolation source: Hudson Canyon methane seep mesocosm | place...
AAAAAATATTATCCCAAATAGTGAGCATAGTAATACTTTCATTGTTGCCCTTTATAAAATTCATTGGCATTACAAAGCGGATATATTAATAATATATAGCCTAAATTCTTAATTTGATCTTTTTATTTGTATAATAAGAGGGCTTTATTTAAGTAAATTGTTAGTCAGTTTTGACTTTAAAAGTACTAGAGGGGTATTAATCATTAGATTTTAATATGTTATTTGACATTTATATGGTACTTCTCCAATAACACTTGGTAATAAGACGATAACTTTAATTTTTGAGTGAGTTTTCCTATCGTATTTTTTATTTCTTGAGAATCTTTTCTTCCTTTGGTGAGTGCCATATATACAGGTGTAAGTGATATGTAAGGCTCTATCGCTTTAACCTTATCTCTCATGTTTTCTTTTAATATTATCTGATTAAAAACCAATGGATTACTAATTATCATGTCGATTCGCTTAGCAAGTAAAAGCTTCAATAGTACCTCCTCTGTTAATGCTGGCAATGTATTAAGGTAGGTTGCCTGATCGAAATATTCACCATACGAATACTCTCTAACGGTACCTATAGAAAAAGGTGTTAATTGTTGTAATTGGCCGGTGAACTTAAACTTGTTATCCATTAAAGTAAATAGCTGATTAATTTCATTGCCATACGAGGGTTCGATGAAATGATATATCTTCTCGCGCTTTGATGTTTTGAATAAAGTGAGTATGAGATCAATTCGACCTTCAGCAACAAGATGCAGTGCCCTTGGCCAAGGAAGAATTTTATATTCAAAATTATACTTTGAATTAGCTTCAATATAATTAAGAACATCAACAGAGAAGCCCTTTGTTTCGCCATTTTCTGTATAGTAAAATGGAAAGTAGCCAATATCTTCCATTGCTACTGTTAAAGTGATTCTTTCTTTTTTCGATCCATCATCGCCTGACTTTTCGCTCGTTTGCGCTAAGACAGATAATGGTAAAAAGTAGAGTAAAAATATTATTTTTATAAAATTCATCATATTAATAACAGTATAACAGTATAACGGTTTCGTCTTTTTTATCTAGCGTCTTATTTACTTGCCGTTATAAGTTCTTCGTCGGGCAGAAACCGTTTCTATTATTAATGGAATTAAAGCAACCTTGTTTTACATTATGATAATTTTAGCCCCGTATAATCCTGGGCGGCGAACAACAATCCTTTTGGTGCTTCAGCGCCTTCATTACCTAACATTGCAGGAATTAATGCACCAGGAAGTACAGAAGTAACATCGTTAAATGCGCTGTCACCTCCAAGGTCTGTTCGACACCAGCCAGGGTCAAGTATATTAGCCAACACGCCAGTATCTGAAAGTTCAATCGCTAGATCTCGTGTGTACTTATCTACAGCGGCCTTACTCACACTATATGCATCTAAAATAGGCGTGTCTTTAATACCTGATGACACATTAATAATTCGGCCAAAACCACGGGACTTCATTTTTGGGGCAAAATAGCTGCATATTTTTATCATGCTAAATAAATTAACTTGAAAGCTCTTTTCATAATCGCATTGCAGGGTTTCAAACAAAGGGGTTGCTGATGTCATTATTGCCGCATTGTTATAGAGAATATCTATTCCGCCCGACATTAGTTCAGCATCTGTAACAAACTGAGTAATATCTTCATTTGATTCCAAACTACCTGCTACATTCATGATAATTACGTTATATTTTTTTAACAAATTCACAGTACTTTTTTGATTTTCAATATTTGAAGAATGAAGAACTAAATTGACGCCATATTGTGCTAACCCAATCGCTATTTGTTGACCCACACCTCGACTGGCACCAGTAACCAGTGCCCATTTGTTTTTAAGACTTGAGTTCATATTTATCACCTTGTTATTTTATAGCAGCTTGTTTGGTTATTATGAATGAAATAATGAGTAAGAAAAATATACCAATTACACATTCATTGTGTGTTATAAATCACAATAAGTGATTAATTCATCCAATAAATAAGCTCATGAAACAACATAAAAAGTTAGAACGTCTATTATTATTCAGTGAAGTAGCCCAATCACTTAGTTTTACATTAGCTGCCGAAAAATTAGGTATTTCTAGAGGTTATTTGTCTGCACAAATAAAAAAGTTAGAAGCTGAGATGGGAGTGGCATTGTTCATTCGCTCAACTCGAAGTGTCAGGCTAACGAGTGTTGGTGAACGCATGATGTCTGGAATGGATAAAATACGATTAGCCGTAATTGAATTAGAGCGAAGCGCAGAGAAAGAAGGGCAAGGCATAGCAGGGGTTATTAAAATTACCGCGCCTGCGCTTTTTACTAATCGGTATTTACTTGATATTACGTCTAAATTTAATCAACTTCATCCCGCTGTAAGCTTCTCAATTGATTGCAGTTATATTAACCATGATTTAAATAGAAATGACATCGATTTAGCCTTTCGTTCTACGGTAACGCCTCCACTCAACATGATTGCAAAAACATTAATTCATTATAAGCATGTTATATGTGCTTCTTCTGAATATTTTATTAGACATGGAAAACCTAAAACGGCTAATGAACTAACAAGCCATCAATGTATAAGAGGGCAAGACGATAATAAATGGTCAATAAATAATGATGTAATACCTGTTAGTGGTTGGCTGAAAATAAATAATACATTGATGTTAAAGCAATTAGCTTTATCAGGTGAGGGGATAATCAGGGTGCCTAGTTACTTTGTTGATCAAGAACTTGAAGTTGGAACCCTTGAGCCTATATTCGAAAACCAGTCTATGTCAGAAAATCAAATTCAGATGATTTATCCTCAATTGTTGGAACAGTCAAAAAGACTACAAACGTTCATTAAATTTACAATTGAATATTTCAGTGATTTAAAGCTTTAACACGGAGAAACTTTCAATCACTGTGGAAACTATAAATAAAAGCTATACACATTCAAATTGAGCAACTTTGGTCAAGTTTGTGGAAAACCATAGATTTAATATTGAACTGCTGAAGAGAAAGGATTATTGAATTGACAAAATATCAAGAGCGATTAGTTAGAGTGATCAACTATATAGAAGCTAATCTAGACCTAGATCTTGATACGAATAAACTTTGCCAATTCGCTTATTTATCAAAATATCATTTTCATAGACAGTGCTCAATATTTTTTGGGATGCCAGTCATGTCTATTGTAAAGTTACTCAGATTGAAGAGAGCCGCTTATCAATTAGCTTACAGGAATGAAAAAATTGTTTATATAGCACTGGCAAATGGTTATGAAAGTCACGAAGCATTCTCTCGTGCTTTTAAGAAAATATTTAATAAAAGTCCGTCTGATTTTAGGCGGTCTCCAGATTGGACTCTTTGGCGTACACAATATGAACCGATATTAAAACTAAGGACAAAGATTATGAATCATAATGTTAATTTTGATGTGAGAATTGTTGATTTTTCAAAGACATTAATAGCAACAATGGAACACAGAGCTGCGCCAAACCTTATTGGCAATACAATTAAGAAGTTTATTGAGTGGAGAAAAAGTAACCGACTTCCACCGAGTAAAAGTAAGACATTCAATTTAGTTTATGATGATCCAAATATAACCGCTCCAGAAAACTATAGATTTGATTTGTGTTGCTCAATTGACGAGGAGATTGAAGAAAATTCACATGGAGTTGTGAATAAAGTTATACCTGCTGGAAAGTGTGCTGTAGTTCGGCATATTGGCAGTGATGACACTATCGGATTAACTGTACAATATCTCTATTCAGAATGGCTTAATAACTCTGATTTTGAAATTAGAGATTTTCCCATTTTCTTCGAAAGGGTGAGTTTTTTCCCTGAAGTTTCGGAAAATGAAATGATTACGGATGTATATTTACCGATAGAGTAAAAATTTGTGACTCGGTAACTGGACCACTTAGTTTGTTAGGTTTTATTTGTATTTAGCTATTATTTTCTCAATACTTTTATCGTCAATCATTTGTTTTAGCGCTTTATTCAATCTAGGTAGCAGCTCTATTTTTTCTGGGTGCACACGCATCATCACTTCAACAGAACTAACAACATCTCCAACGACGATATTACTTAAACTAGGGTCATTTTTTTTCATATATTCTATAGATGATTTACTGATGAATATTTGATCTATTCGTTTAGCCATTAATTGCTTAACTAACAATCCCTCTGACTTATTTAGGATCTTTTTAATTTTACCAGATGCAAAGGCTGACTCAAACCATGGGTAAGTGAAGCCTCGTACAATTCCAACTTTTCGACCAAATAAGTCTTTTTGAACTTTTACATCAAATTGTTCGCCAGATCGAAAAACAATCACTTCTTCAGCGCTTTTATAAGGAATTGAATATTCACCTTTTATTTTTGTTTTACTGCGCCAAATCGGGTGAATGCCGGGTTAAATATCAACACGCCCGAAATCAAACTCAATAATAGCTCTGGCTGCTGGCATTTGCACCATGACGAATTCATCTCCTGTTATCTTTCCTATTTGAGCGAAAATATCAGAAATTATGCCAGATATTACAAGGTTACCTTGAGCATCTTTTGTGTGAATATTATGAGGCGGATTAGGAGGATTGTAAGAGATGACTTTGTAGGTATTCGCGCTAAGAGACCATGACATTATCTGGACATTAGCCAAGAAAAATAAACACAATTTACTAATATTAGTCATTTTATTTCCTTAACGATAAATGTACATAGTGTAAATATAGCAGTGGCTTTGGAATATAACTATTTTTGAATTTTTACAGCTTAACAAAGGCTAGTTCTATCAAGAGTCAATTGTTTGCTAAATACATATATGATAAAAAATATTAACGAGGTTTAATTGATTCGACTACGCCATCATAAAATGGAATTATTAGTAATAATGTTAATTAGCAGCTTAAAGCTTCTTGGGCGGAAGGAATACCTGCCTGATGGGGAAGTCTTCCTATAGATTGATAGCTTAGTGTTAGTTAGGATATAATTTTGATTAGACTCTTTTTTCAAACCAACTTGCTAACAAAAAAATGTTTAAATTTAGCTGTTTAGCCTAATTGCAACCGCTGGTTGACAAATTAACAACTTAACTTGCTGGTCTGCAACTACCTGACTTTCTATGCTTACCGCTCAACAAAAAATGAAGGAATGAACTTTATGATATTAGCAGAAAAGATTGTCAGATTAAGAAAACAGGTTGGTTGGTCTCAGGAAGAATTGGCAGAAAAGATGAATGTTTCTAGGCAGTCAGTGTCTAAATGGGAAAGCACCAATAGCATACCTGATTTAAATAGAATAATTATGTTGGCGGAGCTTTTTGACGTTTCTACTGATTTTCTACTAAAGGATGAGAATGAAGCTTTTGATTCTCGTGATGAAAATAAAAAGTCTGATATTATTCAAATTAGTTTAGAGCAAGCAACAAAATATATTGAAAATAAGATGGAAGTATCAGCCTTAATCACTAAAGGGGTTATGCTTTGTTTATGCTCAGTAGTACCTTTGTTTTTCTTCTTGGCTATGGCTGAAACTAATCGCTTGAACCTGACAGACGATATCGCAGCAGCGATAGGAGTTGTGTCTATTTTAGTTATGGTCTCTATTGGAATAAATTTCTTTCTCAGAACCAACCAATATGAAAGCGACATAGCGGTGATAGATAATGAAGCATTTGAATTAGCCTATGGTGTACACAGTGTTTTTAATGAAAAATTAAAAAAGTTCAGACCCACCTATAATCGAAGATTATCGTTGGGTATATTTATGTTCATTATCAGTTTTGCACCTCTTATGTTTGTTAGTATGCTTTTCAGTGGCCCAGGTATAACTCTAATGATGCTAATTGTACTGATGCTCATCGTAGCAGCTGGAATATACATTGTGTCTCCTGTTGCGGCTAAATATGAGGCTTACAACAATATTCTAAAAGATGAACCTCTAAATAGCGTAAAGAGTAAACGTGCAAAACGTGTTGAAAAACTTGCTGCATTTTACTGGCCTTTGTTAGTCGCTATATTTCTTGGTTGGAGCTTATGGACTATGGATTGGGGCGTAACTTGGATAATTTGGCCTGTAGGGGCTGTACTTTTCGCTGCACTGGTTGGATTAATGGAGTTGCTGGATAAAGAAGAGTGATGAACATGAGGTGTACCGTTATCAGAAATACAAAAACCTAATCTTAACCATTAATATTTGAATATGGCAGAGGTTAGCGTGATACGAATAAGTCATCTTAATATAATTACTTGAATCACCGTTTTGATGGCTTTGTTCACACTCTGGCTGGACGAGGTAATGGCAAAAAGCCATCGTCAAAAGTCCTAAATAGTTATCTCTGGGGAAGGTCCTGTATTGTGTATATGTCGATCATAATTAGAATCATGTTATGTCTAGCCATGAGGCTGAGTAAAGTAATATTGCAATTGTTGACCTTCCATCACTTGTGTTAGTTTCTGAATAAATTAGCCCTTAGAAATACTTCTTGAGAAAAGCACATTAAGTTGAACTCCACATTAAAATTATTCGAAGAGATTTTAATATGGAAGGTTTTTGTCATTCATAAAATAAATTCTTTACTATAATGAAGCTTAGTAACTATTATTAATATAAATATTTTTCGAAAACGACTAAAGCCTTTATCTGTCGTATCTTGAATACAGATAGTATTAAGTACGTTTTCCATGTCATACAGAAAAATAGATATAAAATTAGAGTATTTTAATAATGGATAATAAGCAACTATCAAAACTGCTTTCGCAGCAGCAAAAAATACTATCTAAAATAGCATTAGGTCAGACTTTAAGTGAAATTGGCAAGGAAATTTGCTTAGCAATTGAAGGTATTTTAGAGGATAAAACGACGAAGTGTTCTATTTTATCACTTACGGGGGATCAACTTTTTCACTGTGCCTCTCCCAGTCTCCCCAAACAGTATTGCGAAATAATTAATGGGGTAGTAATCGGACCTAATGTTGGTTCATGTGGTACTGCGGCATATAGTAAATCTAGAGTTATTGTAGACAATATCAATTCATCTCCTCTTTGGGCTGATTTTAAGGAAGTAGCTAACACATTTGGGTTAGAGTCATGTTGGTCAACACCTATTTTATCAACAAAATCTAAGGTTTTAGGAACATTTGCGGTATACCACACACACCCTAAAGTTCCTTCAGCGCAAGATTTAGAGCTAATTGATTACTTTGTCAGTTTTTCCAGCATAGCATTAGAAAAGAACATTAATGCTGAGCAATTAAGTCAGGCAATAAATAACGTAAAGCATAGTAATGATAAGTTTAAGGCATTTACCGAGGTTATGCCTGACCTTGTGCTTATTTTAAGTGAGCATGGAGAGTATGTTGATGTATATGGTTCTTCTGAGGACTTACTATATTCTTCAATGAAGGAAATGAAAGGGCAAAATGTAAATGATATTCTAGCAGATAAAGATGCTAAACCTATAATGGCGGTGATAGACAAAACGTTAGCAACCAATGAAATTCAGGTATTTGAATATGAACTTGATGTTAAAAAAGGTCATGTAGTTTTTGAAGGACGCATAGCACCTGTTGAAAATTATCAATCTAAAGATACCTCCTCAAGGCACGTCTTATGGGTAGCGAGGGATGTTACTCAGAGAAAATTGGCTGAAAAAGAAATTGAGAAATTAGCCTACTATGACCCATTAACAAAATTACCTAATAGGAGAATGCTTAACGAGCGTCTTACTATTGCAGTTGAAAAAATAAAACGTTCTGGTGAAACAGGGGCTTTATTATTTTTAGATATTGATAACTTTAAACGTTTAAATGACTCTCTTGGGCATAGCTCTGGTGATAAGTTACTTGTCGAAGTAGCAAGAAGGTTAGGAGCTATAATAAGAAATTCCGATACTATTGCTCGATTAGGGGGAGATGAGTTCGTTGTTCTATTGGAATATATTGGTGATGATAATAAACAAGCAAATGTTGAATCATCAATTGTAGCTCAAAAGATTCATGAAATATTCGATGAAGAGTTTAAAGTTAACTCACTAAGTTTTCAAATGAGTTGCAGTATTGGGATTTGTCTAATAGAAGGGGATGATATTAGTTCAGATAATATTATGCAGTTTGCTGATACGGCAATGTATCGTTCAAAAGCCAAAGGAGGCAATAGTTATAGTTTTTATGATCCTGCGTTACAAACCTTGTTGGATAAAAAAATAGAACTTGAAACAGAAATTCTTAAATCAATTGAAAATGAAGAGTTTTGTGCTTATTTCCAGCCCCAAGTTAACATTGAGGGAAAAGTTATCGGAGCAGAGGCTCTTATACGTTGGATTCATCCTGTTAAGGGGATTATTCCTCCCTGTGAATTTATTCCAATTGCAGAGCAGTTTGGCTTAATTCAACGCCTCCAAAATATAGTATTAAGAGACATATGTAAATTACTCAACAATTTAAGCTCAGATTTTATTTGTGACGATTTCAAGGTATCAATCAATATCAGCCCATCACAGTTTAAATCGTCATCACTAAAGACTGAGTTATTTAATATTATTCATGATTATAAAATCGACCCTTCGCAAATTACACTTGAGATAACAGAAAGTATGTTAGCTCATAATGTTGAACATACAGTACAACAAATGCAAGAGTTGAAGTCTGAAGGTTTTACATTTTCTATTGATGATTTTGGAACAGGGTATTCATGCTTGACATATTTACATGCATATCCTGTAAAAGAATTAAAAATAGACAAAAGTTTTATTGATAGAATATGTGATGAAGAGTCAGGTCTTAATATTGTTAAAACAATTATTAATTTAGCACGTAACTTAAAAATAAAAGTGATTGCCGAAGGCGTAGAAACTAAAGAACAGCTTAATATATTAAAGCGATGTAATATTGATTCGATTCAAGGATATTTTTTCGCGAAACCTATGCCTATGGATAAGTATTTACAGTGGCATAAGGATTTTTTTTCCCGTGATTTGAAGTGAGGGAATTGTAATCGCTCATCTTTGTTCTATTTTGGGAGCGTCAGGTTTCGTTTCTAAACTGTGCGCCTTAGCTGAGATTGTTTTGGTTCACAAAAACGAGGGGTTGTGCGCAAGGCGGAAGTTAGCATAAAAATTTTTACCATATATTTTCTAATGAATTATTCGAGTCGTATTACTGATAAGTCTGAGTAATATCCAATTTATGACAATAATTTAACATTTCTGTTTCCTAAAACCATGAAATTATGTGATATTAATGCCAATTAAATAAACATTATGCGACGGACATTATTGAGAAGTCTCCATAATAAGCTGTTAACTTTTTAAGGATAAATCAATGAAGCCTGCAAAATTACTTTTACCCATATTTCTCTTATTAGCTGGATGCCAATCAACACCTTATGCCGTAATAGATGGTGGAAGAAAGGTTCCCACTGATAATAATAATTATGAAGTGAGAATCAAAGCTATCGATGGTAGGCAGTTTTTCTCTAATAATATAAAAAAGAACATTGAACCAGGCCCCCATTTAATACTTTTGGAAACAACTAAAAAGCATAGAAGGCGTTCAGAAACAAGGGAAGCGTGGTTCCCATTAGAAGCTAAGCCTTGCACTAGATATAGAGTTAGCGCCCAATATGAAAACAGTTTAAGTCAGTTTTGGGAAATTAAACTAATCGAAACAACAAAAATACCATCTTGTGAAGTAGATGAAAAAAAGTTAACAAGCAAATAAATCAGGACCTATAACTTTTGGCCATTTGCTCCTTAGTCGCTTACTTTGGCCAACAATTATTTGCCTCTTCATGGTTCGTTATTGATACAAAAACTAATCAGAAATTAATTTGAGTACTATTTAGTGCTAATGTCTTCTTTATGGCATTAACTGTCATGTTTTAATTACTCTATTTTCTTTTGTTAATTCGTATGAACAAACGTATAATTCGCGCATATTTTAGTTGCTACTGTTAGCAATTCAGTCTATTTAAATCTCTAAGGTTTTAATTAACTATATGATTTCTCATAAGTTATCTTGTGCGCCCATGCTCGATTGGACTGACTCTCCGATTTTTACTGCCCTGTAAGATTTATAGGAGTACTAAAGGGATACCTTCAAGTTTATATACTCCATTATAGCCCTTTTGGGGTACTTCTGTTCCAATTATATCTTCGTGTACTTCACTCTATTTTAACTTCAGCTCTGTTAAGGTTTTCAGATATCAGCCAGTACACAAAACCTATCAACAACTCTTCAACTGAAGGCTGATGTCTGAAAGGC
>ENA-OSET01005848-OSET01005848.1-sediment-metagenome-genome-assembly--contig:-NODE-5848-length-10237-cov-7.757874_pt1 | contig 10237 bp, 8 predicted proteins | sample MGYA00237882_ERZ534229 | MGnify/ENA primary metagenome ERZ534229 (study PRJEB26408, sample SAMN06266212) | sediment metagenome | isolation source: Hudson Canyon methane seep mesocosm | place: USA:Hudson...
CTCAATCACAAGGATGACCTTATGTCAGCTTTAATTTGTGGCTCATTTGCCTACGACACCATTATGGTATTCCCAGACCAATTTAAAAATCATATTCTGCCCGACAAAGTGCATATGTTAAATGTTGCTTTCTTAGTACCAGAACTACGCCGTGAATTTGGTGGTTGTGCCGGTAATATTGCCTATAACCTTAAATTATTAGGTGATGATCCAATCCCGATGGGCACCGTTGGCAGTGACTTTGCCAGTTATGCAACTTGGATGGATAAACATCATATCAATCGCCGCCATGTGCACGTTAAAGAAGGTAGTTACACCGCACAAGCGTTTATCACCACGGATATGGACGATAATCAAATCACCGCCTTTCACCCCGGCGCAATGAATCTAGCTCATGAAACACCGGTCAAAGAAGCCAAAGATATTAGCCTTGCTATTGTCGCACCCGATGGTCGTGATGGCATGATCCAACATGCTCAACAATTAAAAGAAGCAGGCATTCCATTTATCTTCGATCCTGGTCAAGGCCTGCCGATGTTTGATGGTGATGACTTAATGATCTTTGCCAAACAAGCTACTTATATCGCGTTAAATGATTATGAAGCACAATTATTTCAAGATCGTACCGGTTTATCACCCGCTGAAATTGCAGAACATGTTGAAGCGTTAATCATCACTCGAGGCGCTGAAGGTTCGCAAATATACACAGATGGAAAACGTCTCGATATTCCTTGTGCTAAAGCAGAAAAATTAGCTGATCCAACCGGTTGTGGAGACGCTTATCGTGCAGGCCTAATTCACGGTATTACGCACGGTAAAGATTGGGAAACAACGGGACGTATTGCTTCTTTATTAGGTGCTATCAAAATCGAACAGCATGGCACACAAAACCATGAAGTTACCTTGAAAGAATTTGCTGCTCGGTTTGAAAAAAACTTCGATTATTCTCTTTAAACCTCTAACACATGCTCACTCTATTTTTTCAGGAGTGAGCATGTGTTAACTCCAACTATGCTGAGCCTTCAGTCTGAAAGGCAATGTAAAAATTATTATTATTTCACGTAATAATAGGCCCGATTATTTAATTTCATCCATTATTCAGCGGTTTTTTTCCTTGAACTGTGAACAGAATCTTATTTATCAAAAATTTAAACTTTACTTGACATAACAACCATCGATACTCTGGCGACATAGAAATTTGTTTAGTTTATTAAAATTATGTTGTTACCAAATATTAACACTTCAAAAACCGTTGAATTTATAGTAGTCTCATTCGCTGCTACCACAATAACGGTACCTGAATGTAGGGAATTCATTCAGAATTGTGTACTGGCAACTAACTCAAATTTTATAACGGATCTATGATGGAGTTAACTTTTCCTGCAGCAATAAAACAATCTGGATTTACATTATTAGAAGTATTAATTTCATTGATTGTTCTTGCAATTGGCCTGCTAGGCCTTGCAGGCATTCAAGCAATAAATATCAAAGACAACCTGACAGCCTACAACCGTAGTCAAGCGACGCAATTTTCCTACGACATTACCGATCGTATGCGAACTAATAAAATTGTTATTGATAATTACTTAACCAGTTTTATGGCTTCAGGCGTAGCTGTTGCTCAAGCCGGCTGCACAGTAGTAGGCGGATGCAGCGCTGCTCAAATGGCACAAAACGATCTATTTGAATGGAATTCGACTTTAAACAGTCTTATACCCAGTAGCAGAAATATCATATCAAAATCGGGCGATACCTATACTATTACCTTGAGTTGGGACGAAAACCGAGACGGTGATAATACTAATGACCCCGAATTTCAAGCCAGCTTTCAACCATGAAAACTGCAATAACAAAACATCAACAAGGACTAACCTTAATTGAATTAATGATCGCTATAGTGCTAGGGCTCTTCATTATGGCTGGCATCATAGGTTTATTTATTAACAGTAAGCAAAGTTATCGTATTCAAGAAAATAGTTCTCGACTCCAAGAAAATAGTCGTTTTGCGATGTTTTTCATCACTAAAGATTTAAGAATGGCTGATTACTGGGGTTGCCTTGGTACCACTGAAAACATCGATAACAACTTAAATGCTGATGCTACATTTAACCTATTTACAAATGCAATTGTAGGTGAAGACAACAATGCAACTGTCGACTTAACTATAGATGGCACCGACGTAATTACTATCAAAGGTACATTTGGTTCTGCCCCCTACGTAACACAGCAGCCCGCAACAACATCTGCAAGTATTAAAGTAGAAGATAATAGTGGTTTAGGCTTGCATGATATTGTTCTTGTCACTGATTGCCTTGATGGTGACATATTTCAAATTACCAACGATCCAACTGTTGGTAATGCTGGCTTTGATAACCTGATCCATAACATAGGTAACGCAGGTAGTCCCACGCCAGGCAATACCGATAAACCACTTCGAAAAAAATATGGTACTGACGCTCAAGTTTATAAGTTGAATTTTGCTACTTACTCCATTCGAGAAAACCCATCTGGGCAACCTAGTCTATATAGAAGCATTAATGGTGGTAACGCTTCCGAACTTATCGAAGGCGTAGAGAATATGCAGATTCTTTATGGTGAAGACACTGATAACGATAAAACACCTAATTATTACCTTCCTGCCGGTAGTGCCGGTTTAAATATGAACAATGTGGTTAGTATAAAAGTCAGTTTATTAATGCGCTCAGTAGAAGAAAACCTGACCTCACAAAACATCCCTTATACCATTCCTGGGCAGGTCACTGTCACACCAACTGATGGCGCACTTCGCCGCGTTTTCACCTCTACAATTGCCATTCGCAATAGGTTGCCGTAATGACAAAAACGGTGTTAATTAACAACTCTTTCACCACGTTTCAGCATCAATCCGGTGTTGTCCTTGTGGTTAGTTTAATAATGTTACTTCTGTTGACGATGCTTGGTGTCACAGGCATGCAAGTATCAGGGCTAGAAGAAAAAATGGCTGGTAATAGTAAAGACCAAAACTTGGCTTTTCAAGCTGCCGAGGCAGGCCTAAGGGATGCTGAAAATGACATTTTGAACTCAGGACGAATATCAGGCCTAACAGCCATGGATAATCAATGTACAGATGGCTTGTGTTATACCGGAGCGACTATACGTCATATCGAAACTAACGTTGGTTACGTCGGAAATGCTGTTGTATATGGTAGCTACACTGCAGCTCCCAACCTAATGAACATCCCTGCACTTCAGCAACCCCGATATCTTATAGTCGGCATGAAATTATGGCCACCTGGCGCTGTAGGTTGGAAATATATGTATAAAATCACCGTATTAGCACAAGGTGGGCAAGCGACCACATCATCAATTTTACAAGAGGTGTATGCACCTTAATCACGAGGGAATCGCATACTTCAAGGAGTGGAAATATTATGACTAACAAGATTCGGTCATCACAATTAAATATCCTTGCGATGTTGTTACTCGTTGGCTATTCCTCAGCCTATGGTGCAGCACAAGTATTAAGTCAAAGTCCGCTCTTTGTAGCTAATGCCGAAAAAGCCAATGTTTTAGTTGTGCTCGATAACTCCAATAGTATGGATGAAAATGCCACTGGCTCTGCTGTTGGTGGTGCCGACTCTGACAGTAAGTCAGAAATTGCACGTAACGCAGTAACAAATTTAATTACAAACTATACCGGCAAAATTAATATGGGATTGATGGCTTACCAGCAAACTGGTGTAGGCTTATCGAATCTACATAATTCACCTTATGATGCAAGTTTTGACCCAGCAAATTATGATCCCTCTTTTACGGGAGCACGTGACTCACTCACAAAGCGATTCCAAGTTCCCAATTTATCTAACCCGGGGAATTTTATCTATTATAATGTCGCGCTGCCATTCTATTCAGGTTCGAACGAAGGCAGTCGTTACTGTTATTCAACAACTGCAGACTTTGATAATGGAGCAGAAACTTATCCAGGTGGCCCATGGGACAGTTACCGTTGTTTTAGAAATAAACTAACAACATCCGATACAATTCCAACATGGAATAATGGAGCCAGTGAGACTGCAGCTGGTTTTACAAGCTATGCTTTTGGGGGTGCATTTTCACCTACTGACAGTGATTTAGCCCAGAACCTTTTAGATTTTGGTACATTATTAACATGGGACTGGGTAAGCCAAACGTGGTTTTCAAATAGCTCTCCTGGTCGAGGTTATTTGCATACAGCTATCCAAGATCTTGATGCAGGTCATGCCACCACTTTAAATACTAAGTTGTCAACATCACAATTTGCCATAAACGCACCAACGGATCCTACTCGCCCATTACAAAATGCGGGTCTCACTCCCTTAGAAGGCACATTACTTACTGCAAAGGACTACTTTGAAGGTACAACTCTACCTGCAGATGAAGGTGGACCAGCTGCCACAGTACCAGAATCTTGTGGTAAAGATTTTGTTGCTTTATTAACAGATGGCCTGCCTTCTACAGAGGAAAATGGAACTGTCACCACCAATCCTGTGACAGCATTAGCTGATGTAGCGACAGCCGCACAAGCACTCAACACAGCCGGTGTTGAAACCTATACCATTGGCTTTGCTTTACCTGTTGGCACTGACTCTACTGCCCTAGACAGTATTGCTGCTTTCGGAGGAACAGGTACCGCCTATTTAGCTGATGACCCCACATCTTTGCAGGCCACCTTTGATACTATTTTTACCGATATTCTTGCCAAAACAGGGGCTTCATCTTCAGCGGCCACCAACTCCACTTCACTTTCTTCAAATAGTGTTATTTATCAGGCTCGCTTTAATAGTGGAGATTGGCGCGGTGAATTACTGGCACGACCAATATCCTTAAGTGGCACCATAAGTTCAACAGAAAGCTGGAATGCGGCAACTCAGCTTGATGCTAAATCCGCAACTAGCCGAGTTATCTTGACCTATGGTCGTGATAGCAGTGATGGCATCCCATTTCGCTGGATCGATATATCAGGACAAACAGATACGATTGATTCGGATGCATTAAATACTGATCCTATTAGCTATACAACAGATGGTTTAGGGTCTGATCGCGTTGACTTTTTACGTGGCGGTACTGGAGGTACATCAGCCGCCTTATTTAGATCCGATAGAAATGGAAAACTAGGTGATATCGTACATTCAACCCCATACTATGTAGGAATACCAAATGCTGGATACAATGATATAGAAATGCCTGGCTATGCCGCTTTCCGCACTGCGAATAAAACTCGGCAGCCGGTAATCTATACCGGTGCAAATGATGGCATGATTCATGGGTTCGACACATCTTCTGGTGAAGAGCTGCTTGCATATGTACCTCGATCAGTATTTCCCAATCTTCATCTATTAACCGCTCAAGGTTATGGTTCAACCATTCCTCATCACTATTTTGTTGATGGCGCGCCGATGGTTGCAGATGCGGATGTAAATGGTTGGAAAACAATTCTTGCTGGCGGTCTAAATGGAGGTGGTCAGGGCATCTATGCATTAGATATCACAGACCCAACAACATTTGCTGAAAGCGCTGCGGCAAGCACTGTGTTGTGGGAGTTCACCGATGAAGATGATGCCGACCTAGGCTACACATACATCCAACCAGCCGATAATCTACTTACCAACCAATCTGCCCAGATAGCAAAAATGGCTAATGGAGAATGGGCCGTTATTATTGGCAATGGCTATAATAATACTGATGCCGATGGTTATGCGAGTGCTACGGGTCATGCTTCTTTGTTTATCTTGTTTATAGAAGAAGGTATCGATGGTTCCTGGGCAACCAGTGGTGACTACAAAAAAATTGATACTGGTGAAGGTAGTACAACTACACCCAACGGTCTAGCTACACCAACACCTATCGATACCGACGGCGACGGCGATATAGATGTTGTCTATGCAGGTGATTTAGAAGGTAATATGTGGCGTTTTGATGTCTCCAACCTTTCGAGCCCGAGCAGTGATATTCTTTTTACCGCTAAAGACAGTAGCAATAATCCTCAACCTATCACTTCAGCTCCAGTTGTTACTCGACATCCTTACACTGGTTACATGATAGGATTTGCTACCGGTAAATATCTTGAGTTGAGTGATATCTCTACGACAGCGACTCAAACCATTTACGGTATTTGGGATCAAGGTTCAACGGTAACAAACCGCTCTAAGCTTGTTGAGCAAACGGTTATTGATACACAAACTATTGGAAGCAACAGATTCCGAATCACTAGTACCGAGGCTGTAGATTATACTTCTACCAAAAAAGGCTGGTTTATGGACTTACCAGAATCTGGAGAACGTGTTGATTTAAATCCTGTTATTCGAGATAAACGCTTCGTCTTTGTGACTCGTACGCCCTCTTCTGCTCCTTGTGTTGCTGGTGGTACTAGCTGGCTAATGGAGCTGGATTATTTAAGTGGTGGCCGGCTTGATGTCTCACCTTTTGATGTTAATGGTGATGGCATAATTAATAGCTTGGATTATGTCACCATAACGGTTTCAGACGGTAATGGCGGTACGGTCGAGATAAAAGTTCCTGTTAGCGGATACCAAAGTGGTAGTGGAGGCATGATCTCCACACCAACTATCTTAAAGACAGATACCGAAGATGAAGAGCTAAAAATTCTATCCAACAGTGATGGCCAAATTGAGGCAACACTAGAAAGTGTTAACACTGACTATAAAGGACGAGTTTCTTGGGAAGAAATTCGCTAATCTACAGAGGTTATCAACCATGAAAATAAGATCATTCATTGCCCTGCTTTTACTAGGCGGACTTTCAGCTATAAATACCGTAACTGCAGTCACGGTAGTTCAGGTGCCGAATGCTGATGCATCAGATAATCCAGTTGCATTGAACAGTTTTGGAGTACCCGGTACCATCGACGATTACGATGCCGAGCAGTCGTTAATTGTCATAAATGGCGTGAGCTATACACTCCGCGGGAAAGGTGATTTATCTGATGCTGACTTAATTCTAGGGCAAACAATAAAATATAATGTGGAACAGTCCTCTGATGAAGATCAAGGACGCGTCACTCGTATATGGATTGAATAAGGCTAATGAATAGAAATTTATATCATCAAGGATTCACACTCATTGAGTTAATGATTGTCGTCATTATTATCGGCATCCTTGCGTCAATAGCCTATCCAAGCTATGTCGACAGTGTTAGAAAAGCCCGTCGCAGTGACGCACAAGCAGTTTTAGTTGAAAGTGCCAATATTATGGAAAGAGCTTATACAGAGTTTAATGCCTATAACTCAGCATCTACAGCCCTACCTTTTTCAGTATCGCCTAAAACGGGAACGACTTATTACAATTTAAGTTTTTCAGCGCGAACAGCAACGACGTATATCATCCGGGCCATCCCAACCGGAAGCCAAACAGCCGACGACTGTTTAACCCTCACTTTAAGTAGTACCGGAGCTAAAACAGCATCGGGTACAGGTAGCTGCTGGTAATGTATTTTGGGCAATAAACATACATCTAAAAAGACAATCGAGTTTATCAAGGGTTATTAATATGTCTAAAGAAAAAATTAAACTTCGTGGATTTACCCTAGTAGAACTTATAATAACGTTAAGCATTGCCGCAATACTTGCGGCAATCGCTGCTCCTAGCTTCGCAAGCATCATTCAAAATAATAGGATGGCTACACAATACAATGAACTTCTAGCAAGCTTAACACTAGCTCGAAGTGAGGCCATAAAAAGAGGACAACGTGTCTCCGTGTGCCAAAGTTCTACTGGAAACTCATGTGGCGGCAGTGCTACTAACTGGCATGCAGGTTGGTTAGTGTTTGTTGATACCGATAGTGACGATAATAGAGATGTCGGAGAAGAAATTCTTCGAGTTAATGCATCATTATCAGGTGGAAATACATTAGCGTTTGGCACAACCCGCACTAGAGTAGCATATGCTAGTGATGGACTTGCAGTGGGTAATTCTAATGGCACATTCACTCTATGTGATGCTCGAGGCGATGCTAGTAGTCGTGGGCTTCTTGTATCAACTACAGGGCGAGCTCGGCATGCGGTACCAGCAGATGGTTTAGATGCCTGTCCATAGACCAAGCACCAGTTCGATCAATAACTTAATCTATACTCTTCCATCACTTATCGCATTAATGATTGTTGTTGTTATTGTTTATGCTCCTGCTGCACTCACTCTTCCCAGCTACCAAGCGAGTGTATGTAAACAAAAGAAGTGATACACAGGCAGAACCATTACGAAACGTAAGCTTCATGGATCGATTTATTACTGCAAATAGTTCACCTTCGGGAGCGGTGATACCTCCTACAGTAAGCACTGACTATTACACCTTAGAGTTTACTGCCCTGGAAAATGACTTGATATTCCTTGTGCTAAAGCAGATAAATTAGCCAACCCAACAGGCCCTGCGTTGATGCTTATCGTGCCGGATTAATTCACAGTATTATGCACGGAAAAGGCGGGGAAACAACCAAGCGTATTGCACATTATTAGGAGCAACTAAATCGAACAGCATGGTACTCAAAACCATAATTTTACGATTGAAAAGTTTACAAATCAATTCGAAACAAATTTTGGTTTTAAATCTTAAGTAACTTCCTATACTTTTCAATATTAATACCCCCCACTATCATCAAAAATAGGGGGGGTATTTACTAAAAGTTATGGGTTTGACTACTATCACAAGTTGTAACGATAAGAGGCACTCCTCCACTTGTTACTGTAATAACAGCAGTTGTTGGGCTCGAGATTGTACATGTGTAGTTTTTACCACTCGATGGGCAAGCCCCAGTTTCACCACCATCACCTGCAATACTTATACTATCTGCTGCTGCATCTTTCTTACCTGAAATAGTTGTAGTACAGTTTACAGGTGTAACGGTACAGAATTTATTATCATACGAACCAGACAAAACACTACTACTACAGTTTCTTGTTTCACTTGTACAACTACTTGTTGGGGTAGCGTCCTGATATGCTGTAACTGAATTGCCATGTAAGATCGTTTCACTACCCACGTCGTTCCATACAACCGTACAATCTGCTGCAGTAATTACTGAACAAGATGCGTTTGTATAAGAGCCTGATAATGTACCACTACTACATGTGCGTGTTTCAGAAGTACACGTCGCTGGGGAAATCACAGAAGAAGTAAGATACGCTGCCACACTATTTGTATCTAGCACTGTTGCTGACCATGGTGTAGTACAGTCTGTTGAAGCTCCAGAACAACCCACACAGACGGTTAATGAATCTGTTTGTTCATCACTATCTGGATTTGTTACAGCATTGTAATCTAGGGAAACATTCATATTTGTTAGCCCAGTATTACTTTTTCTAAGGCTGGCTGAAATCACAACTGGGTTTGTATCTGTTGCTTCAGCCTTCATTTCTCCAACAAGAATATCGTTACTACTCCCTGGATTATCCACTGGACCTACAGCTACGATACTGTCATCCGCTGACGACCAATTTGTCACTTCAACCACTTCCACCTCATAAAACGGCACATGTAGCAAATAGTCCTCACTGGCTCCTTTTTTTGCCTGAACCTGAGCTAAATGTGTCGCATCTATATAATCAAGATATAAACCACGGCCTGAGATTTCTGCAATATCATTGACACTCATATTCACATAATTTGCAACTGTATTATGATTGATAGCTGCTGGCTCTGCAGGAGGTGACGTTAAAGTTTGACCACTGACCTTACTTTCATCTAGATGTGCATCTATAATATCTTTCACATAACTGGCATAGGTTGCTTTTGTTGCTCCAGACAAATCTGTTAAGGGTATCGCTTCAAAATTAACTGAATGCCAATCCTGGTACACACGCCAAAAACCATCAACTCGCTTTAATCTACACGATTCTTGATAGCTTCCCGAAGTGACAACAGTTGTTCCATCATAATGTTTATGATTTCCGGTCGCCCCATCAAAATCATCCGTAGAGCGGTACGGATCATATTTCCTGACTATGGAAGTGGCATCGTGATGATCGTTACAACAGATTTCACAGAACTCTTCAGGGTTTGCATCACAATTACTCCCTCCTCCTTGAACACAGCCTTTTACTTTCCCTGAAATTAACTCACCAGTTATATCTTCATAGCTATCTAAAGTAGTACTCCAAGTAGCATAAGCAGGCCCATAAGTTTCACTTCCCACACTACTTGTACCATCAAATCGACATTCACAGGCTACATTTCTAAACTCTTCTTCACGGAGCAAAATATTACTCG
>ENA-OSET01005849-OSET01005849.1-sediment-metagenome-genome-assembly--contig:-NODE-5849-length-10234-cov-12.404155_pt1 | contig 10234 bp, 8 predicted proteins | sample MGYA00237882_ERZ534229 | MGnify/ENA primary metagenome ERZ534229 (study PRJEB26408, sample SAMN06266212) | sediment metagenome | isolation source: Hudson Canyon methane seep mesocosm | place...
TCTTAACAGGTGATAAACCCCTTTGAATTGCTTTCCCATCCCAATTGGCCAAGTAACAGGTGCGCAAGCAATATCCAGAACATCCTCAACTTCATCCATTAATTCTATAGGGTCTCGAATATCCCGGTCCATTTTATTCATGAACGTTACAATAGGCGTGTCTCGCATACGTGTAACTTCCATTAATTTAATGGTTCGCGCCTCTACACCCTTAGCACAGTCGATAACCATCAAACAAGAATCTACGGCCGTTAGCGTTCTATAGGTGTCTTCAGAAAAATCTTCGTGGCCTGGCGTATCAAGTAAATTTACAAGATGATCGTTGTAAGGAAACTGCATCACAGAGGTAGTTACAGATATCCCCCGCTCCTTTTCCATTTCCATCCAGTCAGATTTTGCATGCTGTCCAGATTTCTTACCCTTTACTGTTCCCGCTTTTTGCAAAGCCTGTCCAAAAAGAAGAACCTTTTCGGTAATCGTCGTCTTACCTGCATCAGGGTGGGAAATAATTGCGAAGGTGCGACGTTTGTTAATTTCTTGATCAAAGCGGGACATGAAGACTCTCTTGTCGATCTATTAAAGATCTATTAAAAATGAACAATATAAATAATGAGGGGAATTATAACCAGATTAACGGCATTAGGGTATCTCAACTGCGACAGGATGTCGCACCAATACAGGATATCACCCTATATAATTATTTTGCAGGTATAATCATAGCCATCAATTTAATTAGGATCAGTTCTGTGCTGACAGCAAACTCAACACTCATCAAAAACCTAACACTCATTAACATTGTTCGATGCTTTATTTTATTAGCCGTTCTAGTTTTAGTGAGCGCAGGATATTTTTTTAATACATCCACATCAGGGATTTTAATTACCATCACAACCCTGCTGCTATACACCACATTAACCGTCTGCACCTTTAATCGCTTAAGTAAACAATTAGCGGTTTCAGAAATTCATTTTTTTGCTCACTTAGCCACGGACATCATTGTACTTACCGTGTTATTTGTTTTTTCTGGCGGCTCAGCTAACCCTTTCGTTTCTTTTTACCTGTTTCCCATTATAGTTTGTGCTTCTCTACTTCCTTCATCTTATACAAGGGTACTATTGCTATTGGGCATTGCCTGCTACAGCAGCCTGTTTGCAATAGATATGCTTTGGCCTTCATCCAGCATGGCATCACACGATATGGGAGGGCATGAAATGGTATCTTCAGGCACTCCCATCGAAAGCTCATCAATGTTCTCGCTTCACTTGTATGGAATGTGGTTTACGTTTGCTTTCAGTGCCCTATTAATATCAACCTTTGTAGTTAAAATGAAAAACCAATTAACACGACAACAAAAAAAAATTAATACCCAACGAGAAACCGCATTAAGGGACGAGCAAGTCATCGCCATCGCTACTCAGGCAGCCAACGTTGCACACCATATGGGCACCCCCCTCTCCACCATTTCGGTAATCGCCAATGACTTAAAGCATGAACCGGAACTCAAATCGTTCTCTGAAGATTTAAATATACTTTCCAGCCAGGTTGAGCTCTGCCGTAACGAGCTTCAGCAATTGAGAATAGACACGGACAAAAACCACCAACAACTAACCAGTCACATTCAAATCAAGCAGCAACTCCAGGAAATAACAGATGAACTCACACTACTTCATCCACAGACAGTCATTGATCTAGACCTTTCTCATTGCAATTCAGAATCTGGTATACAAGCAGATAAAGGTCTTAAACTCGCTATTCTAAGCTTGCTAAACAATGCTTGCGAAGCAAGTCCACAAAAAATAAAAATAAGTGTTGAGCAACAACATGACCAGCTCATTATACAAATAAGAGACTATGGTGAGGGCATTCCTCAATCTCTGGAGGGCAGCTTACAGCAACCAACACAATCAACAAAACCAGCAGGTCTTGGGCTCGGGCTTTTTTTGTCTCATGCGACGGTTGAAAGGCAAGGCGGAACAGTGAGGTTAACCAACATATCAAACACATCAGGACTACAGGCATCAGGAAAAAACGGCACGCTAACTGAAATAACCCTCCCCTTAGACAGGCGCTAATATGAGTCAGACCATTCTAATTATTGACGATGACGATGTATTTGCTCAAACGCTCAAGCGCTCATTCTTTCGTAGAGGGTATGAAGCATGGACAGCCAATAACATCAGTGAAGCAAGAGAGCACTTTTTAAAGCACCCCTGTTTTGCCGTTATTGATTTAAAAATTGATGATGAGAGCGGGCTGTCAGCACTTAACCTGCTTCTAGAAAACTCACCTGAAACTAAAGCGCTCATTTTGACGGGATACTCATCAATATCAACAGCTGTTAAGGCTATAAAACTAGGCGCTCAGAACTACCTCTGTAAACCAGCAAACACAGACGAAATCATAAAAGCGCTAACCAACCCAGATACAATAACCGACACAGTCATTGAAGATAACCCTATATCTGTTGATAGGCTAGAGTGGGAACACATACAACGTGTTTTAAATGAGCATGACGGGAATATTTCCGCCACAGCACGAGCATTAAACATGCATAGAAGGACACTACAACGTAAACTACAAAAGCGCCCCGTTAGCCATTAATTCGGGCGCAATTGAAGAGACATAACAATGGCATGCTCTCTTCCGGCTATCGCAGGGTAATAATTCTTACGCAGACCTATCTGCACATAGCCTTCAGATCGATAAAGAGCTAGCGCAGAAAGATTGGACTCTCTCACCTCAAGAAACATTGTACTCGCATCTAGTTTCCGTGACCGCTCAACTAAATGATGTAGAATAAACCGCCCAAGCCCTTGTCTTTGGCAACGCTTGGCAACACAGATATTTAACAAATGCGCTTCCCCAACCGCAGCTGAAATAATTCCGTGGCCAATAACCACACCTTCGGATTCAAGCAGCCAACTCTCATAATTACCACTTATGCAATCCCTGAAATTCCCTTCCGTCCACGGATATGCATAGGCGTTTCGCTCAAGATCCAAGACCTTTGCAAGATCAGACTCAGACATCTCACGAAATTTCATTATCTACGAGACGATTTCAAGTGCTGCCAAACCTGCTTTTTATTGCCGGGGGTTCGCAGCATTTCATTAAGAGACAGTGTCGGCACCACCATAACACCACGCTCATCAGATAGACTCAATTCAATTTTCTGCCCATTCAGTTCAGCGTTATCGAAGAGGGGTTTTTGAAGTAAAACCTTAGTAACCTTTTCTCCCATCAAAAAGCCTGTTAGATCATCTGAAACTAGCTGCGTAGACACCCACTCCAACAATAAAGAAAGTATTGAAGCCCTATCATTCCCTGGCAATCGACGGTTCCCAAAAAATGGCCAGTTAAAATTGGTAACTTCAGTACCCTCAACCTTCTCACCGATAGCTGAAGCTATATTTAACAAAAGCTGCTGTTTTAAAAGACCAGGAAACTCGGAATCACTGTCAGATAAAAACCAATAATGCTCTCCAACCCATAACATTAAGGCTAACTCATCAAAACTCTCTCGTTTTGCTTCATTTACATATACTGACGGTGTAGGTCCATCAAAAACAGGAACTGCAGCTGACTGGATAGCTTTAGATAGTTCAGGTGTTGCATCTGGCTTCTGATCAAGAGTATGCGGCGTGAGCACCTTAGGCGTTGCAGCCAATATAGCTGAGGCCTTAAGTTCTAGGGCGCGGCCTTCAGGGGCACTGGTAATGGAAGGACTTACAGATAGGTTGCTTAATATGTCTGCAGCCGATTTAGCTGACGCAGGAGCCCTATCTTTAGCAACCGCGTTTTCCCCGAAATCAAAAACAGGGGAAGCCGCAGCACCAGGCATCTCGCAACGGGAGTACCATAAGGTAACTCCCATCTGGCTTAAATAGTGTTGACGTGATTGCTCATTCAATGGGCTAGACGTCACTTTGAGGGTGTTGCTTTTCAGGCTTAGTGGATATTAAATTTAACGCATTGATATAAGCTTTTGCTGAAGCAATCACTATATCAGTATCTGCACCTATACCATTTACAATACGCCCACCTAAATCAAGCCTAACCGTAACCTCACCTTGTGAGTCGGTACCACTGGTAATGGCATTAACTGAATAGAGCTGCAAATTAACGCCAGAGCCAGCAATAGCTTCAATGGCTTTATAGGTCGCATCAACCGGACCACCACCTTCAGCACTTGCAGTTTGTTCCTCACCCTCAACCATCAGTGTTACCGATGCCTTCGGTGTTACACCTGTTTCAGAACAAACAGACATGCAAACCAACTTAAACTTCTCTACAGCATCAGGAATTTTGGAATCCGTCACTAAAGCCTGAAGGTCTTCGTCAAAAATTTCATGCTTTTTATCTGCTAACTCTTTAAATCGGGCAAAGGCTGCATTAAGTTCGGTTTCTGTTTCTAGCAGAATACCTAACTCTTCAAGACGACTCTTAAATGCACTTCTACCTGAGTGCTTACCAAGCACGAGGCTATTAGTGTGCCAACCAACATCCTGGGCAGCCATAATTTCATAGGTTTCCCGGTGCTTAAGAATGCCATCCTGATGAATTCCAGACTCATGAGCAAAGGCATTGGCACCAACAATCGCTTTATTAGGCTGCACAGGGAAGCCAGTAATGTTAGAGACTAACCTTGAAGTAGGCACAATGTGTGTTGCATCTATACCCGTTTCAATTTCAAATAAATCTTTACGGGTTCGTACCGCCATGACGATTTCTTCTAAAGAAGCATTACCTGCTCGCTCACCCAAACCGTTAATCGTACACTCAACCTGCCGGGCACCACTCATTACAGCAGATAAAGAGTTGGCAACCGCTAAGCCCAGATCATTATGACAATGCACTGAAAATATAGCTTTATCCGCATTTGGAATACGCCCAAGCAGTGTTTTAATTGTCTCCCCAAATTGACTAGGGATGGCATAGCCAACTGTATCAGGAATATTAATAGTAGAAGCACCCGCATCAATAGCAGCCTCTATAATCCGACATAAGAAATCAATCTCGGACCGACCAGCATCCTCACATGAAAACTCAACATCCGAAGTATGGTTTCTAGCGCGCTTCACCGCACGTACCGCCTGTTCAACAACCTGCTCAGGCTCCATCTGAAGCTTGTACTTCATATGTATAGGGGATGTAGCAATAAATGTATGAATTCGAGAAGAGTTTGCACCGGCTAAAGCCTCTGCAGCCCGATCGATATCTTTATCAAGCGCCCGGGATAAACTACAAATTGTAGAATCTTTAATTGTATTAGCTATCGCCTTAACTGAATCAAAATCTCCACGACTGGCTACCGCAAACCCAGCCTCAATCACATCGACGTTCATTTTTTCTAATGACTTGGCGATACGAAGTTTTTCCGCCTTCGTCATTGAAGCGCCCGGGCTCTGCTCACCGTCGCGTAATGTAGTATCAAAAATGACTAATCGATCTTTACCTGACATAACCTTTTACTCCTGATCGCACTATATACCGTAACCTGGCAATATTGTATTCGCTAATTAACAATTAGCAAGCTCCATCATCACGGTAATCACCTGGAGTGCATCCAGTCCACCGTTTAAATGCCCTATAAAATGCACTTGAATCAGAAAAACCCAGCAATAAAGCTATCTCAGTTAGCGGAACCGTTGTATCAGACAAATAATCCAAGGCCAAACGTTTCCGAACACCTACATGCAAGGACTGAAAAGTAAGTCCTTTTTCTGCAAGCCTTCTCTGTAAGCTTTTTTCACTCATTCCTAGCTGCATTGCCACAAAAGACCTTCCAAGCTCAGGATCTGCAATATGCTTTTCTAAAATAAACTCAACTCGATCAGATAAACTACGAATAAGTTCAAGCTCACTTAAGCGCTGCTTCGCATGCTTCTCATGAATTTCACATAATTCTTCATCCGAATCCAGCAGGGGTAAGTCTAAAATATCATAAGAAATTAACACCCCGTCAAAATCAGAATTGAAACTAGGCTGCACACCAAAAACACGAACATACTCATCAGCATCAGTTGGCGCACTTCTTTTCATGGAGACTTCAAGCGGAATTAATGCATTACCTGTGACCCAGTTAGAAAAAGAAAGAATAGACGTTAAAACCGCATCTACCTGATGAAAAAAGAATGGCAATGAACCCGGTCGAGAGTGATAAATAACCCAAACACCTTTTTTAACAGGCACTCGCTGAAAAACACCCCCATCACTAATTAATCTCTGATATTGATTTAACTTTTCGAATGCATCACTCAAATTAGCTGCATTCATTAAGGTATAGCCAACAATATGAAACGTTGCAGGACGAACTTTCTCTCCAAGATGCAAACCAAAAAACGGATCACCTGACTGACGGATACAAGCCCCCCATAATCTGACAGTCTCATCCATAGTTAAACGTATAGACTTATTCAATACATCCGATGGCAAACCTGCATCTTCCAGCAAGCAGCTTTTCTGACACCCTAGTTGCTCAGCAAAGGTAATAATGCCTTTAACCCAGTTTAATGAAACTGTAATTTCATCATCAACCATGACTAACAAAACCTTTGAATATAATTACAAACAAGCTATCTCATACAATAATCAAACTCTAACAAGACATAAGCATGTCCTAACAAGACAAAAACAATGACCTGTTTAATCAATGAGAATTCTACTCGTTATGAACTAACCTAGATACTAAGAAAATCGAATCAAACGGGAGGTCATCTTAACATGGCAAATGAATATCAATGTGACACAGTCATCATCGGTGGAGGCATTGCAGGCATAACAGCAGCAATTGAGCTACTTAATGCAAATCAACACGTTATTATGATTGACCGTGACAAAGAAAGTAATTTTGGAGGACTAGCCAAAGAGTCTTTTGGAGGCATGCTTATGGTGGGCACCCCCGAACAGCGCAAAGGTGGGATAAAAGACTCTACAGCATTAGCGCTAGAAGATTGGTCAAGTACAGCAGAGTTTGGCACTGATGACTCTCTACCCAAAGCCTGGGCTGAAATGTATGTAAATGAATCTATAGATCAAATTTATACCTGGTTAAAAGATAAAGGCATTGGCTTTTTTCCTGTCGTTCACTGGGTAGAAAGAGGCTTATTCACACCAGGCAACTCTGTCCCTCGGTTTCATATGGTATGGGGTACTGGTCACGGACTTATTGAAACACTCATAAAGCACCTAAGAAATCACCCTAATTTCAATAAACTTACACTCCTCTTTAAACACCGTGTAGATGACATAATTAATGAACAAAGTGCAATTAAGGGCTGCAATGGTGTTAATGAGATAGACAATAAAGCTTTTGTAGTTAAGGCAGAAAACACGATTGTAGCAACGGGTGGAATAAATGGATGCATGAAAAAGGTGCGTGAAAACTGGGATGAGGAATGGGGTACGCCCCCCAAAATCATACTCAACGGATCACATCATTTTTCTGATGGTTTACTGCATGATGCAGTTCAAAACCATGGTGGAAATATCACCCACCTAAATAAACAATGGAACTATGCTGCAGGCGTGCACCACCCAAATCCCAAGCGCCCTAATCATGGCCTTAGTTTGGTGCCGTGTCCGTCCGCTCTCTGGCTTAATAGTAAAGGAGAACGCATTGGACCTGAACCAATGGTAACAGGCTTTGATACCCGAAGATTAGTCACCCAGGTTTGCCAACAGCCTGGTCAATATAGCTGGCAAGTATTGAACTGGAAAATTGCAGTTAAAGAGCTTGCAGTATCTGGATCACAATACAATGATGCAATAAAAAATAAGAATATTATCGCCTTCTTAAAAATGGCACTTCTCGGAAATAAATCCCTGGTAGAGGATTTGACTAAAAACTGTAAAGACTTTGTTGTAGCTGACTCAATCGAAGAACTAGCAGAGAAAATGAATCAACTTAATGGAAGCAATGATATCAACCCAAACACACTCCGCTATACCGTTGATAAATACGACAATATAATTAAAGGCGGCCAGTCATACCACAATGACGACCAACTCAGGCGAATCACGCAACTACGCCAATACAGAGGAAACAAAGTTCGAACCTGCAAATTCCAAACTATAGATGACAGCCGGTGCGGGCCATTGATAGCTATCAGAGAATTTATTTTGAGTAGAAAAAGTCTAGGCGGAATTCAAACAAACCTGAAAAGCCAAGTTTTAAATGCGCAGGGTGACATTATACCCGGTCTTTATGCAACGGGTGAGGCAGCAGGATTTGGAGGTGGAGGAATTCACGGAAAACGAACATTAGAAGGTACCTTCTTAGGCGGTTGTATATTAACTGCAAGAAAATCAGCCCAAGCCATCACTCAAACCCACTAATTAAGAACAAGAGGATAACTATAATGAAAAAATCTGGCGCCTGGCTGGCACGTTATGCAATGGAACAAGTTGGTATCAAATACACACTGGGTATTCCTGGTGTGCATAACACAGAACTTTATGATGAACTGAATAAATCGGAACAAATAGAGCCTATTTTAGTAAGCCATGAGGGTGGTGGTGCATTTATGGCGGATGCTATTAGCCGAGTATCAGATACAACTGGAACGCTTGTAATAGTACCCGCAGCAGGTGTTGCGTATGCAGCAGCAGGCATAGGCGAAGCGTTTCTGGACGGAATTCCAATGCTTGTATTTTGTGGTGGCGTTAGGACTGACATAGAGTTTGAAAACCAGCTTCATGAAATGGATCAACACAGCTTTATAAAAGCATTCTGCAAAAATACCTATCTGCTGAATAAACATGAAGACATCATCCCGACTATTTATGAGGCCTATGAACTAGCTCATAGTGGAGAGCCGGGGCCTGTATTTATCGAAATCCCGGTTAACATTCAATTATTTAAAGGCAATATCCCAAACATCCCTGTTTTCGCACCCAAAATTAAGACTCCTGAACTCGATACTACTTTGATAAGCGAAGCCGCCGAGTTAATTAATAAAGCAAAAAAACCATGCATTTTCGCTGGTTGGGGTGCAAAAGAAGCAAGTAATGAGCTAGAAGCACTGTCAGAAAAACTACAAGCCCCAGTAACAACAACACTACAAGGGCTGAGTGTATTCCCTCATGATAACCCCTTACACGCTGGGTTTGGATTTGGCAATTCAGCAGTGCCTTCAGCTCAGAAGGCATTTGAAGATTGTGACTGCCTGATTGCAATAGGCACCAAGTTTTCTGAAATAGCGACAGGAAGCTTTGGCATTGATAAACCCATCAATATTATCCATATTGATATTAATCCAGAATCAATCGGTGTTAATTATCCTGCAAATATAGGTATTGTTGCTGATGCTAAAGAAGCTATGGAACTTCTTTTACAAAAAATTGGTAACAAACAAAAATCAGACACCGCTATTAAAATCGCTCAGCATAAAAAAGAATACTTAGAAAGCTGGCTGGCCCATGACTCAAAAAACAAGGTCAACCCTGCAGCATTTTTTCAAGCATTACGCCAGCAACTCCCAAGAGATGGTATCACCGTTGTAGACGATGGCAACCATACATTTTTATCAGCCGAGCTTATGCCTATTTATGAAAGTAAGTCATATATATCTCCAACCGACTTTAACTGCATGGGCTACAGTGTGCCCGCTGCTATTGGGGCAAAACTTTCAAATAAAGAAAAAGATGTTGTAACTATCGTAGGTGATGGCTGCTTTTCTATGACCTGCATGGAAATATCTACCGCCACAGCTTTAGGCTTAGGATTGGTTTATTTTGTATTTAATGACGGTGAGCTTTCACAAATATCTCAGGCTCAAGAGATACCCTACAACCGAAAACCATGCACAACACTAGGCCGAGTGAATTTTGAGGGTGTGGCTATGGCTGTAGGAGCTGATTATATTAAGTTATCAAACAATAGTGATATTGAAAATGTAATTAGCAATGCTCTTAAGAAGTCTAAAGAGGGTGTTCCTGTCATCGTTGATGTTGCGATTGACTACAGTAAGAAAACAGCTTTTACTTTGGGAGCGGTTAAAACTAATTTTGGTCGATTTGACCTAAAGACTAAACTTCGTTTTGGTGGGAGGGCACTGAAGCGGAAGATTACAGGTTAAGCAAGCTATAAGCCGTAGCCTTGATGCAGTACAACAGTATCAAGGCTCAGGTATTTAACGCAAAATTTGGATAGGGACTCACTTTCTTCCAGGCAATAAAAAACCCCGTTAGGATAACCTAACGGGGTTTCGTATTTAGATGCCTGACGATGACC
>ENA-OSET01005850-OSET01005850.1-sediment-metagenome-genome-assembly--contig:-NODE-5850-length-10227-cov-29.377635_pt1 | contig 10227 bp, 8 predicted proteins | sample MGYA00237882_ERZ534229 | MGnify/ENA primary metagenome ERZ534229 (study PRJEB26408, sample SAMN06266212) | sediment metagenome | isolation source: Hudson Canyon methane seep mesocosm | place...
TTGGCTTATGAAATACCTGATGGCTTAGTGAGTGTTGATTTCTTTTTTAATGAAATTGACAATGAAATCATGAATACACGGAAATTAATTGATGGACAAACTGTTTCTACCTTTCTTGGAATAGATGAAACAGAAACCATCGGTGTGCAAATGGTTTATAAACAAGATGGTATTTTTGGCTTGCCATTAGATATTAATTTGAATGGAACGTGGTTAGATAAGCAAATCAAAGCAAACTCTGGCAGAGAAGAGTTGGTTGATAAACAGTGGGTTAGAACTTCAAACTGGAAAGCTAATGGTTCTGCCACTTATCATTTAACAAATGAGTTTCAAACAACCTTAAGTGCGAACTACCGTGGTCCTCAGTACGCAAATGAAGATAATAGTGATAACACCTCTGGTGTTTATGGGGCTTCGGATGAGTATTTGTTACTTAATGTTAAGTCACAGTATAAACAACCCATTGGTAATGATATGACAATGACTATGTCAGTTGGTGTTGATAACCTGTTAAATGAAAATTACTATGACTTCCACCCATATCCACAAAGAAGTTATTTTGCAAGTATCGCTTTAGATATATAAATAAAACGGATGTGATTTTAATAAAAGCTCTCTTATTGTGATAAGGGGGCTTTTTTTGTTGTAACCGTATTAAATGATTGAATCATTATGAATAAAAATTTACTTTATATACTTATATTCGCAGTTGTTTTAAATACTTCTTGTTCAACACGAAATAGTGTAGAAACCTCTGTCTCACCTCAGCACACAGCAGAAATAAAAGAGGCACCTTCCAAACCAAAAAAACACAAACATCATATTCCAGAAGGTGTAATTAGTGCCGATATTTTTAATGATAATAATCGCTTACATTTATTAACTGGAAAACATTCACAAGGTAAAAAATCACTTTGGTACCAATACTCCACTGATGGTGGTAAAAGCTGGTCAATTGAAAATAAGATTTTAAATGACGATAATATTTCTGCAAAAATAGTTCGGGGTAATGATGCTCAAATAACAGCTCAAGGATCCAATGTTGTTGTTAGTTGGACAAAACATGACAAAACGACTCGGTTTCATGCAGGAGCAATGTTAGCAGCCAGATCCACTGACGGTGGGGAAACCTGGCAATATTCTGAAATACCACCAGACTGGAAGCAAGGTCCTCACGGATATATTGATATGACAGCAGATAATCATGCCATGCATGCAGTCTGGCTGGACAGTCGTAATGGACCTTCTGGTGTCAACGCATCACAAGGACTTCGCTATGCTCGCTCAATTGATGGAGGACTCAGTTGGCAAGCAAATAATACACTGGATAAGCTTAGCTGTTCCTGTTGTTGGAATACGATTAAAACAGATACTAAAGGAAATACTTATGTGCTTTATCGAGATAAGCAACCGTCTGATTTATCGATTGGTGTGATTGATAAAAAACAGCAATGGCAACGCTTAAATCATGTCGGTGCATTTGATTGGCAATTTGATGGATGTCCTCATATTGGTGGGGGACTGGATTTTCAAACAATAGCGGGTAAAAACCGTCAGCATGCGGTAGTCGGCACAGGACATCCACAACATCTGGGTATTCATTATTTATATTCTGATGATGCGGGTAAAAACTGGTCTACGGCAAAACAATTAGGTGATGAATCAGCAATACATGCTGATATTGCAGCACATGACAATGGTCGAGTGGTTACTGTATGGGATATGATGGGCGAGGACGGTTTAGCTGTGTTTTTTGCAGAATCTAAAGACCAAGGTGTTCATTGGTCAGAAGCTGAGCAGATTTCAAAAGCGGGTATGAGAGCAACTCATCCGCGTATAGTAAAAACTAAAAATGGCTTTCTATCTATTTGGACTGAAAATAACGGCCATATACAAACACTAGCTACCAAGAGACTTTAGAGCATGATGAAACTTCGTTTAATCTTATGTGTTGTGATGCTATTCACTATCAATACAGTGAATGCAGACTTATCTATTTTACCTTTTAGCAAAGGCAGTTTTTCTGATATCAAAAAGCAATATCATAATAAGCCTTTTGTTCTGATATTTTGGTCTGAAACCTGTTCTTATTGTATGAAAGAACTGGCTATGTTTGGTAAGCTTTACAAACAGTACCCTGACATAGCGATCATTACCGTTGCCACAGATCCGTTTCTTGAAGATGAAATTGTGAAAGGTGTTTTAAACCAGAGTCAGTTGGAGCTTAATCAAACCTGGGTATTTGCTGAACAGTTTCCGGAACGAATTTATGCCGATATTAATAAGCGGTGGCGAGGAGAGTTACCTGTTACCCATTTTTTTGATGGTAATAATCAGGAAACTCGACACTTGGGCATTGTTAAGGAGGATGAGTTAATTGAGTGGTTAACTGCTCAGTCAGCACATTAACTGTCAGGCAAAGGAAAAGGTTTTACTTGAAAAGAGAGGCAAACGAGGATTCAATAATACCCGAAAGTATAGATTGGTTTTTGGAGTACAAAAACATGTTTTTGTACTCCAATATAATATTCTGAGACCTATATTTTTTGCGTGATCATGGCTATGGGTTTCTATCATCAAACAAAAAATAAGCTATTGATTTTAAATAAAATCATTTTGTATTTTTATGCTATTTATAAAAAAATGTTTGCTGCACGACAGTACACTGTTTGAGAGACGTTTGTTTCTAGTTACTTAAATGTGAATTCAAATTCATTAGAAAATGTGTAGAGAATAACTTCGACAACTGTTAGCCTCGCTTTGCCAGGAACATTACCCATGCTCATGCTTTTTACCTAATAAATAGCCAACAGCTCCTGTTATAGCAGCGATTGTCGCACCGATGACTGCTGTACCAACCAGTGTTAATCCTGAGCTCACACATGCTGCATAAAACCAGCTGCTGACGGTATCTCCACCGCGATAAACTACGGTATCAATGAAGTTTTTAGCTTTATACTTCACCTCTCGATCAAGATGGGTGAACAGCATTTCTCGACAGGGACGAATAAATGCGTAGGCACCCACTCTGCGAATCATTCCAGTAGCGATAACCACAGACAATAAAGGATGCAAGGCAAATGAGATAAAGCCTAGCATTAGTAAGATCGGGCTTAGGGTTAATATGATGGCAACGCCAAAGCGTTTAACGATATTGCCTGTGACCAGCAATTGGCAGAAAATGGATAGGCCACTGACGCTCACATCAATCCAGGCAAATAATTGTGTCCGCGATTGCGCATCAGGCAATAATTCGCTCATTAATTGCGCTTGTTGAAAATACAGAAAAGTTGAAATTGCAGACAATAGCAAGAGAAAGAGGCTATAAGCTAATAAATAAGGTGTTTTGACGATTAAGGAAAAACCAGCTAAAGGATTGCCGGGCATTGGTAATCCGTGGGTTGGCTTTGCACTTTGTAGTTGAACGTCCTTAAGTAAAAGTAAAACCAATGCAACAACCACAATAAAACAAATAATAGAAATTAATATCAGTTGTTGATGGCCGATTTGCACGACCAGTAGCGCACTGATTAGTGGCCCCATCAATGCACCTAAACTACCGCCAGCAGCAATAAAACTAAAGAGCCTGTGCGACTGCTCACTATTAAAGACGTCAGCCATTAAGCTCCAGAATACGGAGAGCATCATTAAATTAAAGATACTCACCCATATATAAAACCCACGAGCTATCCAAGTATTATCAGGATATTGCCAAAACAGCACATAAAAGAGTGTGAGCGTGACAATGACAATGCCGTAGACACTGCTAATTAGTACTGCGCGACGTAGATGAGCACAAGCCCAGCCAAACAACGGCACGATAAGAAGGACTCCAACGAAAGTTGCGGTAAATAGCCATTGAATATTGTCTACGCCGCCAGTGATAGCCATGCTGTCACGGATAGGCCGTAAAATATAATAGCCGCATAATAGAAAAAAGAATATGCTGAAACTAATCAGGCTGGCGCGGCCTTCACCGGCTTCTATTTTTATCAGCCGCGCAACTCTATCTAAGCCCGAGGGCTTACTGATCTGTTCCATTGCTATCGCTTAATCTTTAGGAGCCAAGCGCGCACCTTGATCACTGGGGATGGTTTTAAAAAATTGATCCCAAGGTAATTGTTTCGCCTCCGGGTTACTTAAAACCACCAGGGTTTTATTATATGCATCGGTATTATTAAGAGCGGAAACACAAACAGTAGCCACATCAGCGCGTGGAATTCTTCGTAATTTGGTTTCTGATTCGACTGGAAAAACACCAATGCTGACTTTGCCACCTGCCTCGTCACTTAATCCGCCAGGGCGAATGATAGTGGCATTGAGAGAACTTTCCCGCAACACATTTTCACCCTTGAGTTTCCAAATTAAAACATTGTTATGACGCTCATTGAGAAAATGTTTCTTTTTACCTGCACTACGCGATGACACCATAATAAATTGTTTCACTTTTGCTTTAACAGCTGCCTCAGCCAGGTTTTTAGTGCCGCCATAATCGACAAATTCAGGTAGATTGCCTTTAGCTTTACTTCCACCTGCACCAATGGTAGAAATCACCCAGCGTACATCTTGCATGGCTGCGGTTATGCTATCGGTATCTTTAACATCACCGACGGCGATTTCAACTGAATCAGAAAAAAGACGCTTGGCCTTTTCAGCATTGCGGACAAATGCCCGCACAGTGTAGCCTTGGCCTAAAAGTTTTTCTACAACCAGTCTACCTGTACGTCCGGTTGCACCAGCAACTAATACTTTACCTGATGACTTTGAATAAACATGTTTATAGTTATGCTTAGCGCATCCTGTGATAAGGACGATACTGAGGCCTATAGCTATGAGCTTGATGGTTTTTCGTAACATATTAATCTCTGTTGATAAAAGTAATGATCATTAAAGGTGCTGCATTGCTAGCTGTTGTTCTTGACCTTGTTTTACTTGCGTCCATAACACTAAAAAGCCTTGGGCAGTGTTAATAATCCGCGGATGAGTTGCTCGGTAACCTGGTGTGGAAATAAGTTTTGGTTTTGACCAGTTTTTACCTTTGTCATTTGATTCAGCGCTAAAAATAGTTAAATTATCCTCACTTCGCATATCCCAAACGGCGACAATACGTCCTTGATCATTTGCTGCTATATCAGCATGAATGGCTGAATAGTCACCTAACTGCACAGGTGATTGCCAGTTTTTTCCAGCATCAGCCGAGTAAAGATAATGCACGCCGAGATGATCTGGATGTCCTGTACCGACGACCGAATGCATTTCCATATTGTCTCCTTGACCTATCATTGCCAAACCTCCGCCTATATGAGGGCAGCCAGGGAAATCCCATTTAAAATCACCGACAGGACTATGCCGTTGCCATTGTTGGTTCTTATTAAGCGAACCAATTGCCATATCAGTTGGTTGTTTATCTCGATATAACACAAATAATTCACCATCATCGGCAACCTTGGCTGTGTTCCAGCAGCATGCACAGGTAATATTATCTAAGGTAATATTTTTTGACCAGCTTAGTCCTGCATCATCTGACACGGCATACCGAAGTCCTTGAGATCCTTTAACAGCAGACTTTCCAAAACGGCTATCCAACCAAACCATATGCATTTTTTGCTCATCACTGCTCATTGCTAAAAAAGCATTAGAACCCTCAGTCCAATCAGAAGGAGTTGCTCCTGTTTGCCATGATTTACCCAGGTCATTAGATCGTGCAGCCATCATGGGACCAGCACCATGCATATTACCTTTTACAAAAGAAGTCCAGACCACTACCACCGTATTACCTTGAACCGATAATTTGGCATCATTCCCACGCAGCATCACTATTTTTTGATTTGTATGTGCATTCGCATGAGAGGCTTTAGACCAACTATTACCTTGGTCATCAGAATATTGGTACCAAAGTGATTTGACGCCATTATTATGTGTCCCAGTCAATAAATGTAATCGGCCTCCCTTGCTAACTATATCTAAACTAATAACGCCATTTACCTGAGAGGGCATACGGTGTTTATGCTTTTTTGCAGGTGATGCAGACTTAGCACTCTCGGTTTGAATAGTAGAGTACTGATTTTGCATTGGAGACTGCTTAGCTTGCTGAGGCGTTGTACAAGCACTACTAATGAGTGTCACAAATAGAATTGTTATCGCACTTTTTGTATTCATAATCATAAATCGCCAATGGGCATTAAAAAATTGTTAGGATGATAGTTTTTGCACCTATAAGATTCCATCAAAGTAGAGCTTACCGTGTCTTAATTATTATAATTGGTGCAGCTTTAGGTTTTGTTCTTTACCATTTTTACTTTGAGTCCATGCAAGCAAAAACGCATTGTCACTGGCAATGATTTTAGGATGCGTCGCCCTGTATCCAAGCGCTGAAATTCTTTTAGCTTCTGACCAGGTTATGCCCTTATTATTAGATTCTGCATAAAAAATTGATAAACCATCTTCAGTGCGCATATCCCAAACAGCTATAACACGGTTATTATCAGATGCTATATCACTATGTAAGGCACTTTCATCGCCCAATTGCACGGGTTGAGACCAGTTTTTTCCATTATCTTCTGAACGATGATAAAAAACACCTAAATGCTCAGGATGCCCAGTGCCTACCATGGTGTGGATTAACTGGCTTTTATCTTGAAAAGCAATGCCGCCACCTATGTGAGGACAGCCTTTAAAATCCCACTTAAAGTCACCGACATGATTCAAATTTGTCCAGTGCTGTTGTTGATTCAAAACACCTATCGACATATCACTAGGATCTTGATCACGATACAAGACAAATAACTCATCCTGATCTGAATATTTTGCTGTATTCCAGCAACAGGCACAGGTGTTGTCATCCAGTGTTATATCTTTAGACCAGCTTATTCCTCCATCTGTTGATTGAGCATGGCGTAAACCTTTTTTTGCTTTTTTGTCAGTAGCAGAATCTGCTCGTCTATCTAGCCATACCGCACTAATAACATCAGCATTTCCATCCATATCAAAAAAATTATGGGCAATATCTAAATCCGAGGGAATAGTACTAACTTGCCAGCTTTTACCATTATCGGCTGAACGAGCTGCGCTCATCGGTCCTGAATTGTGCCGGCCTGCTCCTTCAACTCTACTGGCCCAGATGGCCACAATATTATTCCCTTGCACAGCTAATTGCGCATCACTGCCACGATTAAAATTTGCTTCTAAATGATCTTGGCCTATCACTTTCACAGCGTCTGACCAACTCACACCAGCATCAATAGATTGTTGATACCATAATGACTTTTTACCTTGTAGGTGCTTACCCAGCAAAAGATGAATAATCTTGTTTGATTCCACAATATCTACACTAATCACACCGTCAGGTAAGGAGTGACGTTTATGCTTAACTTTAGCAACCGTTTTGGTAGTAAAGGCTTTGTTGCTATCATCATTTGCAGTAGTGATTACGTTATCTGTTACCTGACTGACACACCCCGTTAACAACAAACTTAAAATAATTAATTGAATCTTCTTTTTCATAGAGCCCCCTCTAAATAAACCTTATTCTTCTGGTACATACACAAAAGACTAGTTCCCACGGTCTCCGTGGGAATTCATACAGAGACGCTCCCGCGTCCCGTGACGCAGGAGCGTCACTAACTGCATTTCCACGCTGAGCATGGCAACGAGAGTTGTTTGCTTAATTATTCTGGAACATACACAAATGAACCATCTTTCATTCGATAAGCCACACCTGCTTTACTGCCTTCACCCTGACCTATCGCATCTGAAGCTTTGTAACGTTCAATCTTTTCCCCTTTTTTAATCACCATTTCCATATTGGCTTTCCCTGGGTTAGTGACGATAGTTACATCTTCCTGAGAAAAGGGGTTTAATGGATTTTTAACGATAATAATTAATAAAGTCGCAATGAGCACTAAAAATACGTCGATTAAGTTAATCACCGAAAGCATTGGGTTTAGTTCTTCGTCTTCCTCCAATATTTTTAAGCCCATTAGTTTGCTCCTAATTGCTTTTCTATTTCCACTAATTCCTCAGCGAACCAGCGTTTTTTGATAGAGGCAACCCAAAAGGTTAATGAAGCAGCAACCAAACTAATAGTTACAGCTGTGAAAGCGACAGCCATATGTTCACCCATTGCATAAGTATTATTTTCTTGCAAAGCTACTAAAGCGGGTCCCATAGGAACTAAGGTCGCAATTAAACCCAACATCGGAGTGACTCTTGTCACTATTCGTACAGTTTCTAGTTGTTTTAAGGCAAAAACCTCAACTTCATTGAGTGTTATTGTTGTTTCTGTTTTAAAAAAATTTAGAATAGGGTAGCCAGGTTGAGCCTCTTCTGGCTTAGTATGTTGAAACCTTAACCAGGATAAAGCGGCCATTCGTCCAACCTCAACAATGGCATATATAAATGAGATATAAATACCTATTAATACAGGTTGTAAAACAATTTGTGAAATTTGATACGCTAAATTTTCCATATTTTTATTCTATTTTGTGAGTAACGTTGCTATTGCTTTGAGCATCAGCACTATTAAGATAACTTGCAATAAACCATTGATCCCACGCTGAGAGACTGTGAAATTGTTCTGTTTTTGACCTCCCCCTTTGGAAAAGGGGGATTGAGGGGGATTTTACAAAAACAGAACATACTTGATATTAAACGTCTTATTTTTATAATAAAATCTCCCCCAGCCCCTCTTTTCCAAAGAGGGGGGCTAAAAGCCAATACTTTCACAGCCTAAGAGTGTGGGAACTATTTTGGTGGTTTATGCTTGAGCTATTCTTTTCTGTCTAACTAATTCAAATACAAAACCAAAGATCAGTATTAAAACTAAAGTCAAACTTAACCAGTAGATAGTCCAATCATCTTCTTCAGTTGTTTCCTGCTCTACCTGTTTCTCCAGTTTCATGCCTTCCACCTGAACGGTTTCTGCTGCAGATTCGCTAGCAGAAGCTTGCTGTTTAGTCGGGTTTGCTTGTCGATCCTGTAATTGTTTTAAAGCAGATATATCAATACCAAAGCCAACAGCTTTAGTTTCTAAAAACTTTTTAAACTTTTCATTAGGCGTATAGACATCATTTTCTTTAATGATCTCCATATACTTTTCAACTAAGGCTTTCACCGTTTCATCTGAAGCCTGCCAATAGTCTTTACGTACCGCTTCTAACATACGCTCTGAAATTTGCGCGATAGCGGCTGGCTGAACTTCTTTAAACCATTCATCAACACCTAGCTCCAGCTTGTCTTCTACATAGACTTCAAACATTTCCTGCCACTGGTCAGCACGAACAGCTTCAGGAGACATAACATTCCAGCCCCAGAAATTATTCACTACATCTACAATTTCCAACGCGCCAGAATAACCTTCGTCCATCATTTCCTTAACCCAGTTTGGATGGTAATAACGGGTGCGTAATTCCTTAGCGATAAATTCAGCTGCGGTTTCATTCTTAAAGTTTTTAGTATCGCGCAGGTTAGCAATATAAAGTTCTGGTGTTTTACCATCTAAATATCTTACTGCTTGACCAATACCGCCCAAATATTCAAAAGGGTGATCTACCGTTAAAATACCATGCAAATTAGAGCTTCTGGATAAAACAGCTGCTTTAGTGCCTTTTAAATTTTCAGCAAACAAATCGATATTTTTTAGTTTTACATTACGTGTACCTGCTTCGGTACCAAATAAATGTCCCATTCTGGATAAATAGGTTTTAACCATCGATTCATCTGTATCCCAGGTATCACTGGCTAAAGTTGCATCAGGCAAATTAGTTCCATAAACACCACTTTCATTTGCAAAGAAACGCACGCGTGAATATTTCCCCGCTTCTTCTTCCGTTAAGCCCTGAGATATCAGACTTTGTTTTAATTCATCCGTATGCTGGCTAACAAAGTTTTGCGGCTCTTTTAATTTAGCCACTTTAACAATGGCTTTAGATAAGCGATCCATCACCCCTGGTAAATTATCTCTATATAAACCTGTTGCGGATAACACCACATCAATACGCGGTCTTTTCAGCTCATCTAAGGGAATAATTTCCACATCAACTACCTGATCACGACTATTCCATACCGGTTTTACACCAATAACGCGAAGAATTTCGGCTTCAAGCACACCAAAATGTTTCAGTGTTTCTGTTGACCACATGGAAAAAGCCAATTTATCGGGGTAGATACCGTGCTTGGCCTTATAGTTTTCAATTAAATCATCAGCTAAAACTTTGCCTGCTTCCCAAG
>ENA-OSET01005852-OSET01005852.1-sediment-metagenome-genome-assembly--contig:-NODE-5852-length-10226-cov-5.805695_pt1 | contig 10226 bp, 10 predicted proteins | sample MGYA00237882_ERZ534229 | MGnify/ENA primary metagenome ERZ534229 (study PRJEB26408, sample SAMN06266212) | sediment metagenome | isolation source: Hudson Canyon methane seep mesocosm | place...
CCTAATTTACCCATGGCAATCACTAATAAATGTTGCTCTTCACCCTCATCATTAATTGAGCTTCCTAAATCTTGTCGCTGCCAATCATGCAATATTGCCAAAGCCTGTTCGAGACAAGCATCTGCCATCGCTGATAATTCACGAACCGTTTCAGCTAAATTCGCCCAACCCGCTAAATCACGCCAGATGATTCGCACCATTTCACGCTGGCGAAAATGTCGTAATTGTTGATGCAATGACGTTTCATCTTCAACATCCAGCAACATATCTGCCAAACGTGTTTGAAAGCCTTGTTCATCATAAACTTGTTGCAAATCACCTGAACTCAGCAACTCCTCGGCACGTTCAGGCTGACGAATACCCCATTGAACCACATAGTCACTACCTGCTAATGCCTGATTAGCCGATTCATATAATGTGGCGTTATCCGTCGATAATAATAATTGCCACTGCTCTGGAATCAAACCAAGTTCTGCCATAAACCACTCAATGAAAGTTATTTCCACAATATTACCCTGTAATTATGTGGAAATAACAATAAATAACGACTTTTATTGTTAAGTAGTTAGCTATGTAATAGAATTTCTGCGCCAGTATTATGCTTGATTAATACACGGCTGAAATTGGATCTCACTCAAAAAATTAAGGATTATCATCAATGTTCATTAGAATACTCACCCTCGCTTCACTCTTAATACTTGCTGGTTGCGCATCAAACCCAATGACACTAGCACCACAACAAACTTTACAATCACCTTCTCAAGACTCCTCTCAAGTAGTTTTTATGCGTTCTAGCTTTGTTGGTAGCGCTATAAGTGCATCGCTATACGATGTGACAGACGGAAATATAGAGTTCCTTGGTGTTATTGTTAATGGTGTTAAATTGGCATATTCAACAACACCTGGAAAACATACCTTTATGGTTGTCTCTGAAGCTGCAGACTTTATGGAAGCCGATCTTTCATCAGGGAAAAATTATTTCAGCATCGTCACACCAAGAATGGGGGCATGGAAAGCACGTTTCTCATTATGGCCCATTAAAAATGAGCCCTCAGCTCGTTACAACACTGACATGACAGAATTCAATCAATGGCTAAACAACACGAAGCTATCAACGAATTCAGAACAGTCTCTAGCTTGGTACGAAAAGAATAAAACTGACATCAAAGCAAAATACGAAAAATACTGGCCCGCTTGGCAACAAAAAACTGATGATGATATTGCTGAAAGAACCTTAGTTCCCAATGATGGAAGGTAATAATTTAAGAGTTCAATCATAAAAATTTAGGGCCCGTGTAAAAATACAACATATCAACCTTTAAAATATGTCACTACACTTTTGCACGGGCCCTCAATATTTGTTCAACTTAAGTATAAACAGATATGGAAGCTTTATATGGATGATAGTTCTCTTAGCGTGAACAGGTTTAAATCAATCGAGTACGACCCCATTGATTTCCCGTAGTTTTTGGTAAAAACGGAAATACACCACACTTAGGGTATTGCTCTGATACCAGGATCATACTTGATGAGACTAAAGATATTGTCAAAACGGTGAAAAAGGCAGCTAACAAGCAAATTAATCCGGACAAATAACAGTTGGTTTTTGCTCCTGCGTCGCTTATTTTAACCAACTGATATTTGCCCATTATTTGGGCATTAAAACCTAAGGAAACTATGAGCCCTGAAAAGAAAGAAGCTATATCCTTAGCAGGAATGATATCCATAGCGTTTGCTGTGGTGCTGAGCTTCGATCACTTGGTTTTTAACAAAGTGCCTATAATACTGCTGCTTTGGGCGCTTGTAGGTGGCTTAGTAATTGGGCACCAAGAAATACGTTCCTTTTGGATAAACTATAAACTAGCGATCTTTCCTTCACTAATACTTTGTATTGCCCCTCCAATAGCAGCATCGTTTAGAGCTCTTCTTGCAGTAGCTGCAGACGTGACACCAGATGTTCAGTCATTCCTGGGGTATTCCATATTTAATCCTGGCTGGTTACAACAGAAACCATTTTTGGTTTTAGCCGTAGTCATATGCACTTACTTGATCACTTCTGTCATTTTAGCAGTAGCAAGTATAGCTAGCGGACTTTTGTTGCGTTATTTATCATCTGCCTATACGGCAGGGCCAGCTGCATTTGAGAGAGTGGAGAAAATTGCTAAACGAGTAGTATCAATACTAACTATTCTTGGAATATTTGCGCTATTAACGTAAAAGTTTTAACAAGTGGCTGCTACGGATAACCAAAAAAGGTGACGGAGGGATTTAATAATCACTCTGCCGGCTGATTTAGATGAGAGTCAATTAAAGATTACAGGATAGACCTTATGGCTATACTCGTGAATTTTTTAGATGGTAATAAAGGCCTCGAATTTCTTGTTTCTGGGCTTGTGTATGGCGCCGATATAATTAAGGCCCACAATGAATTTCACACTAAAGAAATAAACGCCTTATTGAAATATAAAATTATTGATAAAAGTAAAGTTACTGAAAATCATATTTCAGTTGCGGAAATCGAATCTATTGCTCAGTTGGATAATGAGCTGATAAGAAATTATCCAGAAATAGCCATTCTTGTGATTGTCTCTCGTTATGAAGATATTACAACGACTCAGAAATGGACTGCATTCTCTGATATAGCGTCAAATAATCTACATTTCTTCACTTCGCGACAAGAAGCCAACAAATGGATAACATTAAATGTTAATTATGATGTCTAACAAGGGAAATAAGGAATTGCTTAGGTTCAGGCGCGTATAATTTTATGACTATTCGAAAATCTTTGGCTTCAGATTTAGAGCCGATTAAAAACCTTTATCTTGATGCCTTTGGAGATGAAGAAAATGAAGATGTCTCAAGATTAGCACTAGACTTAGCCTCTGATTCATCATCAACGTTATCTCTAGTTGCAGTAGAAGACGACATGGTTATTGGTCATGTGGTGTTTAGTCCGGTCACCATTTCAAATAACGAAAATATATCAAGCTTTATTCTTGCACCTATAGCCGTATCGCCTTTAGAGCAAAAGCAAGGTATCGGAAGTAAGTTAATCCAGTTTGGTTTAAATACGCTAGCTAAGAACAATGTTGATGCTGTGTTTGTTCTAGGTGATCCAACTTATTATCGTCGCAGTGGTTTTCATACAGAGCATGATGTAAAACCGCCGTATTCATTACCGTATCCTGACGCATGGCAAGTAATAGAGTTAAAGCTGGGAGCATTGAACGGTGTTTCGGGTACCGTTGAGTGTGTTTCTGCTTTAATGTCACCTGAACTTTGGTAGCGATAAAGGTGGCTAGTGATATGAAAATTACTTTCCGTAAATTGTATATCTACTTTTCTTGGTTGCCTCTTGCCAGCTATTTTTTAGCGACTAACATTCTTAATCGTTCAGATGGTTGGAGCGCTTGGGCGGCTGGGCCAATTTTAATTTATCCAATCTTATTCAGTTTACTGTTTGGTTTATTCGGAACATTCTTGATTGTAGTTTCAGTAAGGGCGAATAATTTAAGTGCCAATCTGGTTTTTGCCACCCTCTTCTCTAGTAGCATCGCTTTATGGTTTCTAGGTTTAGCTCTTCTCAAAGAAATTCAAATGAGTTTTTGATGCGCCTCAGGAGTGATTCCATTGCAAACACATTTTTTCGAAAGGCGTATTGGTCGCACATTGAGTACATTAGGCACACAATGCTATACTTGATGCCATGAAAACGTATGATTGGAATCCAGACAAAAACAAGATCCTCATAGAAGAGCGAGGCATTTCATTCGAAGATGTTATATATCATCTTCAAAATAATTGTTTATTGGATGATCTTGTGCATTCAAACCAAGAAAAATATCCCGACCAACGCATATTTGTCATAAATATTGATGACTACGCATATCTAGTCCCCTACGTTGAAACAGAGGAAGAGATTTTTCTAAAAACCGTTATTCCCAGCCGAAAGGCTACAAAGCTATATTTGGGAGAAAAATGATGACTACAGCAAAAAATGAACACGAAGAACAGGAATTACTTAACGAGTTTGAAAGTGGAGAGTTTACTTCTGTTTTAACAAACGAACGTAAATCTGAAATTCAAACTTCAGCAGAAGCCGCTTTTAAAAAAGATAAACGTATCAATATCCGGTTATCAGGACATGATCTATCGGCCATACAGCGTCGCGCCCTTGAAGAAGGGATCCCTTATCAAACATTAGTTTCTAGTGTTCTTCATAAATATGTATCTGGGACTCTTCAAGATATTACCGCTAATAAATTAATCAAGCGGTAGCTTTAAACTGTCACTTATTAAGACATTAACAATTCAAAGTTGTTTTTATAGGTAAACTACAACAGATTCTTAAACCTTTAGGATTAATGAAATGAAAAACTCAAATGCACTTCTCGCCTTGCTGCTTGTTGTAAATGTGGCATTAGTTGGTTTTATCTATTGGAATAATGTGGCAAGTAAAAGCACCGAGATCCCTAATATGGTTGGCACATGGAAAGGAGAAAACCTAACGGTCTCTGACCAAAAAGGCTATAAAATCTGGGGTGAAAAAGTAGTGAAAATCACCGAGCAAAAGGATCGTCGTTTTCGCGGCACATTTACTTATCCTGATGGCACCAAAAATTTCTTTGGTGTGATTTATCCTGATAACAAAACATTTACTTGGGTGGCCAGCAACAGTCGCGGTTACAATCATGGTCGAATTTTAGCTGACGGCCAAATTGCTGCTTGTTATGTTGAATCTTGGGAACAAGCAACCGTTGGATGTGCAACCTTAGATAGACAGGAATAAATAGCTCTCAAGGAACCTTTATCTATCGCTTATGTTCGAAAACTAAGCTCATCTCATTTAACGTCAGCATGCTGTTTTGTTAAAGAGTATGAAATGTTTCTCTAGATAGTTAATAATCACGGGAGACAAATATTAGTTTGAGAGTTGATATGCATGGATAAAATCAATTTCCTTCATTTAAAAGGAAAACAAAAAATTTTTGTTCTCATCTTGCTGGGTGTGGTTACTCCGACATCAGCTGATGAAGCCTTAAGCTCGTCTATTGATTGTTCTAATGTGGAAATCAACTATATTGATAATCCTCAATGGACAGAAAGTGAACGATTGGCAGCGATGGATAAGGCCTTTTTTGACTCACTAGATAGATTTGAGTTGTGCAACTTATCCAATCACAGCAACGCCACGTCAACTGAATCCGAAAATGAAGCATCTGGCTCTGAAAGTGAATTCAACCAAGAATCGGTTGCAAGCCCATTAATGACTGGTACAGAAACCGAATCAACATTAGTTGATGCTACTGAGTCAGAACCGTATGAAAGTGCCAACGATGAAACTGAGCAAACGCCATTAGGCAGTGGTTATGGTGGCAAAAACCCAGAAGATATACCTGACGCAGATAACGATGATGTAATCGCATCACAAATTCGTCTTGCTGCTGAAATTGAACAAGATCCGATCAAAAAAGAAAAGCTTTGGAACGAGTATCGCAAATACAAAGGGCTTCCCGTTAATGAAAATGAATAAATTTCAGACCGCGAAAAAATTTATCGTCTATTTGTTGATTTTCTCTCACTTCCTTGCCGGTTGTGCCACAACGGGAAGTCAAAATACCGTTAAAGCAGGGCCAAAAACGTCGTCATCTTACGATGTGAAAACGACAGAAACTATCCCCGTAGCTACGAAATTAGACGTTATCATTCCCGTCTTTGATCCAGGTCTGTCAGGCAATTCTAAAGATTATAAAGAGGACGGCATCTGGCCTGAGTTACGACGTGCAGAAGCTAATCGCTTTGCTTATAAACTCAAACAAGCACTTGATGACAGTAAGCAATTTGGCGCTGTTCGCGTTACGCCAGATGAAACCGCATCAGGCGACTTGTATGTGCTTGGCAAAATCGAAGAGTCTGATGGACAAGATGTTGAGTTTGATCTGAGCGTTGTCGATATCAGTGGCAAGGAATGGCTAGATAAAAGCTTCGATCATGAAGTGGAAGAAGACTTTTACACAAATACACGAAACAGTGGCAATGATCCCTACGCGCCCGTTTTTAAAGAAGCTGCTGATGCCATTGTTAAAGCATTAAACAAACGTAGTGCTTCAGAATTAGATGATTTGCAATATATTGCCGATCTTCGTTTTGGCGCAAGTTTTAATGATGCTGCTTTTATGGAATATATGGACACCAATAGAAATCCTATCAAATTGGTCAGTAAGCCCAGTGACAATGATCCTCTATTTCAACGCGTGAAAGCAATTCGCGTGCGAGAACAATTATTTGTCGACAACTTGCAACAAAATTACAGCTCTTTTTCACAAAATATGGATGCCAGTTACTTAAGGTGGCAAGAAGCCAGCTTCACCGAAAAACAGCTGCGTGAAGAAGCTGAATCTGAAAGCCTGATGAAAACACTTGGTGGTATCGCTCTGATTGCTTTGGCCATTGCAGCAGCTGCGTCATCTGATGGAGATAGTTTTAATGACTCGGCATTAGATGCAGGTGCCATTGCTGGTGGTCTTGGTGGAGCATTATTAATCTCCAGTGGTTTTGAGTCACGAGAAGAAGCTAAATTTCACCAAGATGCCATTAATGAAATCGGTGAGTCTATCAATCTTGAATTAGCTCCCCAAGTGATTTCCATGGAAGATGAAACGGTTGAATTAACCGGTAATATTCAAGAACAATTTACGCAATGGCGAGCATTTCTCAAGCGTATCTATGATCAAGAATCCACTCCTGAAGTAGCGCTTTAAATTATTGTGACTTTTGATAAAAAGCTTATTGAAGCGCAAGAAGAACGGCGTGCGCGTGCTATCAAATCAGCGATCGTTGTAACGATCCTTACTGTTATTGCTGTCACTGCGGTGATATTTCTTTCCGATTATCAAAACAATCAGGAAATTAAACCAACGGCTACCACTGAAAACTCAGCACCATCAGCAGACATTACCGAAACATTCAATGAAGCCGCGCCCGCAAATCTCTCTAGTGTGCCTGACGAACAACTTCGTCAAGCTTATATCAACGCTGTGAACGATTATCAAAATAAGCTTCAACCACAACTCGATAACATTGACTTGCTCACATGGGATAAAGATCGATCCGATCGCCTTGTTACATTGCAAGACACCGCTTTATCTAAATTCAGCACTGCTGATTATGCCGGTGCTTTGCAAGACATTGAACAAGCCAAACGGCTCGCTGAAACCTTGCTCAACGAGAGTCAGCAGCAATTCGAACAGTTTTTTACCAAGGCACAAACTGCTTATGATGCCGATCGTTATGACGATGCAAAATTTGAGATAAACCAAGCTTTGATGTTAAACAAAAGCTCTACCGAGGCTTTAAATCTAGCCCAAAAAATTGAGACCTTGCCTGAGATTGTCTCTTTGCTCGAAAAAATTAACACCGCAAAAGTTGAAAACAAATATGAACAAGAACTTAAACTGCTAAAAGACTTAATTCACCTTGCTCCCCACCGCCAATCAGCAATTGACCGGAAACAAACATTAGTCAGTTTAATTAATAATAAAAACTTCAAATCTGCTATCAATCAAGCCCATAAAGCAATACAACAAGGAGATGCTGACTTAGCTAAGCAAAAAGTGGTTGCCGCAAGGAAAATATTTCCCGAACGACCTGAAATTGCAGAAACCATCTCTGCAATTAAAGAGCTCGAAAAACAACAGCGTCTTGTGGCTTATCGCCAAGATGCTCAAAACGCGATGGCAAATGATAACTGGTCAGCGGCTAAAATAGCGATAGAGCTAGCATTAAAAGAAAACAACGATGATCAAAAACTGCAACAGTTATTACTCAAAACCACCAGCATCATCTCCTTACAAAATGAACTTGAACAACATCTAAATAATCCTTATCGCTTAGCAAATCAACAACTACAATCTAAGGTCAAAAACCAACTAGAAAAAGCCGCCGCATTTTCTACTGATAGTCCGTCATTGAATAAAACATCAGCCGAAGTCGCTCAACTTATTACGCTAATGAATAACAAAGTTTCGGTAGAAATCAGCTCCGATAAACTGACACATATTCTTGTTCGAGGTGTTGGTGTGGTTGGGCTCACCGAGTTAAAAACGATTCAGCTTCCACCCGGTCACTATAAATTTGAGGGCAAACGAAAAGGCTATAAATCTAAATTAATCGATGTGTTAATTCCCTATGATCAATCTCACTATCAATTAAACATCCAATGTGATGAACCAATTTAATCAACAACTCCTTGCAGCTAAAAACAAACAACGTCTTTTCTATATTTCGTTAGTTAGTATATTTTTGATCGGCATTTTAATTGTGCTGACACTGATTGTTGCTTCTCGAGGCACACGCATTGAAGTATTCCCTGACGAAGCCGGTGTGCAATCAAAGATTCAACTCGAACACGGTTTAGGTTTAATAGTCGGTGACACTCTTTATTCTGTGTCTAAAAGTCCTAGTATCACTGTTTCTGCGAAAGGCTTTCAAGATCTGACACAACAATTATCACCTGATGACTTTGGCAACATTATGGTAATTCGCTTAAGACCATTACCTGCCAATATAGAGCTCTCAACCACTATTGCTAATACCCAAACCAACTGGTTGATCAACGGTGAAACCTTGGCTATTTCGACGGTGTTTAATCATCAACTCGAGGCTGGTGATTATGAGTTAACTGTTTCACATCCTTATTACCAAGATGTCAGTAAAACATTGTCGTTAAGTCGCGGTGAGTTATTTACAGATCAGATTCAGCTTGAGCTTATTGATGGCAAGTTGGCGATTAATACCAGACCTCAAAAAGCCAAAATCTCGCTCAACGATATTGCAATGGGTTTATCTCCACAAGATATCAGCCTAAAAGGCGGACAACATAATATAAAAGTCGAAGCTACTGGTTATGAAACGGTCATCGACAAAATTGAGATTAGCAACAGCAATTTAATGGTTAAACGAGATTATCGCTTAGCATTAAAGAAAGCAGCCGTTGGCCTAACGTTAAGCCCAGAAAATGGCACATTAAACTTAGATAATCTAAATGTAAAAACGGGCAACAAACTACGTGTTGAAGCCGGTGTTAAACATACACTTCGCTATTCAAAACCGGGCTATTTTAGTGAAACTAAAACCTTCACTCTATCCTCTGATGAAACCTTAAAACTGGTGTTTGAGTTAGAAAAAGAAATGGGTAAGATTGAGATTCAATCAAGCCCCGATGCAGAAGTTAACATTAATGGTCAAGCTGCAGGCAGCACACCTCTCACCCTGTCTTTAAACGCCGTTGAACAAAAAATAACCTTAACAAAAACAGGCTATCGAAGTGTTTCCAAAGTGATTATGCCCAGTGCTGAAAACAGTAAAAAAATTAACTTTCATTTGATCCCTGAAAAAGTAGCTAAGCTCAAAGAATCACCGCAGCTATATAAGCACAAAGCCGGTGGACAATTAAAATTATTTAAACCAAATGAAACATTCTTTATGGGAGCTAACCGTAGTGAACCAGGCCAACGAGCAAATGAATTTATAAAACAAGTTCAGCTTACTAAACCATTTTATGCCGGTGTTTCAGAAGTGAGCATTGCCGAATATCAGCAGTTTGATAAAAAACAAAAAGGTGATGCCAATAAACCCGTCACCAATGTATCTTGGATCGATGCTGCCAAGTTTTGTAACTGGCTCAGCCAGCAAGAAGGTTTAAAGCCTGTCTACCAAATTAACAATAACCGGCTTAGCAGTATCAATAACAATGCCGATGGCTACCGCTTGTTAACTGAAGCTGAGTGGGAATGGTTAGCCAGAAAATCAGGCAAGAAACAACAAAGCACTTTTGTCTGGGGTGATGATCGTGTCATTCCTAAAAATGCCACTAATATTGCTGATGAATCGGCCAATGGTCATGTCAATGTCGTGGTGCCTAAATATAATGATAACTTCCCAAATGACGCACCAATAAAAAGTTTTGCCCAAGAAAGTTCTGGGCTCTATGATCAAGCGGGTAATGTCAGTGAATGGACACATGATAGCTACTCGATAGCACCACCTAAATCAGGTAAAGTGTTTGTTGATCCCTTTGACCTAAGTAGAACTAACTCGCGTGTTGTCAAAGGTGCCAATTGGCGATCTGGTTCAATCACAGAACTCAGACCTTCGTTTAGAGAAGGTTTAACAACATCACGTGATGATCTCGGTTTTAGGATTGCACGTTATGTTTACGGAGGAAA
>ENA-OSET01005859-OSET01005859.1-sediment-metagenome-genome-assembly--contig:-NODE-5859-length-10215-cov-3.855001_pt1 | contig 10215 bp, 8 predicted proteins | sample MGYA00237882_ERZ534229 | MGnify/ENA primary metagenome ERZ534229 (study PRJEB26408, sample SAMN06266212) | sediment metagenome | isolation source: Hudson Canyon methane seep mesocosm | place: USA:Hudson...
TGATTTTGAGCCTTTACATAAAATTAACCCATTGTTTAGCTAAGTTAAGTCGGCTGGAAAGCGCAACGCCTTCCGGCTTAGACCTCCGGTTAAAATTGAACCCTGTCATATAAATTGTCGGAAAGCGCTGTGCTTTTCCACCCTACACGTTAGAATTGCCTCATAACCACTTCCTCTATTTATTCTGGCACAGCTAAAACATGTTCCCAATTCGAGATGATAACCCTCAAATTAATAAACCCATTGCAACCTATATTATTATTGGGCTGAACGTCGCTGCGTGGTTTTTATTACAAGGGGCAGGCATGGGCGAGCAGCTGAATATGTCTGTCTGCCAATATGGCTTAATTCCGGCAGACCTCTTCTCCTTAAACGGGGCCGGGAGTGCCTGCCCTGTTGGGTCAGGCTGGGCAGGGGTTCTTAGTTCTATGTTTATGCACGGTAGTTGGATGCATATCATCGGCAACATGTGGTTTCTTTGGGTCTTTGGCGACAATATTGAAGATTCAATGGGGTCTGTCCGCTTTGCTATTTTTTATATTTTGAGCGGCCTACTCGCGGCTGCAGCTCAAGTAATATCGCAACCCGATTCTATTATTCCCATGGTCGGTGCTTCCGGTGCAATTGGTGGCGTTATGGGCGCTTACATCATGCTGTTCCCTCGTGTAAAAGTGCACATGTTGGTATTTATTATGATTATCAGAGTTCCGGCCGTCGCCATGCTCGGCTATTGGATTGCAGTACAAGTAATGGGAGGCATTTCATCTATGTCATCCTCCGGTGGTGGCGTGGCTTTTTGGGCGCATGTAGGTGGATTTGTTGGCGGAGCCATACTGGCTTTAGTATTTAAAGATGAAGAGCTGTTACTCAACCACCCTTATCATGGCTGGCAACGCACTGCAGATCCGACGAATGTTTGGGATGCCCCCTCAAATCGACAGTGATTTTTCTAATCGGCCAATATATTGAGTGATATGTACAAAACCCACCCTTCCAATAAGCTCTACAGTGTCTGGTTTGTTTTAACCTTAAGCTGTATTCCTTATTTACTTCTACAGCAATCAGGCCTAGATGCCATTTCACTTTGGTTTGTTCCAGAGACGCTTAACGAACTATTTGAGCCTTTTGCTCCTTGGCGTCTATGGACGCCGACCTTTGTCCATTATACTCTGCCTCATTTGGCCGTTAATCTATATTTATGGTACTTGTTTGCTTCAAAAATAGAGTATGAGTCGAGACTTGAACTTCATATTCTTGTTATCGTGTCAGCAGCTATTGCAAATGCTTGCCAGTGGTGGTTTTCCGGGCCAAACTTTGGTGGTTTATCTGGTGTTGTTTATGCCCTAATGAGCTACTTGTATTTGATGCATCGTTTTGCGGGCAAAACCAACTACCGGATAGACAAAAATTTGGCTTTAGTGATGCTGGCTCTCATCCCTCTATCTGCAACAGGTTGGTTAGGTCGGTTTTCTAATTATGCCCATATAGCAGGATTAATGAGCGGAGCGCTATTAGCAAGCTTATATCTGGCTATAATCGTAGCAGTTAGCCCTAAAAACACAGAACAAAATAATCAAAAGACTAAAGACCGACTTGATAAATGAGTGATAAATAGCAGATGAATGAATTAAGTATACCCAGCAAGGAACAATACATGCCCGCGTTACGCCCTATGAATATGAGCGACTTAGTCAAGGTAGTAAAAATCATTGAGGCACATGATGAAGATGATGGTGAGGCAGCCGAGAAGGATTATTTGGATTCAGGTGTTGAAAACCAATTCGTACTTGAAAGCGACGGTAAAATTATCGGGGTAACAGGCTACCGTGAAGTCAGTGGCACTGATCAAACTGCTTGGCTGACCTGGACCTACCTAGCTGAAACATGCCAAGGAAAAGGTTATGGTAAATCAATGGTATCAGACTTACTCGATAAGCTTCGTAAGCTCAACGCCCGTAAAATATTCACCAAAGTTTCTGACTATGAAGACCCTGATGAAGGCAAAATCTACGAACGCGCACTTAAAATGTATCAATCCCTGGGCTTTGAGCAAGAAGTAGTTAGTCATGACTTTTATGATGAGGGCGAAGACCAGATCATTCTAGGGCTTCATCTACGCGAAGAAGACAGCACTTTTTCAGAAGAAGACCTAAAGGTCGCTGAAGAAAAACCGATCATTCGTTTTGATGGTTTATATGAAATTGCAGAGACAGATGGGGCTTATGCATTCTCCTGGATCGTCAAAAACAAGAAAACCTTATTCGGCAAGCGTAATTTTACGGTTGAAGATCTCAAAATCGGCCTTGGTTCAGTAAAAAACTCGGGGGGACGCAAAACCTTTTTGACTTTTCCCTCAAATCTGCCTTTAATCCATAGTCCTTTACAAGCGGCAGGCTTTAAATATGTCGGCCGTTTAGAAAATTATTACGAGCAAGGCGTGCATGAATTTCATTTCAGCCATGATTTGAGCAGCCTTTAAAATACTTTTTAGCATTTATGTGTCATCCAAAACATAAGGAATACGATTCACAATGAGCAATACAGTCATCAAATACGGTTTAATTGCAGCAGTACTGGGCGGCGTCTACTTTTTCAGTAACAACAGCGGTACGTCTTATGTTGAAGACGACATCGACTTAAATCTTGCTTTAGATATTACGGTAGATACGCTTCACGCTTACGACGAAAGCATGGGTGGACAGAAGCCTGAAGGCGATGCAGCATTTTTAGGCTTTGCTGAAGAACTCGGCACCAACTACAATCTTGCCCAACCACCTCTTTATAAAAGCCAAATAGGTGTTAGCCCACAGCAAGACGCATCTTTACTCGCTTTCAGCGATACAAATATGAACCGTACCTTGGACGAAGGTGAAGAGGCGCTATTCAAAATTGAAATCGATGGAGAACAATCACGTATTATTGCTTCTAGCCGAAGCGGTGAGGTGAATGATCATCATTTTAGTGGCACTTCACTATTAACGGGTTATTTAATTGGCAGCATGCTAAGCCGTCAACGTTCTGCTGGTGTGACATCCAAGCAGCTTGCGAGCAAGAAGCCTATGACGGCCAAAGCAGCCGCACGCTCTCGTGCGGGTTCTGGTAGTCATTCTTCGGGTAAATAAATAAGATTACAGGGTGGGTCTTGCCCACCCTGTAATCATAATCACAACAAATATCAAAGGTGGGCACCGCCCGTCTCTCATTTTACCTCACCCACTTAAGCTAGCTAAAATGCCCTCTATCGAACCTAGTAACGCCCCCACTATCTCGAACAAACAAACCGTCGTTCTACTCGCCTCTATTATGATTGTCGCTCTATGCGGTATCGTTTACGAGCTGATCATCGGCACCGTTTCCAGCTACTTGCTTGGCAACAGTGTGTATCAATTCTCATTCACCATCGGCTTTTTTATGTTTGCCATGGGTGCAGGCTCATGGATATCAAAATATTTCGACGACCAATTTGTTCGTAACTTCATCTTGATTGAGATTGCCATCGCACTCATTGGTGGCATCTGCAGCATTTTGCTATTTATGACTTTCCCATTCGCACGCGTACTTTATGAATTAGTCATGTACGGACTGATATTGGTTATTGGTGCATTAGTCGGTATGGAAATTCCAATTCTGGCCACACTATTGGCAAAAAAGGCTGAAATGAAAGAATCCATCGCCAATGTCATGTCGCTGGATTATGTAGGCGCATTGATCGGTTCGGTTACCTTTCCACTCTTGTTATTACCCTCTTTGGGCTTAGTGCAATCCTCCTTTGCCATTGGTTTGATCAACATTTTGGTCGCCACTGTGAATGTCTTTGTCTTCCGACATCAGTTAAAACATTACAAACAAATTCTCATAACGTGTTTTGCTATTTTAGCGCTACTGACTTTGTTCATTTATTTCGGTACGCACATCACACGCTTTGCCGAGAAACATTTGTATTTTGACCATGTCATTTATTCCAAACAAACACCTTATCAAAAATTAGTGGTCACGCGTTCCGCCACTACGCGCGAGCAACGCCTATACATTGACGGACACATTCAATTCTCTTCTCGGGATGAGTACCGTTATCACGAGTACTTAGTCCACCCAGTGCTTTCCATTCCAGGGCCAAAAAAGAATGTATTAATATTAGGTGGTGGGGATGGTTTAGCCGTAAGAGAGATTTTAAAGTATGACGATGTAGAGCAAATTCATTTGGTCGATATTGACCCAGAAATGATACGCATCGGTACAGAATTACCTATATTGAAAAGGCTAAACGAGAAGAGTATGTCATCTGACCGGCTAACAACCTTTGCCGAAGATGCCTTCAGTTTTATTAACCAACCAGGCATACTCTACGATCGTGTCATTATAGACATGCCCGACCCACACAACGAGGCTATCAACAAACTCTACTCACGTGAGTTTTACACTATGATCAAGCGACGCATGACCCCCGAAGGGGTACTCGTCAGCCAAAGCTCCTCACCATTTTTCACCCGCAACGTATTTTGGTGCATCGAAAATACCTTGGCTGAAGTATTCAACAACACCTTAAGCTACCAAACCTCTTTGCCCTCTTTCGGTATTTGGGGTTTTAACATGGCGAGAAATAACACCGGATTTCCTGCAAACTTCAGCTTTAATATCCCCACCCAAGCCATCACCAATGAAACCATGACAGCGGCCATGATTTTCAGCAAAGACATGCAAAAACTACCTACCCCGATTAACTCCATTATGGAGCCAAAACTATACCATTTGTATATTGACGATTTACGCCAATAGACAAACTTATTCGATACTCGAAGTAAAATACTTACGTACAAAAAGTAAAAATAGCGCACTTGATATGCCTGAGGCACTGAACAACATACACATCACCATAATCTGGTAACGTGCCGCAATGAAGGGCGAGACGCCCGATAAGATCTGCCCAGTCATCATACCTGGCAAAGAGACTAAACCCACGGCAAACATTGAATTGATAATGGGGATCATCGCCGTGCGATAAGCAACTGTTCTCGCTTGTTCATACGTTTTCCCCTGACTTAGTTCAGATTGCAAACGCTCACCCGCCAAGCTGATACTCGTCATCGATGTCGCGAAAATCATACCCGCCAATGGCACCATATAACGCGGCATATACCAAGGGTCTAGAGCCAGCACAAACTGAGTCACAAGCATTAAGGTCGCTCCCCCTCCCAGCAAAATAGCAATGAGAGAAATAGGAAATATTTTTAGTTTATCCTGCGACGCATCTTGAGAAAGGGTATTTAAAGCAATCCAACTTGAAGCCAGTACCATTATGCTTAAAACAAATAAAGTCATCCATGAACTGTCTGACTCAAAAATCATGATCAAGGCATAGCCAATCAGCATTAGCTGAACCAGCATCCTAGCCATGGCATAACAAGCTTTTCGATAAGGTAAATGCCAATGAAACATTAGAAAGAGAACGAGTACTGCAGGAACAAAAGCAATCAACAATCGTTCGAAAGGAATAATCTCAATAGACATGACATGCTCAAAATAAAAACGGCAGGATAAACCTGCCGTCTAGAATTACATATTTTGAATAAGCTTGCTAGCGCTAGCGCCCTAACAAACCGGCAATACTACTCACATCCTCTTTGCTCTCCAAAAGCTTGGTAATCACGGCTACTGCGTCATCTTTAGAAAGATGGAGTCGCTCATAAATACCATCATCTAAAGAGGATTCAGCCCCTTTAAGTACGCCTTCACTGGCTAATAAATGATGTGTTAGATTTAAAATACTTGAGTACTCTGAAAACTCACCCTCAAATGATTTATCCTTTTGATACCGGATAGCGGTGGTGACTTCTTCTGGCATATTCCAAACTGTCATTAACTGACTTCCAACCTGCTCACGCGTAATACCCAGCAGGAAGTGCTCCACATAGGCAGAGTCTATATGAGGATTAGCATCCACATAACGACAAATTAACGCAAAATGCGGAGGAAACACATGCGCTAATACTAAATAGCCAAAGTTATGTAACAAGCCTGACAAATAAGACAGACCAAAACTCTGACGATAAGCGGGTTCAATTTTACTAATTAAAGCGGTGGTACCCAATGCAAGCCACATAGCTTGGTGCCAGTATGGTGCATAGCCTTTTGATTCATCTTCAGGCACCTTTAGGGTTCGCCCTAGAGCTAAACCCATTGCGAGATTCATCACCATATCAAAACCTAAAACCCGTACAATGGCATCGTGAACCGACTTAACTTTTCCAGGCGCATTATAAAATGAGCTAGAAGCCCAACTCACCACCTGAGCTGCCAGACTCGGATCTCTTTCAATAATATCGGCCAGTTCATCGGAGCCGGCTTCAGGATCAGAACGCAGCTTAATAATATCTTGCGCACTCTGAGGGAGCGGAGGCAACTCTAAAGTATCCTCCAAACGCTGTTTTATTCTCAGTGAAGTAAATTTCTCAATCGCCTGATTGATCTGCTCTAAATCCTTGGATGCGCTTGTGGGATTACAGGGAATAGTATTCAGCGGCACAACGAAAGATGCTTCTTTCGCTTTCTTGGTTGAAATAGAAAAGGCCTCTTTACTCAATTTAATCAACTGACCCGGTTCACCTGACTCTACATAAAGAATATCATTTTCAAGCACCCGCAAATCAATGATAGCCGGTAAGCCGGTAATATCAGGAATAGCAGGCAGTTCACTCAAGCTATAACGCGCAATTAGGCTCGATACATCTTCGTTAGGCAAGGCTTCTAATGAGCGACCAACAGCACGATTCAGGGCATCAACATCTAACAAACAGTCAGAAGGAATGATCACCTGCACACGTCCAAGCGAATCACTCATTAGAACCATTTTAATTATCTGACTTGCTGCGACGCCTTGTTTATTCGCAATCACTGGACGATTTGTCTCATCCAAAGTCAATTCTGCTGTACTTTCATAATGTTCAAAAACTTTATTCACTGCCGACGGAATCATTCTATTTAGCTCTTCGTTGTCCATATCATAAACCCACTTTCCGCACTTAGATATTTCTTCATCACGCGAAATATAGTTTAACCTAGTAACCGTAGTTGAGCGCTAAAAAGTCGAGCGCGAAAAAAGTGTGTAAGCAGTTGGTGTGCATAGGAAATTCGAGAAAGTTGAGCTCATTATTGGTGAGTCGAGCTTTCACGGGTTTTCTAGGTGCCCAAGGGCTTGCGCAGACTTTCGTGATTTAACTGCGGTTTCTAGGTTTAAGTGTAGATCAATTAGAGAATTCGTCGCGAAGAATTACAAAACTATACAGAATTTTATATACGAGGCTTAAACCTCTCCATATTGTCGTCGACTGCCAATCCAGCGCTGGATTAGCTGCTCAGTCAGTTTAGGATTTTGAAGGATTTTAGGGGCTATTTTTTTAAGTTCTGGCAACCAAGCCTGATCGCGTTGTAAATCAGCAATTTTAAATTCAATCAGACCAGTTTGCCGCGTTCCCAATACTTCACCTGGGCCACGAATCTCCAAGTCTTTTTCCGCAATCACAAAACCGTCATTGCTTTCACGCATAACCGTTAAACGCTCTTTTCCGTGATTGGATAGAGGGGGGTGATACATCAACGCACAATAACTTTTTTGGCTGCCTCGTCCAACTCGCCCTCGCAGCTGGTGAAGCTGTGCTAAGCCAAGTCGTTCAGGATTTTCAATGACAATAAGACTGGCGTTGGGTACATCCACCCCGACTTCAATCACTGTGGTCGCTACTAAAACATCAATACGCCCAGCTTTGAATTGGTCCATCATAAAGCTTTTATCTTTGGCTTTCATACGACCATGCACCATCCCAACATTTAAGCCTTTTAGTTGAGACTGCAGCCATTCAAGGGTGTCTTCAGCAGCCTGACATTGCAGGGCTTCGGATTCTTCTATTAATGTACAGACCCAATAAGCCTGACAACCACTTTGACAAGCCTTTAACACCCGAAGCACCATATCATTACGCCTTGTATCAGGAATAACAAAGGTTTCTATCTTTTGTCGCCCTGGGGGAAGCTCATCAATAATAGATGTATCAAGGTCAGCATAAGCACTCATTGCCAGCGTGCGCGGAATGGGCGTCGCCGTCATAATCAATTGATGAGGATGCAGTCCAGACTTCAAGCCCTTATTTTTCAGAGATAAACGCTGATGAACGCCAAAGCGATGTTGCTCATCAATAATGGCTAGCGCCAAGTTTTGAAACTCTACCGCCTCTTGAAACAAGGCATGAGTGCCAATAATCACTTGCGCACGACCTTCACGCATCGATTCTAAAGCTTGCTCACGTGTTTTTCCTTTTGATTTACCACTTAACCACGCAAGTTGAATGCCCAAAGGTTCCAACCATTGTTGAAAATTCACTAAATGCTGCTCGGCCAGAATTTCAGTCGGAGCCATCAAAGCAACCTGCCCGCCAGCAGCGACCACTTGCAGGGCAGCCAAAGCAGCTACGATGGTTTTACCTGAACCCACATCACCTTGCACTAAACGCAACATGGGCAGGCCAACCGAGATATCTTGGGAAATCTCTTCAAAAATGCGTTGTTGAGCGCCTGTTAATTCAAAAGGAAGGCTTGCTAGTAAGTGGGATGATAATGACTCTTCGGAGGAGTCTATCGGGCAAGGTAGCGAAGGATGCTCTCGAAGGCGCATTCTCAATTTCAATAAACTTAAATGATGCGCAAGTAATTCCTCAACAATCAGTCGCTGCTGGCAAATATGACGCCCTTCCAGCATAGCAATCTGGTCGGCATCGATAGGCGGCTGATGCAAGTAAGCAAGTGCATACTTCAGCTCAGGCAGTTGATATTCATTGCGCACGGCTAAAGGCAATAAATCTTGAACATCCGCACGCGTCAACCATGACAACGCTTGCGTACAAAGCACACGAATTCTAGGTTGTTGAATACCCTCGGTTAAAGGGTAAATTGGCGTTAAGGTATCTGGCACCTTATTCTTTTCACCCGCCACCATCACCTTGTATTCAGGGTGGTAAAACTCAATACCACTTTTACCACGACGGGCTTCGCCATAACCTCGTAACAGCACACCTGTTGAGAGCTGTTTGATTTGCGCAGCACTAAAATAATAAAAACGCAGTACCATAAAACCACTCTGGTCACGCACTTTCACTTCCAGGCTACGCCGACGGCCTTGAACAACCTGATGACTCATGACTTCTACTTCAAACAGACCATGCATACCTGGACGAAAAGTGGCAATAGGGTGAACGCGCGTTCGGTCTTCATAGCGAAATGGCAGGTGGAACAATAAGTCTTGCAGATTGTCGATTTCCAGTTTACTAAAGGTTTGGGCGAGCTTTTTTCCCACCCCTTTTAACTGTGTTAGTTCAATCTCTGCTAACGTCACCATAACGAAGTCAAATCCATTTGTTTCGAGATGAATAGTTAAGCATGCGTCGCCTGTTCTGTCTCTGAACTAGACAAGGCTGGCAAAACTTTACACTTTTTTGCTGCCGATGCGAGCAAATCAATAGCTTTCGGTCGAGGAAAAGTCACTCGCCAAGCCAAAGCAACACTTCGATAGGGCACTGGGGCAGCAAAAGGACGAACATCCAGCAGGTTTTCATCATAATAGCCTTTCATAGCAGCCGACATGGGCAAGACACTAACCCCTAAACCAGAAGAGACCATGTGCCGAATGGTCTCCAAAGAACTACCTTCCGTAATTAAGGACTGCTTCGATGCATTCTCAATTTCAGGTAAACCTATTTGATTCAATAAATTCGGACAAGCAGCCAAGACTTGGTCTCTAAAGCAATGCCCAGGGCCTAACATCAACAGATTATCGCCGGAAAGCTGACCACTTGTTAGTGCTTCATGCTTGGATAAAGCATGCCCCTTCGGCAGTAGTACTACAAAAGGTTCATCATACAAAGGCAAAGTCACCACATCAGGCTCATTGAATGGTAAAGCGACAATAATCGCATCCAGTTCACACTGTTTGAGTTTTTTACGTAAGACTGCCGTGTAGTTTTCTTCAATATAAAGCGACATATCGGGCGCGTCATGTCGAAGCCTAGGCATTAAATGAGGAAATAAATAAGGGCCAATGGTGTAAATCGCCCCCACTTTTAAGGGCGAGTTAAGCTCATCTTTTCCTTGCTGCGCCATATCTTTAAAAGCATGAGCTTGATCCAGTATCTTTTTCGCCTGTTCTACCAAACGCAAACCAAGTTCAGT
>ENA-OSET01005860-OSET01005860.1-sediment-metagenome-genome-assembly--contig:-NODE-5860-length-10214-cov-18.755253_pt1 | contig 10214 bp, 7 predicted proteins | sample MGYA00237882_ERZ534229 | MGnify/ENA primary metagenome ERZ534229 (study PRJEB26408, sample SAMN06266212) | sediment metagenome | isolation source: Hudson Canyon methane seep mesocosm | place...
TTTGGTGACTGGACTTTACGAAGCGAAATCGCCTACGAAACTAACCGTTTTCACCGCAGCACTCAGGTGCTACCCGGTGTGATAAAAGCGAATCAATGGGCTTCAGTTATCGGGTTGGATTTTCAAGGTTGGACAAATCAGTTCATTTCATTCCAATGGTTTCAAACACGCATATTGGCAAACGATGACCTACTGATAAAGTCCAAAACTGAAGACATCATCAGCCTTTTGTGGGAAACAAAATTCATGAACGACACACTTACCTTAAGCTGGTTAAATCTCTATTCACTCGACCACCATGATGGGTTATTTCGCCCCAAGATAAGCTATAACCTGATCTCTAATCTGGACCTGACTTTAGGAGTGGATCGATTCTATGGTCAGAGTGAAGGGTTGTTTGGACAGTTCGATCAAACAGATCGGATTAATATCGGGTTTGAATGGGGAATTAATTAACGCCTGAATACTTCAGAGTTAGCGCTACCTTTTGCGGCTAACTCTTAAAAAAGTACGTCCACTGAAAGCAAATCGCGCCCCCAACAATAGGTTAAAGACTGATCAGCCTTTAACCATCATTTAAAAACCGCACACTGATCATCAAGCTCCCTTTAATATTTTGCTCAATATTTATCAGGTGACCAATCACTTTTTCAGTTAATACTGCATTTTTGTGTAACAGCAATATCTCGTTATCACTATAAATATCTTTATTGACAACCATGCCTTCTCGAAGTGAATAAAGCGGCAACATCATAGAAGAAATTTCTTCAGATGAATCCACTTCCAGCGTTAAAGAGCTCAAGGCAGGTAATAAGCTAGGATCATATCGATGATGATTTGTTTGAATCACCCCAATAACCGTTTCGTGATTCAAGGCCTCACCCGTGGTGAGGCCAAAGCGAAGTTCTGCATAGTCCAATATCAGCGAAAGTATTTTACCTAAATTAGAAATTTCCTTATTAACAAGGCCACTCGGATAACCACTGCCATCAATATATTCTTTTTGTTCAAATAAGACTTCGGCAACATCCTGAAATTCGAAGTAAGACATCAAGGTACATGCGCTATTAGCGGGATATTGACGATACAAAGAAAACTGTTCAGCCGTCATCATATCGGTAGGTAACACCAGAACATCATCAGGAACACCTATTTTACCAATGCCATGTAAACGCGCAGCTGTGACTAAAACCTTTTGGTCATCCTCAGAAAACCCTAGAACTTGAGCAAGCTGATAGGCGATCCCAGCAACCTTATCTGCATATACCCTCTGCCCCTTGAACTTAAGATCTAATAAATTCAGAAGCATTTGCTCAGTAACATCACAGCTATTTTTCAACTTTTGAAAAGCATGATCAACAAACTCAGCCGACTGTGCCATTTCCCTCTGCTTACGTTCGACATCGTCTCCTAATGCATCATTCTGTTTTTTAAACCGTTTAAGCGTACGGTTTTTGAGCTTATTTTTGTGCGTTTGATCCAGAGCGCTTTCGACTAATGAAAGCAGCTGATCAACATCCCAAGGTTTTGACATGTACCCGAATATTCCCCCATCATTAATGGCTTTAATGGTGGACTCCATATCTGAATAACCAGTCAGCAAAATACGCTCTGTCAGGGGGTAAGTTTCTTTTACGGTTGATAAGAATTCTGCGCCATCCATTTGTGGCATGCGCATATCACTGATAATCAAATCGACGGGCTGTTTTTCTAGCAATGACAAACCTTCTTCACCGCTCAGTGCCGAGAACACTTCATAAGGTTTATTTCGAAACAGGCGTTTAAGTGTACTCAATACACTTGCCTCGTCATCAATGATCAATATGCGCTTATCCATCATGCTCTCCTAATAATAAGGTAAACTCAGCCTCTCACAACCTGTCATTCATGACAATTGTATTTTTTATCTATATATTACCAAATGTATCTTAACCTTTTTAAAACAAGTTTATAGCGGTAATAACGTTAACAGCTTTTCAACTAGCGCCTCTGACTTAAAAGGCTTTTCAAGTACATCATCAACCCCAAGTTCCATGACTTCCAACATTTTCACTTTGGTCGCAGCGGATACAACTAACACTTTAATATCACGATAGTCGTCATTGGTACGCAGTGCCTCTAACACCTCGAAACCGCTCATTCCGGGCATTTGCAAATCTAGAGTAATCATCGCGGGCCGGAAACGCTCAAGCTGAATCCCCGCTTCAATGCCATTCGATGCAGTTTGGGCATCATAACCTGCTCTTTTAATGGATCTAAGCATCGACTTAGCCATTAACTCTTCGTCTTCTATGACTAGTACCTTCGGCTTGCCAGAGGACATAACTGGATTTTTTTGTGTAGCGACCTCGCTCCCTACTGGCGCCTCTAACAGCTCAGAAGGTATTGGCATATTATTTTTGTTCATGAAAGTCATCAACGCGTCCACCGGAATACGGTTATCCCCTCTTCCCGGTAGCTTATATGCGTCAATATACCCTTTTTCAATCCATCGAATCACTGTTCGAAAATTAACGCCACAGTATTTAGCCACATCACCAGTCGTTAGCGCTTCTTTCATAAAATTACCTTTATCTCACTACCAATCATTCATGCCTGTCTATACTTGAGCAAGCGATGACGAATTTACAAAATTTATCAATGTCACAATTGACAGTATAGTCGGTATATATCAAATTATAAAAAGCAGTTCTGAGCATTTAGCGATAGGAATCGATATGGAACATACCCGTAACCACCGTAGTAGACTCGCCGAGTCACTCTTCATCTATTTACTTTTGTGTTCTTTCGGGTGGAGCCATCATGCATATGCCGGCGCGGCTGAAAACAAGCCAACGCCTTTTCGAATTTACCTCGATGCGGATCAAACCAATAGCGTCAGTTCAGGAAAATCGATTGAGCTTGGGATACGCGCAGCATTATCAGAGTCCAACGGGTTATTAGCTGGCCATGAAGTAGAACTGGTGATCAAAGACCACCATGGCAGTACACCAAGAAGTAGACACCACCTCGAACAGTTTTTAGCTGACCCTCACGCGCTCGCCGTATTTGGTGGTTTGCACTCCCCTCCTCTAATTGCTGCTCGTGATTATATTAATAACAACCAGATTCTTACCTTTGTCCCTTGGGCAGCGGCCACACCGATTACCCGATCAAAAACTTCAGAGAACTGGATTTTTCGTTTATCGATCGATGACAGTAAAGCAGGCAAGGTTATTATCAACGACACGACTCAACACTCTGGATTCAAGAACCCCTACCTGTTACTGGAAGATACGGGCTGGGGAAAAGCAAATAAAAAAACCATGACGAAAGCACTCAAAGACCTAGGTTATCAGGCAAATGGCATTCATTTTTTTCAATGGGGAATCGGTCAGCACGAAGCACGAACCATCTTGGAAAATGCAGTTTCTAATGACGCTGATAGTTTTGTGCTTGTGGCTAATGCACCGGAAGGCATCACCTTTGCAAAAGCGATGCTGTCCCTTGATAAACCCCGCCAACGCGCTATTCGCAGCCACTGGGGTATTACAGGAGGAACATTCTTTCAGTCATTAGGTGCAAGTGCCGTCAATCAACTAGACCTAAGATTCATTCAAACTCGTTTTTCCCTCTTACAAGAACCCTTATCTTCAGAAGGAGAGAAAGCAATGGCGGCAGCATCAACGATTTCAAGTCACTCACTTTCTCCTACTGATATCAAAGCACCAAGCGGTTTTATTCATGCCTATGACTTAACGCGAATTCTGATAGCAGCCGCCAAACAAAGCGCTATTCCTGACAACCCCAAGCAAGCCCGTCAAATAATCAAGACAAATTTGGAAAACCTGACAAATACAATTCCCGGTCTGGTTAAGCATTATAAGCAGCCTTTCTCAAGCGAGATCGAAACTGATTTTGATGCCCACGAAGCACTTGGCTTAGATGATTTTGTCATGGCTCGTTTTGACCAAAAGGGCAATATCCGCTTGACTGAACAATCCCCAAGCAAAATGGATGAAGCAAATCATGGGAGTTAAAACAGCACTTTCAGTGGGATTGCATAACCTCATTTCTAACCGGCCACCTAAAACCGAACGTTTGCTATCCCTATTTCTAATCACCGTCATTTCACTCATGAGCCTGGCGATGCTCAGCGTTATGACCCAAGGCTTAAAGTCTGATCTAACAAAACATTACCTACACTCAAACGAGCAAAAATCGATCAATCTGGCGCATCAAGTTGACCGCTTTCTCGATACAAGAAGAATTCAACTCGAAGCACAAACTCACAGCGCGGTCGTAAAACAAACCGTTATGCAACCTGAGTCTAACAAAGGCCTGATAAGTGACTATTTTCTGTCCCAAAGCATTATAGGTAAACAATATATCCAACAACTGTATGATTTTAAAGGAGAAGAAATATTTAACAGTGCCAGCATTCATAGACAACATCAGCCCTTTTCTCTTCAAAAACGTGACGACCCCAAGATTCGAGAACGCTTTAGCGCATTATATGAACGTAATAAGAACTTCGAAATAAATCTGAGTGAAGATCTTAATTTTTGGCAAATTTCTCTACCAATTAAATATGGTGATTCAATCGAGGGAATTTTGTCCACCTATATTCCAATGAGTGAAATGATCGAAGCATTTAATCTAAACAATGTCATCGATATAAAGCTTCAGGCTACAACAGCAAATGGGGTTTCAATACAATGGGGGGCAACACAAACGCACTCATGGAAAGAACTAAAAACTAATCAAAGTGGTATTCAGCTCACTTACGGTATCGACACATCTTCATTAAATAACTCTTTTGCTAATGCTAAAATGCGTTTAATAGTGAGTTCAATTGTCATTGCATTTTTCGCTATTGGATTCGCCATCATTATTGGAAGATGGTTTTTTGTGCGGCCCATTGAACGTTTACATTCTTTTGCCGCTGAAGTGAGTGAAGGCGCCGATCCTCATTTAGAAACAACCAAACGAATCACCATTGAGATCCAACAACTGTCTGATCAAATCACAGATATGGCCAAGAAAATTCAACACCGGGAACAGTCACTTATTGAAAGCAATAAGGCACTAAAACGTAACCAGAATACCCTAGTGCATGCAGAGAAAATGGCAGGACTAGGCCAAGTTACGGCAGGAGTTGCTCATGAAATAAATAACCCCATTGGGTTTATCATGAATAACCTGAGCATGTTGCAAGAGTACCACTCATTTTTAAAAACACTGATATCGCAACTACTTTCCATGAAAGACAAGTTATCCGAAGAAGAAAAAACAAAGCTTCAGTCTGAACTAGATGCCATCGCCAGCACCCTTCAAGAAGAAGACTTAGACTTCGTTATTAATGACCTTGATTGCATTACAGGTGAGTCAATTTCAGGCACTGAACGTGTCAAAGACATTACTCAAGGTTTAAAAGGGTATTCTTACTCTGGTGAAAAGACATCCCTCGTTAATATAAATGAATGCGTAGAGTCAACCTTGAAGATGGTCTGGAACGAACTTAAGTACCACTGTACTGTTGAAAAATCGCTTGGGGAACTTCCCAAAATAGAATGCATGGGCGGACAAATCAACCAAGTATTAATGAACTTATTTGTCAATGCAGCCCATGCTATGGCTGACACCAACGGTCTGCTCACTATACACACACTACCTCTAGATGGCGCGGTTCAAATCACCGTCAAAGACAACGGTTGCGGCATTCGAACTGATGACTTAAAACATATTTTTGAACCATTTTTCACCACCAAGCCAGTTGGCGAAGGCACCGGGCTTGGTATGTCTATTTGCTACGACATCATTAAAAAACACGGGGGCGATATTAAAGTACAAAGCGAAGTCGGAATAGGCACTACATTTGCTATTACACTACCGATTTCAAACATGAACTAAAGGTACAGTTTTAACCATTATTCACAGTTAGAGTTCAGTGTTATGCCCAATTATTAACTAAAAATTGCACTTTGCAAAAAATGTTCGTTTTCATTCGCATTTTGCAAAACAACGTAATTCAATAATCATTAATCTGTCATAACACAATGATTTTAAAGTATTAATGTTTCGGAACAACATTTGCAATACTCGTTTTGAACATTAGGAGAGAAGAATGAAAGGCGCTATATTTATTGCACTGAATGAAATGATTGTAGAGCAGCATGGTTTACACACGTGGCTACAAATCATTGATCAGGCAAAGGTTGATGGAATCTATACCAGCACTAACAACTATGCTGACGAACAGCTATTTGCAATCGTATCGGTTATTTGCACTACTCTGAAGGCAAAGCAGTCATCGGTACTCCGATTGTTTGGTGAGTACCTTTTTCACTTTCTTCATAAATCTCACCCGATATTTGCTGATAGCAACGTTAGCTTTTTTGAGTTTATACAAAGTATCGACGGTGTTATTCATGTTGAAGTACACAAACTAGACGAACATGCACAAACACCACGTATTCAAGTCGAACAGTCCAGTGACCATGAAGCACTCCTAGATTATTATTCACCCAGAAAGCTTTGTCACCTAGCTGAAGGATTGCTTATGGGGGCTGCAAAGCACTATGGTATAACCATTTCCATATTCCAGGCTCAATGTATGCACCATGGTGCTGATAGTTGCCATTTACACCTTCATCAAGTGAGTAGATAAGTATGGGGCATTCAAATTCAACTCATAATACTAGTGCAGACGACTACAAACGCGCCTTTGAGATGCAAAAGAAAGCACGTGAACAGGCTGAGAAATTGCTCGAAGAAAAGTCACGTGAGCTATACCTGAAAAACCAGTCATTAGAACGAGCACTCGAAAAGCTGGGCCAGCAACAAATGCAACTCGTCGCCCAAGAAAAATTAGCCTCTATCGGGCAACTTGGTGCGGGTTTAGCGCATGAACTCAATAACCCCAATGCCTTTATTCAAAATAACCTGGTCACCTTGAATGAATATATACTGCAATTAATCAGCGGTATGGATCAATCCTTTGAGATAATGAATGAGTTCAAAGAAGCGACCACTCAGCGAGATCAACACATACAAATTGAAACTAAGATTGACCACATCAGACAACAATCAGACCTCGACTTTATACGGAATGACCTGACTTCAATTATTGACGAATCACTAAATGGCAGTAAGCGTATCACGAATATAGCCAATGGCTTACGCTGCTTCGCAAACCCTGATGTTTCTACTCGTAAGATCTTCGACGTTAATGAATGCATCCGCCAAACACTTCAATTAATGCCCTTCGATCAACAACAACCAGAAGCTATAGATATTCGTTTTGAATTAGAACCACTCCCCCAGACAACGGGAATCCCCATATTACTTAGCCAAGCATTGGCTAATATAATCCAGAACTCAATGGAATCAGAGCCCACCTCGAAACAAATCACCATACACTCGAAACAAGTAGATGACACGATACTCATTACGATTCAGGATGACGGTACTGGAATATCAAAGAATAATATTTCAAATGTGTTTCAGCCATTTTTTACGAATAAGCCGGCACATAATGGACTAGGCTTAGGTATTGCCCAAAGCATTATCACGCAACATCAAGGTAGCATCCATATTGATAGTACTGAGGGTAAAGGCACTGTCGTGACAATTAAACTGCCCTTAAAATTTAAATCATAAGGATTCGTTATGGGACAAGTATCATCCGTTAAAACTGCCAACATTCTATTTGTTGATGATGAACAAAACATTCTTGAAACACTCAAACGTTTTATGCGCAATAGCCAGTATCAATGTTTCTATGCAAATAGTGGCAAGGAAGCCCTTGATATTTTGGAACAAGAAATTATTGATGTAGTAGTCTCAGATATGAAAATGCCAGAAATGACTGGCGAACAACTCCTGCGCGAAATATCTAAAACATACCCTGAAACAATTCGTATCGTACTCAGCGGGTTCTCTGAGGATGAACTCGTGATGGCAGCAATTAACGAAGGACATATCTGGGGGTTCATTCATAAACCCTGGAACAACAACGAGTTGTCTCAGGCAATTGACCAAGCAGTATTCACTCAACAAGTCATTGCCGAACGTGCGCTCCTAAAGCACACGCTTAGCCAATATCAAAATCAACAGAAAGATCAATTTCAAGGTTTCATCGGTAACTCTGTGTGCATGCAGTTTATTTACAACTCAATCGAAAAAGCCGCTCCAAGTAATGCATCAGTCTTGATTACCGGTGAAAGCGGTACAGGTAAAGAAGTCGCAGCTAAAGCACTTCATGACCTCAGTAAGCGCTCTGAAGGGCCGTTTATCGCAATCAATTGCGCTGCCATACCTAGTGAACTAATGGAGTCTGAAGTTTTCGGACATATAAAAGGCGCATTTTCTGGGGCATTGAATCAACGAGATGGTGCGGCAACACTAGCGAAAGGCGGCACATTATTTTTGGATGAACTTTCAGAAATGGATATCAATCTGCAATCCAAACTTTTGCGGTTTATTCAAACAGGTACTTTTCAGAGAGTAGGTAGTAGTCACACCGAAACCGTGGATATTCGTTTTATCTGTGCAACGAACCGAGACCCAATAGCAGCGATCAATGACAAAAAACTTCGAGAAGACCTTTATTACCGACTTAATGTTATATCCTTGAATCTGCCACCTCTTAGGCAGAGAGATAACGACCCTTTCCTGCTTGCCCAAGCATTCCTCACCAAGTTCACCAACATGGAAGATAAAATCGTTGTAGGATTCTCATCCGATGCGGAAAAACTTATTTTGTCATACGAGTGGCCTGGGAACGTTAGACAATTAGAAAATGCAATACATAGCACTGTCGTCATGTCGAGTGGGCCACTCATCACCGATCAGTGTTTAGCCAGTGCATTAAGTCTTCGCCTAGATGACCTTAACAAAGCCAGTCAAACCAACAAACCCAGACTGGTTTCATCAGAAACCGACACTACGCCAAGCCTATCGACCTTCGACAGGCGTCAAACGGAACGTTTAAACGAAGTAGGCGACTCAAGCCCAGTTGAACCATTATCCAAAATTGAAGAACAAGCCATTAAACAAGCCATTAACTTTTGCGATGGCAATGTCGTACGTGCAGCAAGTTTACTTCAGGTCAGCCCTTCAACACTTTACAGGAAGATACAAGCTTGGGAGCAGCCTTAGTAAAGACAAAATTAAGCATCAACTCCGCCTTCATAATAAGTATTCGCCCTGCCTCTCTACCTCAAAGCTATTTCGTCATTGGCATAATCTTTGTCGATACCTAAATAGTATTCGTTTTTCAGAATAAACAAACCAAGGAGAATACTTTTACAAACCTCATGACGAAATATTTCATTCTGTGTACTGCTAGCTTAATACTTCCTTGAGCGAGTCCTACGTCAATGAACAACCCCTAGTAAAACTGACTTCAACTTTATATCAATCACCAACCGAATTCACACTCAAGTTTTATCAAATAGTTAATGATGAACGGGTCTCCGGTTAGGTAAAGCTCCCCCCTTCTAGTAGAAGAAACACAAGGAAGCTTAAATCGAGTGAGCACTATAGCTGCCGACCTTATAAATGTGCTCACTCTGATGATATGGTTTGGAAAAGTACAGATCTGTCTGCCGGATTGAATTTCAATTGTCGAATGCTTACCCGCTAAAATTATCCAAATCCCAAATTGATTCGCACCCCGCTAATCGTTTTTTGCAAAGCGAAAAAAAATTTCATCGCCGACATAGACACTCAAACTATCCAATTGTTTTTATTAGAATTTATCGAATAGAAACATGTGGCACGTTTCCCGCAGCAGCTAATCTGACACAACCACAAACACCGTTATTCTCATTAAGATTAAGGAGTTTTTCATGTCGTATCAATTGACTCAATATTTTAAAAGATATCTATTATCTATTGGTATATTTATTATTTCATCTCACAGCGTGCATGCAACTAATTTACAAAACGGAGAATACGTTTGGAATTTCTTAAGTGGGCAAGCTTGGCCAAATGGTTATGATCAGAACACAGGAAAACCAGATAATTTAATCTATGCTCGTGATTCGTATCCAGCAGACTTTTTTTCTCGTATTTCCAATGCATTGCCAGAGTCTCATGTCAATGAAGCCTTTTTAACTGATGACAGCGGATCAAACATCACACTTAAAGAACAAGGAGAAGTCTTTGTCACCTTTATTCATGAAGGGGCAGGTTACAAAAATTCATTTGGTTTTTTTACTTTTGACAAA
>ENA-OSET01005863-OSET01005863.1-sediment-metagenome-genome-assembly--contig:-NODE-5863-length-10213-cov-3.256610_pt1 | contig 10213 bp, 9 predicted proteins | sample MGYA00237882_ERZ534229 | MGnify/ENA primary metagenome ERZ534229 (study PRJEB26408, sample SAMN06266212) | sediment metagenome | isolation source: Hudson Canyon methane seep mesocosm | place: USA:Hudson...
TATCTCCATCGGTATCATTCTTATCAGGCCGGGTAGTAAAAATACCATCATTATCAACCCATCCTGTATCTACTAAACTGTTATTGTATTCATCCTGATTAACAAGACCATCACCTTCCTTATCTTCATAATTGTCAGAAGGTCTCAATGGTTCCAAATCGAAATAAACTTCCCAACCATCGGGCATAGTATCTCCATCTGTATCTTTCACGAAGGGATGTGTATCATTCAAATATTCCATATAGTTTAGATATCGCTCATCATATTCTAATTCGCCATCAAAATTAGAATCCCAACCATCTGCATCTGAATCAATCCAACCATCTGCTGAACTCAATGGATTAAGGGCATAGAATAGTTCCCAACCATCTGACATTTTATCTCCATCTGTATCAAATTCCCAAGGATTTGTGCCCGCTAAATACTCTTCAACATTAGTATGTTTTTCTTCAGAATTAACATATGTATCTCTATTAGAATCATATCCATCTTCATCACTATCCTCAGTAGCATCTGACTCTAAATGGGGATTAAAATTGTAATTAACTTCCCATCCGTCAGGCATACCATCTTCGTCACTATCGGTTTCATGAGGGTCAGTCGACGCCAAAAACTCTTCACGATTAGTTAGGCCGTCGCCATCTATGTCTTCATTGGCGTCGCTGGCATTGCGTGGATCAAGTCCAAACTCTATTTCCCATACATCAGGTATTCCATCGGAGTCACTATCGGCGCTGTCACTTATTGCAGAAGTCACGAAGCTGACCGTCTCGCTGTTTACGGCTTCTCCGACTAGGTTGAACGCCGTGACCTGGGCATAGTAAATCGTCGCTGGGTCAAGCTTCGCGAGAATGACTTGATGGTTCGTGCCTGCACTTATGTTGGCTTCTTTATCCATTGATGAAACTCAATCCCACCTTACATTATTTGATCGCTTAATGAACACATCTCATTTGCTCTATTTTTAAAATAGAGCAGCCTATCACGCTAAAAAGTCGTTTTAATTGATATAAATATACATAACAGGATGTTGGGTTGATTAGTTGTAGCCAAACTTAAAGCGAGAACAAAAATAAAAAGATGGGTGTCATATGGAAAAAGTATCAGGCGAGCTAAGCTGTGACCGCTTTGTCGTACCTTACCGAAAGTATGGTTCTGCCAATAAAGTAATTGTGTGTATAAGTGGTGCTAAGCAAACGATGTCCGCATGGCGTAGCTTTATTTCTTACTTTCATCATGAATATAGTGTTGTTGTGTTTGATATGCCCGGTCAGGGTCGTGCTAAAATTATTTCAGGCTCTGCTGGTGTGTCATTAAATGAACAAATTGATGTATTGAACCAAATTGTTCTAGGAGTACTTGATAATACGGTGGTTGAAAAGTATGTATTTGGTGGCTCATGGGGCTCAATCGTCGCAGCTGCTTATGCTGAGCGGCATCCTGATGTGTTCGATAAAGTAATACTCGGTAGTTTTGGAACTAAACCAAATGTGGTATTAAGCTCTATTATTGAGCAAGTACAAATGATGATCGGTGAAGGGTGCGAAAAAGATATTGCGCCAATGATGATTGATAAGTTTGGCCAATATATACCTGAAATACTTAAGCGCCAGATCATTTCTCAGTTTGATAAGATGACTGAAGCTCAATTTCAGTCTTTTTATGAGCACAGTGTCTTTGTGACTCAAATGGGGGATCTTAAAGAGCTAGTTAATCTAAAGAATATTCGTGTTCCTACGCTTGTTGTGATGGGGCAGTACGACACGATTATGGACCTGTTTGATACCCGAAAAGCAACGCAGCTCATACCAAATGGCGAGTTTTTATTAATTAAGGGTGCAGGGCATTTTTTACATTGGGAGAAAGAGCAAATATTGTCAGTTTATGAGGTTTTTTTTCAACGCAAAGTGCTTGATTCGTAATCACAGCAAGCTACATTGGGTGAGTGTAATTAACTAGTTTACTTACTTGTAAGTCTAGTGTTTATTCTGTTTGTACTTGCGTTACATTGGTAGTCTCTAACCGTAACCACTTTGGCCGCTGGTAGTGGTAAAACAATTACTTGTTTGGTTTTATTCGAGGCTTTAATAAAGCTTATCTAGAATACTTTTGGCAGCATTTATTTTTGTAAAATACTTACTGCACCCGCCTTTGTCGGGGTGATGTTTTTGCGCCATTAAGCGGTATTGCTTTTTAATGACTTCGTAGCTTGAATTAGCTGGCAGTTCTAGCGTTTTGAGTGCTTGTTGTTTGTCATCTTGTGCGAGGTATTTCTTCCAGAATGAGCTTAGCAATTCATTTACTTCGTTCTCACTTGTTTCAAAATAATGGCTGATATCCAAATAATAATCTTTAAGTGGATCGTGTTGGATAAGAGGGTCTGCGTTTTCATTGATTACGGTATTTGAAAAATAAGGGAGCCTTTCTATTTTGACAGATTGAATTTCCAGGCAGTACTGTTGTTTGCAAAAATATTCATTTTGGAGTTGGTAGAGTGCATGCATGGTTAGGAAGTGTGCGCAGAACAGGTCTTTACTGTGTTGGAGGTTTAACTGGTCAAAGGGGCTAATTTTATCTGCTTTTAGTTTGCTAATGATTTCATGTTCGGTGCAGGGGTTTTTGTTATCAAGGTAGGTTGTGATTGCCTGCGTTATTGTTTTGAGTTCATCCATTTTAATGTTTTCTTTTTCAAGTGTTTGTCTTAGATTATCGTCTTAGTCATAAATTCGCTATAATACTCTCCAATTTTTTGCTGCATTTTATATTGTGGCGATGTTGTAGTTATGATTTAGAGGTAGTTATGCAAGTTTTTGCTGGCGCTGAGAAGTTAGAGTTTAATAAATTACAAAAGAAGTTGCGTGGTGGTGCCGGACGGGCAATAGCTGACTTTAATATGATTGAAGATGGCGACCGAATCATGGTGTGTCTATCAGGCGGAAAAGATAGCTTTACAATGCTGCATGTTTTAATGAGCTTGCAAAAGAGTGCGCCGATTCAGTTTGATTTGGTTGCAGTAAATCTTGACCAAAAACAACCAGGCTTCCCTGAACATATTTTACCTGAGTATTTAGAGAAACTGGGGATTGAGTATTATATTGTTGATCGTGATACCTATTCAATCGTGAAATCAAAAATACCTGAAGGCAAAACAACGTGTGGCTTGTGCTCTCGCTTAAGGCGCGGAACACTTTATGCTTTTGCAGAAGACATTAATGCGAATAAAATCGCTTTGGGTCACCATAAAGATGATATTGTTCAGACAATGTTCTTGAATATGTTTTATGGTTCAAGACTATCTGCGATGCCGCCAAAGCTGTTATCTGATGACAAGCGAAATGTCGTGATACGCCCCTTAGCTTATTGTCGTGAGCGTGATATTGAGAAGTTTTCTGATTTAATGGCTTATCCGATTATTCCTTGTAACTTATGTGGTTCACAAGAGAATCTTCAACGCCAGAATATTAAGAAAATGCTGCATGAATGGGAGCAAGAGCATCCATCCCGTATTGATTCAATTTTTAGCTCTTTACAAAATGTTGCGCCATCGCAATTAGCGGATACGCAATTATTTGATTTTGAAACCTTAGAGATTGATCGAGGCGGTGAGCGTAAGCCTTACGAGTTTGATTTAAATCAAACTGTTTCTTCATCTCGTCCCAAAAGCGAAGATAGCTTGATTCAAATTTTGGAAATTTCACCTCGGTAGCGTTATTAGAGCTAGATCGGGTGAGAAGGGGAGTCGTGGGCTAACGGGGCTAATGAAATATTCTCTGAATTGATATCTGGACGAATGGTAGTGAGTAAATGCCAAAGGTAATCATCATTAAACCGGCGCTGGAGCGAAACCAGCGTTGTTTGATGAACTTCCCAAGCTCTTGTGCAAAATAACCTGTGGCGAGCATAGCGGGCAGTGTACCAATGCCGAAAAATAACATAATTAGCATGGCGCCACTCATGCTTGCTTCTAAACTCGCCCAAATAAGCGCTGAATAGACTAGTCCACAAGGTAGCCAGCCCCAAACCATGCCAATGCAAACCGCATCACGGATTGAGCTGACGGGCATAAATCTTTTACCTAAAGGTTGAATAAAAGGCCATAGCTTACTGCCCAGTTTTTCGGTGAACGCAATGCCATTAAACCATTGCGCCAAATAAAGCCCCATCAGTATCAACATGACACCCGCTAAATAGCGCAGTAATGTAAATGTTGCTAATTTCTGGCTTAGCCAGAAGCCAGCGGCTCCTACAATTAAGCCTGCAATACAATAACTGAAAATTCTGCCGAGGTTATAAGCAAGTAAAAATGTCGGGAAAGTGGGCGTTGCCGAGGATGATTGTGTGTTTAAACCAAGCGCGCTTGATAAGCCGCCGCACATGCCTAGGCAATGCGTTGATCCTAAAAAACCTAATAAAAAGGCTGATAATATTATGGCGGGGTCGTTAAACATCATTTTTAAGGTTGTGTTGGATCTTTAGTTGGTTTTGTTTTGGGTTTACCGTTCCTGTCAGGGACCATGTCTGCATCATCGTCAAAAAGAATGCTATGCGCAGGGCCTTCTAAATCATCATATTGCCCGTTATTAATTGCCCAGCCAAAAATCCAGATAGCGAATGCTACAAAGGCGATTGAGATAGGGATAAGGATGAATAGTATTTCCATAATTATGTGTCTTGAATGTTTAGGACTTTAATCTTAATGAATTAAATACAACGATTAACGAGCTTAGCGACATGCCTAATGCTGCGAAATAAGGTGGGACTAACCCCATCGCTGCTAACGGTAGCATGAGTAAGTTATAACCTATCGCCCATACCATATTTTGTTTAATAATTTTACGCGCCCTGTCTGCACTTTGAAAGGCAAGATTTAATATGCTCATATGACTATTGAGCAATACCGCGTCAGAGTTGAGTTTTGTAATGTCGCTGGCACCACCCATGGCGATTGATAGTCGGGCGCCTGATAAAACGGGTAAGTCATTAATACCATCGCCCACCATAGCGACCTCTTTGTTCTCTTGTTGTAATTTGCGTACATAGTAAAGCTTTTGTTCTGGCGATTGTGCCGCCTGAATATGTTTAATGCCTAGCTGTTGCGCAATATGTTGTACAGAATTAAGGTGGTCGCCACTTAAAATATGTACTTGAATGCCTTGAGCTTGAAAAGCTTTTACACAGCTTAAGCTTTCTTCTCGCAACGTATCGCTTAACTCAAATTGTGCTAAAAGTGTATATTGCTTACTCTCTGAGAGTTCACTCAAAAAAATATGAACACCATGGGACTCACTTATTTTGTCTTTAGCTGGGGTATTATTGAGCGCAAAGGATAGATTACCTAACCGGTAAGATTTACCTTCGAACGAGCCTTGTAAGCCATAGCCAAGGGTTGTTTCTACTTTGTTAGCGCTTTCTTTGAAATAATGTTTAAAGGCGCTTGCAATGGGGTGTCGTGAGTGGCTTTCTAGTGCTGCCGCAATCGTTAATGTTATGGATTTGTTTGCTCCATTAAACGTGTTAGTACTACTTAATTGTAGTTTGCCTTCGGTTAATGTCCCCGTTTTATCAAAAATGATATCAGTGGTGTTGCTCATTGCTTCCAAGGTATGGCTTTTAGCTATCAATAAACCTTTACTGCGTAAAAAGGTATTTACACTTGTCATGGCTGTTGGGGTAGCTAGAGAGAGCGCGCAAGGGCAGGTTACTACAAGTATGGAAAGTACTGTGGTAAAAACTGCTTCTGGTTCGATAAAATACCAAAATACTCCGGCGATAGTGGCGGAGATTAAAACAAAGGCGACAAAGTAGCTGGCAACAATATCTGCAAGTTGAACTGTTTGAGGCTTTTCGTGGTGGGCTTGATCTAGCATGCGAATAATTGCAGATACTCGACTGTGCTTCGGGGTTGAAGTTGTAGCTATTAGTATCGTATTTTCGACATTTGCAGTTCCGCCATTGACGACACTGCCAATAGTTTTGTTGATGGGTAGAAACTCACCTGTGAGGGCTGATTCGTCAAATCGAGACTGTCCTTCCAGTACAATACCGTCGGCAGGAGCAATTTCGCCTTGGTTAATAATTAATATATCGCCTACTTCAATTTTGTGGGCGGGTTTGCTGATTTCTCCGTCGGCTGTTTTTACGCGAGCAGTGGCGGGCAATAATTGATTAAAGTCAGCATCGCTATTTAAATGTTTATGCCTCGTTTGCATTTCAAAGAAACGACCAAGCAAAAGGAAGAAAGTGAACATTGCAACAGAGTCAAAATAGACATCGCTTTCCAGATGGCTGCTACTAAATACTGTAATATAAGTACTGGCTGTATAAGCGGCTAATATGGCTAGTGATACAGGAAGGTCCATCGTTAAGTGACGTGTCCGAATGTCTCTCAGGGCAGCTTTTAAAAAAGGGAGTGCAGAAAAAAATACGACGGGTGTACACATTATTAAGCTGACCCAGCGGAATAACGCAACAAATTCTGAGTCTATACTGCTTTCGCTGCCTAAATAAAGGGGCAAAGAAAACATCATATTTTGCATGGTTGCAATACCGGCAACGGCGATGCGGAAAATTGATATTCTTTTATCTAGCTTGGCTTGTCTTTTTACGAGGTCATCTTGATAGGGGCGGGCTTTGTAGCCTAATTTTCGAACCTTAAGTAAGACTGTGCTTAAAGAGCATTGTGCATCATTCCAAGATAATGCCGCTCTGTGGTTTGTGTGGTTGATTGAAAACTGCTTGATCCCATCTAGGCTGTTGATCTCTCGTTCAAGGAGCCAGATACATGCTGCGCAGGTTATGCTACCAATACTTAAATGTGTTTCTGATATTCCGTCTATCGTCTCTACAAAATCTTCTTGTAAGGTTTTGTCATCATAAAGGTGTATTTCGTCTTGTTGTGATTGACTTAACGAATCGGGCTTTTCAGATGCTTTTGTACGGTGTTGGTAAAAATTTTCAAGACCGCCAGATACAATAGTTTCAGCAATAGCTAGGCAGCCATAACAACAGAATTTTTTATCTTCACCTAAAATTGTGAGAACAGCATTGAAACCTCGTGGTATCGCTTCATCACAATGATAACATTTTACATGCATAAAGAAGTTATGACGGCTTTAAGGTGTGTTTGTTCAGAGGAAGGTAAACTTCTTCTCGAATACGCCAGCTATTATCAAAGCCGTAGAGGTCTAAATATCTTCGTCCTTCAGCAGTGTTGGGTAAGTCACCAATAAAGCCATTTTCTGTAGGTAGTAGTCTGATAGTTTGGTCTTTTTCGCTAACAGTAGGGTGTAATAGCTTTAAGGTTAAGAATGCTTGGGTCGGCATTTTGTCTGACTGTATATTTATAATCACGGTTTTATCTTGAATCGTAACGCTTGGGACGATACTGAGCTGCACGGCTAGTCGATCTTGTTCAATCGTCTGGTTGATGCCCATGCCATCCTTGTAGTAATTATCGCTAACAAGCGAATCTTTACCGACTACTGCAACGGTGACCATAATGCTACTTAAAATGACGGAAGCGATCGGTACGCTTAATATGAACCAAAGCCAGGGTTGTTTATACCAAGGACCGCCTGAGGGAGTATCTGTCATTGTATTCATCCTAATAATGCCTTACTTATCTAAAATTAATCAACTGTACCAAGAAAACGGCTTTCACTGCTAGCGTGTAAATCTTCATTTAGCGCCCGTACTGTAAACTCGATTGTATAATGAGTGGTTTCCATATTAGCTGGGTCCACCTCAATGCTTGTAGGAAGTATAAAAACTTCACCAGGTTTTACGCTGATCTTTGTTTGGGTGGTGATATGGAGGTTTTCAATGCCTTTAACACTTACTTCGAAATCATGGTCTACATCAGACATGTTCATTATTTTTAACACATAGGAGTTTTCAATATTTCCCATACCTGTTAATTGGTATAGGGCTCCGCGGTCTTTGATGACATCAAGTTCAAGAGGAACACGTGAAAAAATGGAGTACGCGAATGAGCCAATCATTAAACAAAGCACGACGGCATAAGCAATCGATTTAGGACGAATTATATGACTCTGTTTGCCTTCTAACGTTTGTTCGGTGGTGTAAGAAATTAGCCCAGGAGGATAGTGCATTTTCTCCATAATAGAGTCGCAGGCATCAATACATAATGCACAACCGATACATTCATACTGTAATCCATCTCGTATATCGATACCTGTAGGACAGACCTGCACACATAAATTACAGTCAATGCAGTCCCCTAAACCTTGCTCTTTATAATCGGCTTTTCGCTTACGGCTTCCACGGGGGTCACCACGTTTAGGGTCATATGAAACGACTAGCGTGTCTTCATCAAACATCACTGATTGAAAGCGAGCATAGGGGCACATATATAAACAGACTTGTTCGCGTAACCAGCCTGCATTGAGATAAGTCGCTAGTGTAAAAAAACCAATCCAGAACATTGACCATTGATCTGTGATAGACAAGGTTAATATGTCAGGAACTAACTCTCTAATAGGGTAGAAGTAACCGACAAAGGTTAAGCCTGTGCCAAATGCAACGAGTAACCATAAAGCATGTTTAGTGACTTTTTTAACTAATTTCTGAGGACTAAAGTCTGCTTTGTCAAGCTTAATGCGTTGGTTTCGACTACCTTCGACTTTTTCTTCAATCCACATATAAATGAAAGTCCAAGAAGTTTGGGGGCAGGTATAGCCACACCAAACACGTCCGAATAGTGTTGTGACGAAAAATAAACCAAAGGCGCAGATGATGAGTAAGAGTGATAGCAGTACAAATTCTTGTGGCCAAAAAGTAATGCCGAAAATATGAAACTGGCGAGCGGGTAGGTCAAAATGAACGATTTGTTGACCATTTACTGAAACCCAGCAAATTGCAAAATATGAGGCCATTAGAAGCCATAAAGTCAGCTTACGGACTTTTTGAAATATTCCTGTGATTTTTTTTGCATAAATTTTTGTGCGGGGGGCGTACAGGTCTGTCGTCGTCTTTCCTTCGTTTTTTCCATACACTTCAAGTTTTTGAGTGCCTGGATCAATTTCTATGACTGGAATTTTGTTAGGCATATGTACACCGTGTTCGACAATCGTGATAGAGCTAAGATATTTGTTTTAAGAGCTCTAACCTAAGTTCAGAAAGAGTTGTTAGGTTGAATTAGGTTGATGAGGTAAAGCACTTAAAACAAAAGGGTGTTTTCTACTCTATGTAGAAAGCACCCTGGTGGAGAATAGTTTTCTATTTGTTAGAAAGACTATAAACGTAAGCAGCCAGAAGATGAATTTTATCTTCATCAAGTGTGTCTTTCTGAGCAGGCATAACACCGGCACGACCAAAAGTAATAGTTTGGGTTATTTTAGAAGCGGTGCTGCCGTATAGCCAAACATTGTCTGTTAGGTCGGGAGCGCCAACAGATTGGTTTCCTTTTGCATCTGCACCGTGACAAGCCGCGCAAGCAGTCTGGAACATTTTTCCGCCTTTCTCAACCGCTGACGTATCATCACTTCGACCACTGAATGATAGTAGGTAGTGAGTAAGGTCGCTTACGTCTGATTTTGACATCGCTGCGTTTAAGCCCTTTGCTGGCATTTGAGCTGAGCGACCATGAGTAATGGTTTCTTTAATCTTGGCAGGGTTACCGCCGTACAACCAGTCATTATCTGTTAGGTTAGGAAAGCCTAAAGCGCCTCGGCCTGTTGATCCATGACAAACTGAACAATTATTCGCAAATAAACGCTGACCAATTTTCATCGCAGCTTCATCTTTTGCTAGTTCTTCAACAGGTTTGGCAGCTAACTCTTTAAAAAGAGGGCTGTATTTGTCATTCGCTTCTTGCACTTCTTGTTCCCAGTGGCCTGTCGAAGTCCAGCCTAAAACACCTTTAAAGTTACCTAGTCCAGGATAAAGAATTAAATAGATTAAACTGAAAACAACGGTCGCCATAAACATCTGGAACCACCATTTTGGTAATGGATTATCATACTCTTCGATCCCATCGAAGGAGTGATCCATTTTCTGTTCAGTTTCAACATCTGATGTTTGGCTATTACGTACCGCGTAAAGTAACCATACGCAGCCAAATATGACGCCAAGTGTAATAATGGCAACCCAAAAACTCCAAAAACTAGTCATGATTTTCTCTCTCTGTCTGACTCAATGTGCGTTTCGCGATCTTGTCGTCCTGAAAAGGCAGATTCGCCGCGTCGTCAAAATC
>ENA-OSET01005866-OSET01005866.1-sediment-metagenome-genome-assembly--contig:-NODE-5866-length-10211-cov-4.273337_pt1 | contig 10211 bp, 7 predicted proteins | sample MGYA00237882_ERZ534229 | MGnify/ENA primary metagenome ERZ534229 (study PRJEB26408, sample SAMN06266212) | sediment metagenome | isolation source: Hudson Canyon methane seep mesocosm | place: USA:Hudson...
CGTCTCATTTACATGTTGAAAATGAACTGGGTGTGATGGAATTGCGAGAGGCAATTTTTTCAGAGCAAATGACCTTATATTATCAACCTCAATTCGATTTAGTTAGCGGCCACTTAACGAGTGTCGAGGCGTTAGTTAGGTGGGATCACCCCACAAGAGGCTTGATATATCCAACGCGCTTCATTTCGTTAGCAGAGCGCAGTGGAATGATGCCTAGTTTGACGCAGTGGGTGATTAACCAAGCGTTACAGCAACAGAAATGTTGGCAGCGTAATAATCTGGATTTAAAAATCTCAGTCAATATTTCTGCTGTAGATATTACCAGCCTGAGTCTCCCAGAACAGTTGACGAGTAAAAAAAATGATATGACTAAACTCACTTTGGAGGTCACTGAAAGTAATTTAATGGGTGAGTTGGTTACTTCATTAGATGTTTTGACACGTTTTCGACTCAAAGGTATCGACTTGTCCATTGATGATTTTGGTACCGGTTATTCCTCTTTATCTCTTTTACATAGAGTGCCGTTCACAGAGCTTAAGATCGATCAAAGTTTTGTGTCTAATATGCATAAAGATGAAGAAGCAAGAGCAATCGTAAAAACGTGTATTTTATTAGGCCACGAGTTAAATATGAAAGTGGTGGCAGAAGGCATAGATAACGAAGCACAGCTTGTATTATTGAAAGAGTTTGGATGTGACATTGTTCAAGGATTTCTCTTTAGCGAAGCAGTCACTGCTGACAAAATTGAGGAAATGTATTTTGACCGTCAAGAACTCGCCCAAGTCTAATAACGAGATATTGAATACCCTGCCTAGTAAATTTTGGTGTACTTATTGCTTAGAAACGTAAACCCTGTCGTGCGATAACACAGATATGTTGTGTCGAACTATATAGTCGATATTTCAGGGTCAATTATGGAAGTGGTGTTCAGGTAGGGATTTTAATGAGTATCGTTTGCGCAGTTCTTTTTGAGACGATAAGGTCTTGTATAAGGTAGGTAATGGGTATACATAAAGCAGTAAGTTCTGATGTCCAATTTAAAGTAAGCATATTGACTATTTGGCGCGTTTTGATATTCCTTATGTTGAATGTTTCGTTTATTGATTCATCTTATGCTGAAAAAAACACTCAAGCTTTAACAAATAAGGTGGTTGATAGTGAGTGGTTCTACCATTTGGGGGATTTGAATTTAGACCCTGTTACGAGCACTTGGCATACAGAAGACGTAATTTGGCAAAAAGCAGAGTCTCCTGAATCATTTCCGGGTAGGTCAACTGAGAAAATAGTGTGGGTCAAAACAGACTTGCCTTCAGGCGATTGGCGAGACCCTTATTTATTCATCTCAAGTGTTGATCTAACGCTACAAGTTTTCTTTCAAGACAAAATTATTTATCACTTTGGTGAAATAGGCAACGATGGGAGCAGCCAATTCGCAGGCTGGCCATGGCATGCTATCCGGTTACCGAAAGGCTATCACGCTGATAGTATTTATTTCAGAGTGTATTCAGATTACCCCTATATTGGTCTTGCTGGTGATATTCTTATCGGTGATCGTTTTGAGTTATTAGATCAAATATACAAAGGGGGGATTGCTGGCCTCTCTTTTGTATTAATGGTTTTGATAATCGGCGTGATCAGTACGGCAATTGGTTTGATTAAAAAAGATCGCAAGGCTGCAATTTCAACCGGAGTACTGTCATTTAATTTGGGTTTGATGATGTTCGCGGAAAATGAATTGAGTCAAGTTCTGTATTTCGACCCTTTGTTATGGCGATATATCGCGGCTTTTACATACTTTCTGATTCCGGCTTTGTTGGCCATTGTGATATCCGCTTGGTTAAAAGACAAGTCTCCATTTGTTGCACGAAGTGTCAGAAATATTTCATTGCTATTTTTTGTCGGGGTTGCAGGGCTTTCATACTTTACTGAATTTAGTTTTGTGAACGCATATCCTTATTTTGATGTGCTTTTTATTGTGTTGGTGACGACGCTATTGCTGGGATATGTGAATGAATTTCGATTATTAGGCGTACCAGGTATGTTGATGGCATTTGGTGTCGTTACGCTCTTTGGTTCATCTTTAATTGATATGTTGAGCGCTCATGGTTTTATTTCATGGATAGGGCATGTTGGGCAGTGGGGCTTGATTTTATTTACCTTGGCTTCTTTTTTAATCTACTTGGTTGAGGACTGGCACCAACAAATTGATTTATCCGAGTTGACTAATAAGCTTGAAACAAAGGTCATGAAACGGACTGAACAGTTACAAGCAAGTGAAGAGAAGTTGAAGAGTTTGGCTAGAGAAGACTATTTGACTAAATTACTTAATCGACGTGCTTTCACAGAAATGGCTAGAGAGGTGATTGCACAAGGGAGCATAGATCAAAAACCGTTGTCGCTTGTTTTATTTGATTTAGATCTATTCAAACGAGTTAATGATCAGTATGGTCATCGTGTTGGAGATTTAGTGCTCAAAGCCATTGCTGATGTGATTAGACAAACTTGCCGGGACGGGGAGTTGATTTGCCGCTTTGGTGGGGAAGAGTTCGTCATCTTATTACCCGCTACTCATGTCAAGTTTGCGCAAGCCTTAGTTGAACGGCTCAGATGTTCAATTAGTGAAATGGAAGTGATTGAGAAAGGTGAAGCGATTAAAGTTACTGCTAGTTTTGGGCTGATCAGTTTAAGTGAGAATGCTTTAGCACATCAATCTTCGGAAGTTGTTCTTGAACGGCTATTGGCTGAAGCAGACAAAATTATGTATGAAGCAAAAGAGGCCGGGCGAGATGAGGTCAAGTTTCTTGAGCTGAGTGACTTATTGGTTTAATTCGGCTTAAGTGCTTATATACTGTTGAGCGGCCTTCTTACTAGCCAATTGATGAGTCGTGTCGAAATTCGATTAACTACATACGCTAGCCAGCCATCCTTTCCCGGAATAATAAGCCACGGGTTACCGTTTAATTTTTTCAATACTATTTGAGCAACTACCTCGGGGTCCATGGGTGTTAATTTCTCTTCGGCTTCTAATACAGCTTGAGGCTTACATAGATTTTCAGTCTCTAATCCTGGCGTATTGGTATTGGGTGGGCAGAGTAAAGAAACTTTGATATTGAACGGTTTTAATTCAATTCGTAACGCTCGGCTGAATCCTTTTACCGCATATTTGCTGGCACTATAACCGGTATAACCAAAGAGTGGGATGAAACCTGCGATAGATGATGTGTTGACTATATGGCCTTTTTTGGCGCGCCGAAAATGAGGCTCGATTGCTTTACATACATGCACCGTTCCCATTAGATTTAAGGTCATCATTTGTTCGAAATGTTCAAGTTTTAAGTCTTTAAAATAACCCGGTCGGCAAGAACCTGCGCAATTGATTACCCAGTCTGGTGTCCCGCGTTGAGCCACGAGTGTGTCAATTAAGTCTCTAGTGTTTTGAAAGTTACAAATATCAATCGCTTTGTAGTCAATATCTCTACCTGTATTGATATTAATTTTTTCTACGGCTTTTTTGAGCTTGTCGATACTGCGTGAGATGATGACCACTTTTGCACCAGAAGCCGCAAGAGCTTCGGCGATAGATAAACCTATTCCTTCCGATCCGCCAAAAACCCAAGCACTTTTACCCTCGTTTCTAGTGCTTTTTTTAATTATATGAGCCATGGCATTAACCTATATGGTTTATATGCAAACTAAAATGTGTGCAAAATAATGATAGGGATGAAGATGTGTATCGATTAACGTGAATAATATTCATCTTTGTATAATGCGCTATCTATTGTGATATAGCAAATGGTATTGCTTTACCTACTGGCGACTTAAAGCCAGCCTCCTACAACTTGTATAGGTCTTGGATCATTCGCTTCTGAAACCCAAAATATCATTGCCTGTCGCATGGGTTTTAAATTGTCAATTCTTGGCGTTTCTAGTTGCGCCTGCCACTTTATACACTCTTGTTTTCGTTCTTTTTTACAGTTTTGTTTAAGGGTGATATTTTCTTGTTTAAGTACGACAAAATCATGCTTTAAATTTCGACCTCTATTTTCGCCACTTTTAATCGGTACGGTAATATCAAACCCAAGTAGTGCAACATTCACGCTTAATGGCTGAAAGTGTCTTGTTGGTGAAAATGAGACCGATGTTAAGTTCTTATTATCTTCTTTTGATAGTTCAACTCGTAATATACCAACATGATCATCGGCTTGTGGAAGAGGAATTTTCTGAGACCTGAACCAACCACTCCAGCCTTTACCGTCTACGATAAATCCGGGTGTTGCGACACTGCTAATGTAATTGAAATGCTGATAAAGCCGTTGACGCTCGCTGAATTTAGTTTGTGCAAAAGGGTCTTGCCAGCCAAGGTAATCCCAATAATCGACATGAAAGGCGATGGGGAAGCGCGTTTTCCACAAGCCTGGGTCATTGGTCAGTTGGCTAAACCATCTTTCCGCTGGGGGGCAGCTACTGCAACCTTCAGAGGTATATAACTCTAATAAGCCAACATGTTCACTGGTACTTTCAAATATCAACACTTGGGCAGATACCTTTATATGATTCGCTAGCAAGAAAACTAGGGTGATAGAAAAGAAAATATGCCGTGAAGGTCTAGTCATAAGAGTGTCAACTCGTCAGTGAGAAGCTAATATCATAAGATGATTTTAGTGTGTTTAGGTCACGGAAATATCACGTTTCTCTCACATGCTGGATTAAAATTCTGAAGGTAAGCTATAGTTAGTGGTGTGTGCTTTATTGATGAAAGTTGAGATTTGAGTAGCACGGCCTAAACTATGGACTATATCGATTCAAATTTTCTAGCTGTAACGCATCATGACTGTATTTCAAAATAGACTATCACCAGACTTCTCAGAAGGTGTAGACCGTAAACTACTCAAGCAAGTCAGGGATCGATTTTTAAAGGTTAATGCAGATCGCTTAAATAAAACCTACGAAGGCTTATCTCCTCGACATCAAGATATTCTGCTGGTTTTACCCCTTTTATACCATGTGAATCATCCTTTGATGCCCGGCTTTGTTTCAAGGTTGGCCCCGATGGGGGTATCAGCTTATGAGCCTGATAAAAGTACGCTCAGTATCGCGAAATCATTCAGTCAGACCTTTAAATTTCAAAAAGATAAACGTCATAAGGACAGAATTCACGCTATCTATATGATGGGAAGCACAGGCACTTTGGCGCATTCAGAGGCAAGTGATGTCGATTTGTGGCTGTGCCATGACCCAATGATTTCGCTTGAACAAAAAAAGTTGCTGACTGAGAAGGCATTCAAAATTGATGAATGGGCAAATAGTTTAGGTTTAGAGCTGCATACATTTTTAATGGATGCGGATGCGTTTAGGCAAGGCGCTACCACGAATGAAATGGATAAAGAGAGTAGTGGTTCAGCGCAGCATTATTTGTTACTCGACGAATTCTACCGCACGGCTATTCTTTTAGCAGGACGGTACCCTTTATGGTGGTTAATCCCTCCGGATTTTGAGGACCAATACATCAGTTTGACTGAAAACTTACTGACAAAACGCTTTATAAAAGAAACCGAAGTCCTCGACTTTGGCAGTGCGGCGGATATCCCGAAAAACGAACTTATTGGTGCTGGGCTGTGGCAGTTATATAAAGGATTAGACTCCCCTTATAAGTCAGTGCTAAAAATTTTACTGGCAGAGGTTTACGCGCAAGAATTACCCCTTAAATACACGCTGAGCCAAACATTCAAGCAAGCCGTTTATGATGATGAACTGGCGGTAGAGAGTCTTGACCCTTATCTGTTGATATACCGGAGGCTCGAAGCTTACTTACTTGAACGTAAAGAACACAAACGCTTAGACCTTGTTCGTAAGAGCTTTTACTTGAAAGTCGCCAAAAAATTATCGAAGAGACCTACTGGCAGAAAGTCCTCTTGGCAAAGAGTGACGCTTGAAAAAGTAGTGAAGAACTGGGCTTGGTCGGATGATAAGTTTGTTTACTTGGACTCTCGCTCCCAGTGGAAAGTCGACCAGGTTATGCAAGAGCGCCAAGTGGTGATGGCAGAACTCGGGTTCTGTTATCGATTTTTATCTCAATATGCGCGCGCGAACAGAATAACGTCTAGTATAACGGCTGATGACCTGAACTTATTGGGCCGTAAGTTATACGCCACTTTTCAGCGAAAAGCCGGTAAAGTAGAGCGTGTAAATCCTGGGATTGCCGGTAACCTTTGGGAAGAAAACCTTGCATTACATCATGGTAGTTCTCAGCCTTTACAGACGAATCAGCATAATTGGCTCTTGTATCGAGATTTAAGTATTGCGTCTGACGCTTCATTTCAGCCAACCTTAAAAAAATCGACTCATTTAATTGAGCTCCTCGCTTGGCTCTATTTTAATGAAATGATCACACATGAAACACGTTTGAGTCTGGTACCCGGTGATAGTGACGTTAGGGTATTTGAACTTCAGCAGATGGTTCGAGCTCTTGAACAATCAACTCCTTTGCCATTTCCCCCTGTTCTTCAAGAGCTGTTTAAAAAGCCAGCCTACATGGAGCGAATCGTACTATTTATTAATGTCGGTGTAGACCCTATGAAAAATATGTCTGAGAAAGGCATGCACCGCATAAGTGATAAGAATGATTCATTAGACTACAGCTCTGAACGGAATAATCTAGTGAAAACAATCGATCAGATTGCATTGAATTCATGGCATGAAGTGATGGCTCATCGTTTCGAAATGGGCGAGACATTAATGCAAAATTTGCAATATTATCTGCAAGTATGTCAATCACAGTTAGATGGGCCGACGTGTGAGCTGGATATATATTGTTTTTGTGTTCAACGGGCTAATGCCATAGCAAAAAGAGTTGAAGACTTATTTCATGGGGTTAAAAGTGCATTTTTTGTTGATGTCGGTTCGTTTAAGAAAATCATACCGGTTCGTTATGTTTTGGAAGTTGAAGAACGGTTTTATGTATTACAGTATGTAGACGCTCAATTTAGATATTTTTCTTATGTAAGTGAACAAGCGCTATATAGTGTGCTTGAACAGCCTCAGCGACAATATAGTACGATTATTTTTGATGCTTACTCGCAACAGGAAGAGTTTTTTCTAAAAGAAGTACTTAAAAATAACCTCCCTAATCTGATTCAGATTTTCTATCATATTAGGGGCGATGTTTTTCAGGTGGTCGTGCTGGATGAAGTGGGTAGTTTATTGCGCTTTATTTTGCCGATAACGGAGGAAGAAATCTTTCAATATTCAATATCTCAATGTATTGATCGCGTACTGGAAACAAGGCAGTTGAGTGAATCGTTAAGTGATGATGTAGGGGATATTGATTTTAAACTTTATAAAGTGACCAAGTCTGGCAATGCTCAGTACAGAGTCAGGCCTGTTAGCCAAATTAAACCCTTGGAAGTGAATGAAATCCAGGTGCATGGATTTCGCGATGGCTTAGCAATAAACGTCGATATCGCTTTTTCGGGTACTGAGTTTACTTTTTCTGAATATGGCGAGCAGCAATTTCAAGCCTTAGTACACTTTGTTCGTTCCCAAAAAGAGTTTAATAATCGATTACCCTTGGCAGTGACTGAGCTGATGTTAGTGCATAATAGCCTTGACCCTTTTTTAGAAAATAAAATTGGAACTATTGATTGCCTCAAAGTATACGCTCAAGCAGAACAATCGTTAGAGATAGCAAGACAAAAGCACTTATCAGAATAGTCTTTAGGCGCGCAACTCGTTATAATTTCCGCTTTCGGTGAAACATAAAGCTGGCACTTAACATGATGAGAATTACGAGCGAAGATCCAGGCAAGGTTGTGGGTATTATTCCGTGTCTGCTTTTAGTACTTTGTTTATCCGTTGTTGTCGTTTCTTGTGGACAAAAAGGTGCCCTGTATATTCCTCAGACAAGTATAAGCGAGACTCTAGACAATGAGAGCCGTCAGGATGATACAAGTATTGTTGAAGTGCCAGAAGCGTAACAATGTTAGCCGACTATTTTTTTAACTTCGTTGCAAGTATTTTGCGGCTCTATATGTGTTGTAACTAAATGGATCACTTCTCTTATCAAAATGGTCAGCTAAACGCTGAAAATGTACTGTTAGAAAATATCGCCGAGCAGGTGGGTACACCTTGTTATGTCTACTCAAGGGCAACTCTGGAGCGACATTATCTCGCCTATAAAAATGCCTTTGGCTCTCATGAAAATCTGATTTGCTATGCGGTAAAAGCGAATTCAAATTTGGCTGTTTTGAACATACTTGCAAAACTAGGTTCGGGCTTTGATATTGTTTCAATCGGTGAACTGGAACGGGTGCTGGCTGCCGGTGGAAAAGCAGAAAGAATTGTATTTTCTGGCGTGGGAAAGCAAGCGCATGAAATGCAGCGAGCCTTAGAAGTCGGGGTTCATTGTTTTAATATAGAATCGGAGGCTGAACTATATCGTTTAAATGATGTCGCGTTGTCTTTAGGGAAGGTTGCCCCTGTATCATTACGTGTTAACCCTGATGTTGATGCAGGTACGCATCCCTATATCTCAACCGGCTTAAAAGATAATAAGTTTGGCGTTGCCATTACGCAGGCAGAAGAAATTTATTTATTAGCTAACAAGCTCGACGCTATCAATATTATCGGAGTAGATTGCCATATAGGCTCTCAGTTGACTGATATCGCACCTTTTTTGGATGCCTTAGATAGAGTACTTTTATTGGTAGACCGCTTGGAAACTTCGGGCATTAAAATAGAGCATCTTGACCTAGGGGGTGGCTTGGGAGTCACCTATGATGATGAAGCACCGCCTGAGCCTGCTGAATATGTCAAAGCTATGTTAGCGCGCCTTGATGGACGCTCAGTGAAAGTGATTCTTGAACCGGGGCGTTCTATTGCAGCAAATGCAGGTGTTTTATTAACGAGAGTTGAATTTTTAAAATGTACAGAAGATAAAAACTTCGCCATTATAGATGCAGCAATGAATGATCTAATTAGACCTGCTTTATATAGCGCTTGGCAAAATATAGTACCGATTATTCAAAACAAAGAAGGCACTAAGCGAACTTATGATTTAGTGGGGCCAATTTGTGAAACCGGTGACTTTTTAGGCAAAGATCGTGAGTTAGTGCTTGAAGCAGGCGACTTGTTGGCAGTGCGCTCTTCTGGCGCATACGGTTTTGTTATGAGTTCAAACTATAATTCACGTAACCGACCCGCTGAAGTCGTGGTGGATGGGGACGAAATCGTGATTGCTCGCCGACGTGAAACATTTGAAGATCAAATTGCCTTGGAGCAAATAATGCCATGAAGGTAAGCGAGCAACTGAAGGGGTCAGGAAACCTCAATAAGGAGTCTATAAGGTGGTTGTAAATTTTACCAAGATGCATGGTCTGGGTAATGATTTTATGGTGGTCGATATGATCAGTAATCATGCACATTTGAGGCCGGATCAAATTCGTCGAATGGCTGATCGCAATATGGGCATTGGTTTTGATCAATTATTACTGGTAGAACCGCCAGGAAAGCCTGATGTAGACTTTCGCTATCGAATTTTTAACGCAGATGGCTCTGAAGTAGAGCAATGTGGTAACGGGGCAAGGTGCTTCGCCGTTTTTGTCAGAGAAAAGAAACTGACCAATAAGACTCAAATTAGGGTAGAGACTAAAAAAGGTGATATAGAGTTAACTATCAATGATGACGGTCGTGTACTTGTGGATATGGGGGAGCCTGTTTTTGAGCCCAATCAAATTCCTTTTGTGGCAGAGTCCGAAGATAATGTCTACTCTGTAGAGTTAAATAGTACAAATATTCAACTATCAGCCGTTTCGATAGGTAACCCTCACGCGGTGCTTGAAGTAGAAGACCTTGATAGTATGGATATTCAGGGTTTGGGTGCAGAAATTGAGTGTCATGCAAGATTTCCCGAAAAAGTAAATGTCGGTTTCATGCAAGTGATGCACAAGCGCTTTATTAAACTACGCGTATTTGAGCGTGGCGTTGGGGAAACTCTGGCCTGTGGTACGGGAGCGTGTGCAGCTGTTGCTAGCGGTATTAAACGTGGCGTACTAGGCAGCCCTGTTGAAGTCAAACTACCGGGCGGTAATCTAATTATTGAGTGGCAAGGACCTGGAAGCAACCTCCTGATGGAAGGACCTGCTGTAAGTGTATTCGAAGGGAAAATAAGAATTTAAACTAATGGCAACTGTATGATGGAACAAGAAGTAAAACCA
>ENA-OSET01005867-OSET01005867.1-sediment-metagenome-genome-assembly--contig:-NODE-5867-length-10210-cov-3.652423_pt1 | contig 10210 bp, 5 predicted proteins | sample MGYA00237882_ERZ534229 | MGnify/ENA primary metagenome ERZ534229 (study PRJEB26408, sample SAMN06266212) | sediment metagenome | isolation source: Hudson Canyon methane seep mesocosm | place: USA:Hudson...
TCGCGCACAAACACCTTGAAAATAAATCAGTTCATTTAATCATTTTAGGGCGTTTAATGACAACGTAATTTCAAATACACTTCCCTCGCCTTCTTTGCTATGACAAACCACAGTGCCATGAAGTTTTTCCTGAACCAACGATCGAACAATATGCAGGCCTAAGCCACTTCCTTCCTGCCCTAACTTAGTGGTATAAAATTTCTCAAATATTTTTTCCTGCAAGTCTTTAGAAATGCCACATCCGTTATCGGTAAAGCTGATAACCAAACGGTCGCCATCTGTCTCTGCTTTTAGCAACATAAAACCCTCATCATTTGGTTTAAATGCATGCAAGAGGCTGTTATTGACAAAGTTGATGACGATTTGAGCAAAGGTTCCCGGGTAACTATTAATGAGCACATCCCCCTTACACTCTAACGTTAAGCTATGTGGACTATGCTTTAAGCGTGGTTGTAGACTGGCAACCACATCTGACAAACATTCTTCCAAATAAAATGGTCGACAAACATCATTACATTGATTGACAGTTGTGCTTTTAAAACTTTTGACGAGCGCTATCATCCTTTTAAGATTCCTGCTCGCAATATCTGAAGTCTCTAAACTATTTTGCAGAAAATAAGAAAACTCATCTTCACCCAGAGCATCTTCATCATATTGTTGTTTTACAGTATTTAATGCATCAAGATTATGACTCAAGGCTGTAATCGCAATACCAACAGGCGTACTTATTTCGTGCGTAAACTCCCCTACCATGGCACCAATTGCGGCAAGCTTTTCATTTTGCTGAAGCTGCTTGTTTTGCTCCTCAACTTTAGTTTCTATTTTTTTAGTGTAATCACAAAGCTGATTAATTAAATCATCACGCGCCTTTACAAGCGCTTGCAATTTTAAATGGCACTCAACACGCGCACTCACCTCCTCTTTTTGGACGGGTTTACAAATATAATCAACCCCGCCTACACTAAAACCTTCTGCTACATCTTTCCTGTCAGTTTTTGCTGTAATAAAAATAACTGGAATTTCTTTTACACTTGCCAAGGACTTCAACCGACGGCACGTTTCAATACCATCCATTTCTGGCATCATAATATCAAGCAGAATAAGGTCTGGGCTATTAATTGATGCTATCTCAAGCGCTTGTTTTCCATTCGTAGCAAAAGACACTTCATACCCATCAGATTCAAGTATTTGGCTAAGCAGGTCTAGATTGGCAGGCGTGTCGTCCACGACTAATACCTTTGATCCTTTAACCGAAATAGGTTCACGAGCCATCACTTCCCCCTTCTACCTCAATCCGCTTGGTCATTTTTATATCGTTTAAAACATTAACAATTCCAATCGTGTCATACCTTGAGAGCAATTCATTAAACTGCGCTGAAAGCCCGGCCCCACCATCTGGAATAGCTTCAAGTTTATCTAATAGATGACGTATTTTAGTTGCTTGATTTTGTTGAGCTGCATTGATTAGCTCATTATAAAGCTCTTCTTCTAGTACAATATTTGAGTAGTCGAGTGTAGACACCGCACTTTCCCGGTCAACTCCTTTAGAGGGTACGTTTTCATATTCAAACTCTACCGAGCATAAAAGTGCTAATACCTGATATATTTCAGAAAATTTAAATGGTTTAGGTATAAAGAAATCAAAGCCTTCTTCTAAATAATATTCAATCTCATGCGCCATGCTATACGCCGAAATAGCGATACAAATAATACTTTTCTCATCAAATTCTTCCCTGATTTTTTTCACTGCTTCGTCACCATTCATAATAGGCATGCGTATATCCATAAACACCACATCAACCCAATTTTGACGTAACAGCTCCAAAGCTTCTTGTCCATTGGTCGCATCTATCACGTCGACGCCAATATCATCTAATAATGAATTCAGAATTAATCTATTATCAGGCACATCATCAACGACCATCGCTGAAAGTCGTGTCCCTGATTTTAAACATTTTATTTTCCTATTATTCTTATCCTTAATATCAACTCTTTCTGAGCTTGAAATAAAATCTAACCTAAATGAAAAACAACTCCCTTTTAACAGTTCAGATTCTAAACTCAACTGCCCCCCCATCAACTCAACTTGTCGTTTTGTAATAGCCAGACCTAAACCTGTCCCTGTTGTGTGTATCGCAGTTCTGGTCTGATGAAAAGCATTATAAATTTCATCTTGATCTTCCAGATCTATCCCTGGGCCAGTATCCCTAACCTCAAAAATATACTTAGCGTTACCCTCTTGTACCACGCGTAATGAGACCGACCCTAAGTCAGTAAATTTAACGGCATTGCCTAATAAATTAATTAAAATCTGTCTTAATTTAACTTGGTCACCCTGCACACTTGAGCTTACCGGAATTACTTTTTCTAAAGACCAGTTCAAACCTTTTTGCTCACACCTCATTCGAAATAAAACAGCTAGTTCATCAATTAATTCCGACAAATTGAAGTCACATATTTCTAACGCCATCGCGCCTGCTTCAATTTTAGATAAATCTAAGACATCGTTGATGACATCTAACAAATGATTACCCGCATGCTCAATTGCTTGTAGCATCTCAAATTGATCTTTAGAGAAACTATGATTATTGAGCAACAATTGAGAAAAGCCTAAAATGGCATTGAGAGGGGTTCTGATTTCATGAGACATATTTGCCAAAAATAAACTTTTAGCATTCGTAGAAGATTCAGCAGTTGCTTTTGACTTTTCCAGTTCCGCCGTACGCTCTACCACCTTGACTTCAAGCGAAGAATTCAACTTCTCTAAGCTAGAAACCAAAATGACATTGTCATAAGCTGTCGATATATTTGAACACAAAACATTAATTAACTCTTGATCGCGTTCGTTTCGAACAGTCTTTCCTTCTAAGTAAAGAACAAAACAATATGACCGCTTTGAGTCTGATATGTATAAAATGCTTTGCTCAGTCAAAAACAGTGATTTTCGTTGATTAAAGGCCTCTTGAATTTGTTTTTGTACTGAGTCAGAAACGACATCTGAGACGAGCTTATTCGCATAACTGGCATAATCCCCCATCCCAAAACTAACACGTAAAACCCCATTGCATTCGCGTATTTCTAATGAGTTGGGGACAGATTCACTTACTGTTTCCACTGTATCGAGGGGCCATAATACCGATAAGCGCGCAAGAATATCCAAACAGAACTTATCTTGAGATTGAAAATGAAATAACCCCGCTGAAATTTCAGATACTTTCATTAAACTAAGGCTATTAAATTCAAGGCGACATAAATCTCGATATCCTCGTAGTGCTGTCACCACCATCGTTTTAAGTTTTGATGCGGTTATATCGGATTTATCTTTATAGTCATTAATGTCGTAATTAATCACGACTTGTTCTTCAGGCGCAGTGCCTGGCTGTCCGGTTCTTAGAATAATGCGAATATTTGTATTACCAAATTCATCCCTAATAGCCCGTGCAACGTCCAATCCGGCACAATCGGTCTCCATAACGACATCAAGAAGCACCAATGCTATATCATTTTTTTGCTTTAATACTTCTTTAGCTTCATGCCCGGAATACGCACTTAATAAATTAAGCGATCGCCCTTCAAACATAAACCCATTAAGTACCAATCGTGTAAGATCATGAATCTCTTGATTGTCATCTACAATCAAAACTGTCCATGGTAGATTTACAGGCACACGTTTAACGTCTTCCTGTTTTAAGGAAGGTTCAGCATCAACAAATAAGGACTCAATAGGAGTATTTGCCATGATTTAGAACCAGGTTGAGTTAGTTAAGTATCCGTTAGTCGTTCACAAATACCCTTTATTTCAACAATATTTTTAAATAACACATCCACTATTTCGGGATCAAATTGCTTACCAGAATTCTCGATAAAATAGGCTTCAATTTTATCCATCGGCCAAGCAGGCTTATAACACCGAACGGCATTTAAGGCATCAAATACATCTGCAACCGCCGCAATACGTCCAAACAAATGAATTTGCTTTCCAGCTAATTGTCGCGGATAACCGTTTCCATCCCAACGTTCATGATGCTCATGGGCAATAATTGCAGCATACTGAAGCGTCTCATGTTTAGATTCACTCAACATCTTGTATCCCACGACAGCATGGGTTTTCATAATTTCCCACTCATCAGGTGTAAGCTTGCCATTCTTATTTAGAATCGCATCAGGAATCGCAATTTTACCTAGATCATGTAAAGGCGAGGCCGACTTAATTCTAGCGGCTTTCTTCTCATTTACCCCCATGGCTAAAGCGAGTAATTTTGATATTTCAGCTACTCGCTTCACGTGGTTCCCGGTTTCAGGCGAACGAGTTTCAACCGCGTCCCCTAAGAGATATACAATTTCTTCTTGAGTGGCTTCTCGCTCTTCTTTCAAATAAGCATTCTCAAATGCAATTCCGGCATTACTAGAAAAGACTTCCAAAAGCTTTTTGTCAACGTCTTCTAAAGGTTTAAATTGGGTATGAGAAATATACAATAGGTTCTCTTTTCCCAGCCCGGTCCTAAAATAAAAAATGTAGTACTCTTCGCCGTAAAAGTTTTCTTTATGTTGATGCGCTTCATCGAGCTTTTGACAAATATTTTCAGGTAAATTTTCTCGAACAGTATGATTAACCAGATTTTCATACTTTCCAGTTGCAGAGAGAATTCGGTAGTCATTGTTGAGGTTTTCTACAGCAAAGCCAGATATTGGCTGCATGTAAGCCGAGTCTTTATTTAAACCAAGTAATGCGATGAGTTGAACCAGTACCGCTGAGGTAAACTTCTGTAAAGATTGCTTTTCAAAAATTTTGGCCGAAGAGTCGATAATCATCTCAAGGCCTTTACGATTTTCTTCTAATGCTACAATATCTCGATAGGATCTTAATGTTGAATACATTAAGGTTTTCAGCTTGGTGGCCGTTAGTTCGGTTTTATCTTTATAGTCATTAATATCATAATCAGCAATTACACTTTCTTCAGGTGCTTGGCCCGGCTGCCCTGTTCGTAGAACAATTCGCGTAAATTTATTTTTGAGTTCTTGTCGAATATATTTTGCAAGCAACAGGCCTGCTTGATCAGACTCCATCACAACATCAAGTAGAACAAGTGCGATATCATCGTGCGTGGACAGAATTTCACGCGCATCCTTCGCAGAATAAGCATGAAAAAAACGCAATTTTCTACCTTCAAACAAGTATCTATCTAGTACCAGTTTGGTAATACTATGAACCTGCTCTTCATCATCAACAATCAAGACATTCCAAGGCTGGCTCACAATATGCGGTTTTTTGTCCGACTCACTACCGGAACTTTCTGCAAATAACCCACTGCTTTTATGCATCAGCTATCACCTCAGTTTTAAATTAAATATAGCATAGTTTATACACATCACTACTTTTGAAAGGTAGAAACCGTTACCGGTATAGTGATTATAAACTTAATCCCTTTCCCCAAATGGCTTTCACATTTAATTACGCCTTTTAATTGCTGGGTGACCAAATTATACACAATATGCATTCCTAGCCCTGTACCGCCAAAGCCTCGCTTGGTCGTAAAAAATGGATCAAATATTTTTGCTAAGTTTTCTTCATCAACACCGACACCATTATCGGTATAGGTAAGAATGACTTGATCTTCACTCCTTTCAATATGAATTGAAATATGACCGGCATCTTCGTCATCAAAGGCATGAATTACAGAATTCATAATCAAGTTCGTCACAATTTGAGAAAAGGAGCCTGGATAGCTATCAATTTCAACCCCTCTTTCACCACTCACTTCAATGGTGTGATGGGTCTTTTTTAGCCTTGGATGAAGCGTTAATAACACCTCTTCAATATAACTAATCACCGAAAATAAGCGATGTTCTTCAACTGTCTGATCAACGGCAACCTGTTTAAAACTTTTAACCAATTCCGTTGCCCGCTGCAAATTTGAAAAGATCATATCGGTTGTTTGTAAACTGCAAGTCAAGTATTCATCAAAGTCAGCCTTGGTCATTGAGTTTGATATGTATTTTTTGTTTATGTTATTCGTTTCATCTTTCAAGAAAGACGCTGCTGTTACACCCACACCAACAGGCGTATTAATTTCATGCGCTACGCCTGCTACTAACTCACCTAGCGAAGCCATTTTCTCAGATTCAATTAATTGCTTCTGAGCTGATTTCAGCGTACTCGTACGTTGCTCGACCATCTCTTCAAGTGTTGTTTGATATCGTTTCAGCTCAGCATTGCTCGCCTCAAGACTTGCTGCATAGCTTTGTAGCTGGCTTGTTTTTTTGTCTAACTCAGATGACATATTATTGAAAGCATACGCTAATTGACCAAATTCATTTTTAGATAGCACCTTTACTTGATGATCCAATTCTCCGGCTGATATTTTTTCTACGCCTGTCATTAATTGACTTAAAGGTAGATTAACCAAGCGTCTGATAGCCCAGTAAATTAAGATACTTGCTACCATGGTAGCGATGATTGCTAAGAATGCCATCTGACTAAACAAGCTTTGTGTCAATCGCGCCAAGATAGAAATAGGGCTTAACACAACAGCTTTAATACCTGCTTGCATTACTTCGCTAAATACAACACCCTGCGAGGCATAATAAAAAGATTGCGCCCTCCCCGTTACCGTTTTATCTGGATTCAACACATTTATTGCTTCATCAAACGATAAACTACTTAATAATATTTTATCTTTTCTAGCTAAACCAACATCAACCCCTAGTTGATTCTTAATCTCCATTAACTGCTCTTTATCAATTTCTTGCTCTAGTACAATTAATATTGCTTCAGCTTGCTCAGCCTCCCAAGTTTCCGGATTTGATACAGGTACATTAACGATTGCTTGTGTTCTAATCGTCGGCACCCCATTTTGAATGAGAAAAGATGAATTGACTAACTTGGTCTCCATTAATTGAGTAATATCTTGAGAAATCACGTCATCAAAACCAATAGGATCTGTTTTTGTAAATTGAATTCTTTTGTAAAACTCCTTAACCGTTAATTGATAAACTGAACTGACATTAAACAAGTCTGATTCTGGAGATCTAAAATTTCCATGTCGATTAAAATAGTACTGTCGATTCTCGACACCGCCTTTTTTATCAAAGGCCCCAAGCCAAATACCCTCAGTATCCATTCTTACGTTTAAGACCGGCTTCGCACCTGAAATTAAGTTAAAAGGAGATAATGAATATAGGCTAATCGAAGTTACCTGATGTGCTGTTTGCAGAGGTTTAAGCGCCTGTACGATTTTTATTTGCGCTTCAAGTCCATAGATTTTATCTGATTCTTCTATATTGGCACCTAGCGAAGAGACATCGCTGTAATAATAAGGCCCTAAGTTGGTTATTTGCTCCAGTTGTTCGAGTAACAGCGTGTGGCTTTCAATATCAATAACGCTTTTGGCAGCATCTTGCTGTAGCGCTTGCAACTGACTCGCGAATATTTTTGACATTCTATTCAGTTCATCTAATGTTATCGAAGCGAGGTTGTTGAAACTACTCACTGAAACCATCACTGACATCCCCCCAGTAATCAAGACAATAACCAGCAAGACAATCAATATCACTTGCCGACTAATACCTATTTTCTGAATGGTTTCATTCATGTGTACATCTCAAGTTATGCCTTTCTTACAGGACAACTAACCCCCAAACAATCATCAATGCTCCCATCGCTTTATTAAGTCTTCATAAGGCATTGTTTCTGGTTGAGCTCGCTCTCTGTCTGCTTTAGGTGACCCTTTCCTATTCAACCAGAGTTTCCTTTCTAGTGGTTTATTTAATTTAGGTGAATGTTTGGCCAGCTTCATTCTGGACATCAACCGATCTTGCTCAAATGCAATTTCATCCATCGCCCTTTGCGGCGTGACCTCTCCTTTAATAGCCCGAGAAAGGTTGGGCCACCAGATTCTTGATAGTATGGGGTAATGCGGAACATTCAACCCACTATCTGTCCACTTACTTTCATCTGGTGATGCATAAAAATCAATCATCCCCCCCCAGTCGTCTTTGTGCTGCTGAACATAATCAGAATTGATCGTTGATTTACGAATAGGCGTTCCTCCTACAAGGAATTTTTTTAACGTGACTGATTTTGAAACACAGAATTGTGCCCATAACCAAGCTGCTGCACGCTTTTGACCTTTAACATTTTTGGGAATCGTCCAACTTCCTGCATCTTGATAACCAACCTTCATACCCTCTTGCCAATAGCGTCCGTGTGGCGTTGGTGCAACACGCCAGACAGGCTTTCCTTTCGCGTCTAACATGGGGCTCCCTTTACGTGTAAAATCATCATGCGACAACCAGGTAACATACTGAAAAATGTGTTGTGCAATATCCCCTCTCGCAGCCTGTGGCCCAGAATCCACCCAGCGCCAGGTTTTAGCCTCAGGAGGCGCATAACGATTGAGCCACTCAATATATTTACTTAAAGCATACACAGCTGCAGGACCATTTGTAGCACCGCCCCTAGCTACAGAAGAACCTACAGGCACTTTATTTTCTACTCTAATACCCCACTCATCTACAGGACGTCCATTCGGCAAACCTTTATCCCCCACGCCAGCAATCGACAACCAGGAGTCCGTAAAGCGCCAACCTAAAGAAGGAGACTTTTTACCATAATCCATATGACCATAAACTTTCTTACCATCAATCTGGGTACTGGTAAAAAATGAAGCAATGTCTTCATAAGCAGCCCAATTAATCGGAACCCCTAGGTCGTAACCAGCAGATTTACCATATTTGTTTTCAGTAAAAGTACGAAATTTTGCTTTGATATCGGGCCGAATAAACCAGTCATGACGAAACCAGTACAGGTTTGCAAATTGCTGATCTGGTAACTGCAATTGATTCCCTTCGTAGTCTTGTCCAAACTCTAGATTTAAAAAGTCCGGCAAATCTAAATATGGATTAGTGTAAGCCTTACCTTTTCCAGACATATATTGGCTTAAATTAACGACACCGTTTACACGTAAGTGGGTACCGACCATATCAGCATCATTCACATAAATGTCATAGATATTTTTCCCTGTGTTCATTTGTTCAAGAATAGCTTCAACAACGGCACCTTCTCCAATCACATTATGCTCAACACGTATGCCGGTGATATCAAAAAAAGCCTGAGCCAGCGTTTCACTTTCCCAATAGTGCGTTTTAATATCCTCAGCAACCGATTTTATCGTTTTACCACGAAATGGCTTGCTCGCAGATTTAAACCAAGCAAGTTCTTTACGCATATCAGCTTTTGATAATGAGGAAGGCTGAAATTTCTCAATCCACCTCTCAATTTTCTGGTCATTCGCATCAGGCGCAGCAGAGACTGGGGTCATTACAAACAATGAGACAAGTACTAAGATATGTATACGAAAGAAGCAACGCGTCTGACGCTTAAAGAAAGTCAAACAGGGTATTTTTTCACAACTGCTTTCAGCCATTATTCTTACCTACCTATATGAAAAAACGCGAACCAGATCATTCAAATTTCTACAATTCTCTAACGTAACCCATATCGAACAACATTATGAATGATCGCCGAACGACTAACTAATAATCAAATAAGTTATTAATATTTATATAGACAACAAATCCAATTTTATCAACCTTACCTTAAATCCCACACCTTACAATTCATCCTCCAAAACCTTTTATTACCATAAAAATAAATACGTACTTTTAATAGATTCATTTTGAATAATAAGTACTAATATTTTGCGAAAGTTAGTAAACAGACTAATAATTGATTAATTATTGCTCACTTACATTAGTTTATTAAGGTCAAGGTAAGCATGAAGGTCGATCAACTAAAAGCATTACTCGCCCATCAAACAGAAATCATAGGCAAAATTGCGCTAGAAACAGACTTGCAACTCTGTTTAGAGGATATTGCTCAACATGTTGAAACAATATTTAGTAGCCCATTTGCTTATTCATCAATATTGATATTAGAAGGTAACCAGTTAGTTCATGGTGCCGCTCCAAATTTACCCAAAGCATACAGTGAACAAATCAATGGTGTTCGAATTGGAGGCTCAGTATGTTCATGCGGTACCGCCGCATTTACCGGAAAGCAGGTCATTGTTAGTGACATTGAAAACGATCCTTTATGGGTTGATTATGCTTCACTTGCGCTTCATCACCAGCTGAGATCTTGTTGGTCCACACCTGTCATGTCTTCCACTGGAAAAGTATTAGGTACTTTTGCCATCTATTATTCCAAAAT
>ENA-OSET01005870-OSET01005870.1-sediment-metagenome-genome-assembly--contig:-NODE-5870-length-10205-cov-3.714652_pt1 | contig 10205 bp, 8 predicted proteins | sample MGYA00237882_ERZ534229 | MGnify/ENA primary metagenome ERZ534229 (study PRJEB26408, sample SAMN06266212) | sediment metagenome | isolation source: Hudson Canyon methane seep mesocosm | place: USA:Hudson...
AATATCGGTTTATCTCCAGGCATGCAGGTCAAATCATTTGAGATAAATGATCACACTGGTAAAGCTATTTCATTTGAGACATTACAAAAGAGTGCACCCTTGCTGGTGATTTTTTATCGTGGCGGTTGGTGCCCTTACTGTAATAAACAAATACACCAGCTTACTAAAGCATGGCCAGAGTTAAAAAAAAGAGGTGTCACTCCTGTGCTCATTAGCGCGGATAAACCGGATGCTGCTGCGTTGGCATTGAGAACCTACGAGATACCTTTTCCGGTGTTATCCGACCCTGACTTGATAGCTCATGACATTTTTAAAGTAACGATGAAAGTCAGTGATGATTTGATCCCTAAATATAAAGAGTACGGCATAATTCTTGAGGACTGGAGTGGTAAAAGCCATCATAAAATTGCTGTGTCTTCTGCTTTTATCATCGATAAAAAGGGTGTTGTAAAGTGGTCGCACAGCTCAAAAGATTATAAAACTCGACCTACTGTTAAGCAGTTATTGGACGTAATCGATTCTCAGCTCTAGGATGCTATTGGGAACAATTCTTCTACATCAGCAAGCCAATTGCTTGTTGATGTATTTGAAGCTTCGAGCAAGTTTATTTTTTCTAGTGCGTTTTTCCATTTCTCTGATTATTTCTCAAATTAGTATTATCTTCTTTATTAAACCTTAATATACTCTTGTTATGGTCTAACTTTCGTCTAGCTAAGTTTGTTCAGAGTGATGATTACCTTATGCAAAATAAACAAATAGTGGTTGTTGAAGATGAGCCCGATATTCTCGAGGTCTTGTGTTATAACCTCAAGCGTGAAGGCTATAAAGTTGCAGAATCTTTAGATGGTTCCCAAGGTTTGGCGCTGATTCAGCAACTTCTCCCAGATCTGGTGCTGTTAGATTTAATGCTACCTGGGCTAGATGGTTTAGAGATTTGTCGTAGTTTAAAATCTGATCCACGCACTCAGCATATTCCTATTATCATGGTGACGGCAAAAGGTGAAGAAAGTGATGTGGTACTAGGTTTGGGCATGGGAGCAGACGATTACATTCCTAAGCCTTTCAGTCCAAGAGAATTAATTGCCAGAGTGAAAGCCGTAATCCGCCGCGGTGAAGTAGTTGCCAATATGTTAGAAAGTGAAGTCATAGAGCATGGTGAACTGAAAATAGACCTTAACAAGCATCAAGTTACTTTTGGGGCTGAGATTATTAAATTGACGGCATCAGAATTTCGATTATTAGCATGCTTAGCGGGTCATCCGGGTCAGGTATTTTCGAGAGAGCAATTGTTGAATCATACCTCAGGCGATAATGTGGTGGTGATAGACCGTAATATCGATGTACATATTCGCTCGATCAGAAAGAAGTTGGGTGAAGATAAACCATATATAGAGACGATTCGTGGTATCGGTTACCGGTTTTTAGAGCATTAATTGATATCCATTTAATATAGAGTTTTAGATAAATTATGTTTAGATCTCAACTTTTTTGGCGTTTATATGCTGGTTATGTCGTTGTCATCTTGATCTCTACATTAATAGTGGGTGTATTGATCAGTAAACAAGTAGAACACACTAGCTTAATTGAGATAGAGCACTCTTTGGCGATGAACTCAGAGTTACTGGTCGAAGTGGTCAAACCTACCTTACAACACCTTTCACAGACATCGATCGATTCACCTTATCAGTCAGCATTACAAGCCAGAATTCTTAATTTGGGTAGTCTTACGCAAAGCCGTTTAACGGTGATAACGCAGCAAGGGAAGGTTGTTGCCGACTCCCAAGAAGATCCTCGTAAAATGGATAACCATTTAACCCGGCCCGAGATTATCAGTGCAGGTAAACAGGACTATGCAACCGCCTCTCGACTTAGCCTTACATTACAACAGAATATGTTGTATCTAGCGCGGGCTGTTTATGACGAGCAACGGGTATTAGGGTTTGTCAGGCTATCGCTACCGCTGACTAGTATTGACCATAAACTAGCTGAGCTTAAATTAAATGTTTTCTATGGAATATGCTTCGCTGCAGTTGCAGCGCTACTTTTAGGTTTCTTCTTTGCAAACCGGTTTCTATCGCCTTTGGTCAACATGACTGAAGTAGCAGACGCCATCTCCAAGGGCGATTATGATCGACGTATACATATCGATCAAAATGATGAAATGGGTCGTTTAGCTAAATCTGTAAATCGTATGGCTTTAAGTTCTATTCAGCGAATGGAAGAAATTACTCAGGACAGAAATAGATTAGCAAAGATTCTTACCGGCATGGTCGAAGGTGTTATTTATGTCGACGAAAAGCAGCGTATCCAGCATATTAATCAGGCTGCAGAAGCGATGCTGTCATTAAGAAGGTCAGAATGTATTAATGCACGTATCTGGGAGCAGGTGCGTATTCAGGAAATTAATGTTGCTGTTGAACAGGCTCTGGAGAGTGGGCAAGCGGTAAAAACAAACATTAATTCTAAAGCAAGCGGTGATGCAATAAGCGAAAGCGCTGTTGTAATGAATATTTATGCAGCGGCTATGTTGAATGATGAAGGCCGCTCAATCGGAGTGGTGGTTGTCTTACATGATATTTCCGAACTAGCCTACTTGGAAAGAATACGTAGAGACTTTGTAGCGAATGCATCTCATGAATTAAAAACACCTATAACGGCCATCAGAGCATTAACTGAAACCATTTTGGATGATGAACAAATGTTACCGGAGGTGAGTCGACGCTTTACTGAAAAAATAAGTACACAAAGCATTCGTTTGTCCGCTTTGGTAACGGACTTAATGACACTTTCACGCCTAGAGTCAAATGAGAGCGAGTCAAACTATGTTGAGCTTGATTTTAAAGCCTTGGTGGGGCGATCTGTTACCGCAGCTAATATTGCCTGTGAGGAGAAAAGAATTAACTTAAGCAGTGATTTATGCAAAGAGCATTTGTTGGTGAAAGGGGACGATCAAGCTTTAAGTCAATTGGTTGATAATCTGCTTGATAACGCTGTTAAGTATTCCTCTGAAGGCGGTAAGGTTCGGCTTGAACTCAGTATCAATGCTGTTAAAGAAGCGGATAAAACTGTTGTTCTCAAAGTGTCTGATACGGGGGTTGGTATCAGTCCGCAATATCAGACGAGAATATTCGAGCGTTTTTACCGTGTAGATAAAGCGCGATCCAGAGATCTGGGGGGGACAGGTTTGGGTTTATCGATCGTTAAAAATATCGCAGAGCAACATGGTGGTTCAGTATCGGTGCATAGTCGATTGGGTTCAGGTTCTACTTTTACAGTGATTTTGCCCTTGGTTTAGCGCTTAGTTTAGGCATGGCATAACGGGGGGAATTATAATCCTAATGCCGACTTACAAAGGAAGGTAGGTCAATATTAAGTAAGTACCGGCGATTAATAACATAGTGGTGATTAGAATGAATGGGAGCTTTGATATCTGCTTGTTCTCTGTCTGTTCCAACGCCGCTCTTTGAGCTTGTCTTTCCAGATCGATATGTTCGAGCAGCAATTTTATATTCCTGATGTTGGCTTTAAAGGCAACATCGGCAATATCACCTGCAATGGGTACTAAACCTATCACCCAATCAACTAAAACATTGCACAGCATTTTTAGTTTCAATGAGGTGGGCACCCCCAATTTAAAGGCTTCCCTTAGCAGATATAAGGATAAGACCAAGCCGATCGTTTCGCCAACAACGGGAATTAAGCCAATGATCGAATCGATACCAAAACGTATTTTGGTGAACGGAATTCGAAATCGGCTGTCTGTTAAATCCGCATAACGCTCAAGCCGATTGAGTGTGGCGAGCAGTTCTTCATCTGATAGGTTTTTATCCATAGACTTGCCCTGAGTTTGTTTCCCTTATCGATAAGAATATACACAAGTACGGGTATCAAATACCGATATATTTACGATTATTTTTGCCCCTGGTCAAAAAATCATTTCCTTATTTCTAGCCTCTTGTCCGCCTTCAAAACTACATTGATGAAAACTGTCTTGGTTATTTGTAATTATTAAGATGTCTTTACCTAGTCTTGATAATCCACACCAAACTTTAATCTTCACTTCATTTGTTCTTAACGTGTAGTCCGCACAATTCGTTTCGTCAACAGGCACAAAATTAATGATGAAATTAAACACTAAGGATTTACCAATGAAAAAATCAAGTCTGCCTATTTTATTAAGCGCTGCTTCGCTAATGGCTTTTCAAGTGCAAGCTGCCTCAGCAGTGACCGTTTACGGTAAGGCAAATTTATCGCTCAATAAGGTAGAGCAAGAATCGAAAGACATAAAAGAATGGCAACTTAATAGCAATGCATCTCGATTAGGCCTGAAGGGTGCTTATGAAGTAAGTGAGGATATAGAAGCTATCTATAAAATGGAATTTGAAGTCGCTATCGATGATGGTGATAAAAAAGATGGCCACCCATTTGGACAAAGAAATATTTATGCGGGTTTTAAAGGCGATTTCGGAACGATCATCGCAGGTATGCATGATACGCCGCTAAAAAAAGCACAGGGGAAAGTGGATCGTTTTGGAGATCTTTCGTTAGCTGATATTAAGAATATTATGGAAGGGGAAGATCGAGCCAAAAATATTGTTATCTACACCACACCAAAAATGAAGGGTTTATCTGCCATGCTCGCACTTATCCCCGGTGAAAATTCACCAGAGGATGACGGCGTAGCTGACGGTACCTCTATGGCCTTGAATTACCAGTATCAGGCATTAACGTTTGCACTGGCTAACAATAATGACGTTGATGAGCAGGATATGACGCGATTTGTAGCTGAGTATTCATTTGGTGATACCAGTGTGGGAGGGCTGTGGCAAACGGTTGAAAATGCTGACGATTCAAGCATAGAAGAAGATTCATGGTTATTAAGTGCACAGCACAAACTGGGTACGTATACCTTGAAAGCGCAATATGGCTCGACTGATTACACCAAGGACTTGGAAGATAATCTTTCCAGCATAGGGCTTGATAAAAGTCTGGGTAAAAATGCCAAAGTATATGGCTATTTTAGTTCAATCCGAAAAGATAATGGTGTGTCTATCGCGGACGATAAAACCATCGCATTCGGATATGAACTTAAGTTTTAAAAAGTTTAAAGGGAGAGGGTCAGCAGGGATGCTTTTTTATGTCATTAAGGAAATGTTTATATTTTCTTAATCTTATCTTTACAAAGCTTAGTTAAATTACACCACATGATCAAAGAGTGAGTGTATTCATTGAGGAATATTTTATGAAAAAGACGATATCGTTAGTTTCAATTATCAGCTTAATTCTAGTGTCGCAGTTTGCTACAGCAGCTAGAAACAATATCAATATTGTGGGTTCTTCGACCGTTTATCCCTTTTCAACGGTCGTCGCAGAGCGTTTTGGGCGTTCCACAGATTTTAAAACCCCGAAGGTTGAATCAACAGGTTCAGGAGGGGGGATGAAGTTGTTCTGTCAAGGTGTTGGTGTGCAGCACCCTGATATTAGTAACGCTTCTCGACGCATTAAGCAGTCAGAGTATGAGTTGTGCCAAAAAAATGGAGTGAACGAGATAGTTGAAGTGTTAATCGGGTATGACGGTATCGTTATTGCCAATTCAAAGAAGGCAAGGCGTTTGACGTTGACCCGGAAAGATATTTTTATGGCCTTGGCTGCACAGGTGCCTAACCCAAATGGCTCTGAAACCTTGGTTAAGAACCCTTACAAAACATGGAAAGATGTGAATAGTACCTTGCCAGAAATTGGGATTGAAGTTCTGGGTCCACCACCAACATCGGGTACACGTGATGCGTTTTCAGAGTTAGCGTTGGAAGGTGGGTGTAAGTCATTTCTGTGGATAAAAGCGATGAAAAAGACAGATAAGGGCGCTTATAAAACGCTTTGTCATACTGTTCGAGAAGATGGTCCCTATATCGAAGCAGGTGAAAACGACAACTTAATTGTGCAGAAATTGAATGCCAATAAAAATGCTTTGGGTGTCTTCGGCTTTAGCTTTTTAGATCAAAATAGTGACAAAGTACAAGCGTCGATAGTCGATGGGCAGGAACCTACTTTTGATACCATTTCAGATGGCTCTTACCCTGTCTCTCGTCCCTTATATTTTTATGTTAAAAAAGCGCATGTCGGTGTGGTACCGGGTATAGCAGAATTTTTAACGGAATTTACCAAAGAAAGAACCTGGGGTGATGAAGGCTATTTAACTGAAAAAGGCATGATCCCTTTAGGTGAAGCGAAACGTGCTGAGGTAGCGAGTGATGTGAAGAAACTACGTAACCTTGAATTATAAGTTTGGAATATAAATGACACTACCCTTTTTACTTACTCTCATTGCGATACTGATTTGTTGTTCTTTTATTACCGGGAAATCACGTGCTTTAACAAAATCCCAGCGGGTAGGAGGGGCTCGTTATCTAAATTCCTTACCTTTCTATTATGGTTTGTTAGCCGCTTTTTGGTGTGCTATTCCTTGTTTGTTATTTATTCTCATTTGGTCAACATTTGATGAAATTATTATTCGTCATATTGTCATTTCTAATTTGCCTGAAACGATGAGGAATATAGCAAAAGGAGAAATGACGCTGCTATTGAATGTCGTGATAAATATCGCGGCAGGCCTAAGAGAAGTGTCTGGCGAGCCAGAGCATATACGAGATTCTGTCGCGCACCTGCTAGCGTTAAGAAGCAACAGTAATATGGCTATGACTGTCATTGCCTTGTGTTTATGTGTATATGCTATTGCTATCACATGGGTGAAAATTAACCCCGAGTTACGTGCACGCAAAAAAGTAGAAAATATCTTTAAATTATTTTTACTACTTTGTTCTTGCATTGCCATTCTGACGACGGTCGGTATCGTTGCCTCGGTGGTATTTGAGTCGATACAGTTTTTTCAAAAAGTGCCCGTCACTGAGTTTCTGTTTGGTTTGCATTGGAGCCCTCAAGTGGCTATTCGGGCAGATCAAATCGGGGGCTCGGGCGCCTTCGGAGCGGTGCCATTATTTGTGGGTACTTTGCTGATTTCTGTTATTGCCATGATCGTTGCTATTCCGGCAGGGTTGATGTCAGCGATTTATTTATCAGAATATGCCAGTCGTCGGGTACGAGGAGTGGTCAAACCATTATTAGAGATTTTGGCAGGTATTCCAACCGTGGTGTATGGTTTCTTTGCTGCGTTAACGGTCGCGCCTATTATTCGTGAAAACGTTGAATGGCTGGGTGGCAGTTGGGTGTTTGAATTGATGGGCTTGAGTGTTGAAGTGTCATCAGAAAGCGCGTTGGCAGCAGGGCTCGTGATGGGGGTGATGATTATTCCCTTTATTTCGTCATTGTCTGATGATGTCATTAATGCGGTGCCACAGTCATTAAGAGATGGTGCGTTAGGCTTAGGCTCAACACATTCAGAAACGATCAGGCGAGTAGTCATACCTGCAGCTCTACCGGGTATTGTCGGTGGTATTTTATTGGCCGTCTCTCGCGCCATAGGTGAAACCATGATCGTGGTCATGGCAGCAGGTCTCACCGCTAATCTCACCGCGAATCCCTTGGAGTCAGTCACCACTGTTACCGTCCAAATTGTGACCATGTTAGTGGGTGATCAAGAGTTTGATAGCGCGAAAACACTTTCGGCTTTTGCCTTGGGTTTGATGTTGTTTTTGGTGACCTTAGTTTTAAATATTTACTCATTGCATGTGGTGAAAAAATACCGGGAGCAGTATGAATAACGTGAGTAGTAAATCAATTAACACTTCGACTTCGCAGCAGACAAATATGATTGACCGAATAAACTTGAATTTAAAAAAACGCTATCGTGCAGAAAGGCGTTTTAAGTTTTATGGTCTGATTTCTATCTGTTTTGCACTGTTGTGTTTAGTGGTACTTTTTACCGATATTATTGGTAAAGGGCACACGGCATTTTTTCAGACTTACATAGCATTAGAGGTAGTGCTTGATGCTGACGTGCTCGATATTCAAAATATAGATAATCCAAAACAGCTCTCTGAGGCAAATTATCAGGGGGTGATCAGACATTCATTGCGTGCAGTTTTTCCGGATGTTACCGGAAGGAATGAAAAGCGAAAATTGTATGCTTTGGTGAGTAGTGGCGCGAGTTATCATTTGGCAGATCAGGTGAGAGCCGACCCTAGCCTTGTAGGCCAGACAATTCAACTCTCGGTGTTGGCTGATGATGATGTTGATACGTGGTTAAAAAGCCGTCGTAATAATGGAAGCGAAGCCTTTACCGGTCGCTTAAACAGTCAGCAGCTTGATTGGTTGGGCAATCTTTTTGAGGCCAATAGGCTGGAACAAAAGTTTAATATTATTTTCTTTACCAATGGTGATTCAAGGGAGCCTGAACTAGCAGGCATTCGCGGCGCTATTATGGGGTCTCTATTCACCATCATGGTGACTTTTTTGTTATCTTTTACGGTTGGCATTTCTACGGCTATTTACCTCGAAGAATATGCGCCTAAAAACCGCATTACCGATTTTATCGAAATTAATATTAATAATTTGGCAGCGGTACCTTCGATCATTTTCGGCTTACTAGGCTTGGCTATATTTATTGGTGTGTTTGGTATGCAAAGATCCGTGCCATTGTTAGGCGGTATAGTACTTTCTTTGATGACCTTACCGACCATTATTATCTCAAGTCGCGCGGCTATTAAATCTGTTCCGCCATCAATTAGGGAAGCTGCTTTAGGGATGGGCGCGTCTAAAATGCAAGTGATACTTCATCATGTACTGCCTCTGGCAATGCCGGGAATGTTGACCGGTACTATTATTGGCCTGGCTCAGGCCTTAGGTGAAACAGCCCCTTTGTTGATGATCGGTATGGTCGCCTTTGTAGTTGATGTACCTGGCGCATTAACCGATCCCTCAACGGCCTTGCCTGTGCAGATTTTTCTTTGGTCTGATAGTCCTGAAAGAGCCTTCGTGGAACGTACCTCAGCTGCCATTATGGTATTGCTAGCATTGTTGATTTCCATGAATTCGCTGGCAGTTTGGTTACGAAAACGCTTAGAGCGTCGATGGTAATAATGAGAGATTTTGTTGTGAATAACTGCTTGAACGTAAACTTTAAAAAGATAAACCTAAAAAAGAGACTATCGTGGATAAAAGCATAGAAGGTATAGAGAATATAGGCCCGACCATTGGTGTGCCGTTAGTTGATAACCCAAAGATGTCGATGCGTAATGTCGATGTTTTTTATGCAGATAAACAAGCCATTCATGATGTCAGTCTGGATATCGGTAAAAATGAAGTGTTGTCGATGATTGGTCCTTCGGGTTGTGGTAAATCTACCTTTCTTCGCTGTCTTAATCGTATGAATGACACGATAGATATTTGCAAAGTAACCGGATCCTTCCACCTAGAAGATCTGGATATATATCATCCAAAAATGGATATCGTTCCTCTTAGAGCACGGGTTGGGATGGTGTTTCAAAAGCCGAACCCGTTTCCAAAATCTATTTACGACAACGTTGCCTACGGGCCTCGAATTCATGGCCTGTCAGAAAGTAAAACAGATTTGGATGAGATCGTTGAAAGCAGCTTGCAAAAGGCAGGTTTGTGGAATGAGGTGAAAGACCGTTTGGATGAGCAAGGTACCGGTTTATCCGGTGGTCAGCAACAGCGGTTGTGTATTGCAAGAACCATTGCGATTAGCCCTGAAGTGATCTTAATGGATGAACCCTGTTCGGCACTTGACCCTATTGCAACGTCAAAAATTGAAAATTTGATCACTGAACTGAGTGAGAATTATACGATTGCCATCGTCACACACTCAATGCAACAAGCCGCGCGGGTGTCTAATCGCACCGCATATTTCCATTTAGGTAAGTTGGTAGAAGTGAATGATACCGAGCACCTTTTTACCAATCCAGATCACCCATTAACGGAGGCTTACATCACAGGTCGATTTGGTTAATTTCGGAAAATACATTAGTTTTTAGAGAACGTTAGAAAAGGAATAGTAGTCTTATGTCTTCACATTTACAGCGTGATTTAGATGCGCTAAAAAAAGAAATATTGCAGCTCGGTGATATGGTTGAATCGTCAATTAATAAAGCGATACTTGCCATACTGATATATAGACTTTGTTTAAACCCTGCGACCCTTGTTTCCAATAAGTTCTTAAGGTTAACTGCAGTTATGTCGGCCAAACTATTTGTTGCTACAATCGCTGCTGTTCCTTGGTCGATGAATTT